>Ga0209498_1001032_pt1 | contig 17105 bp, 18 predicted proteins | sample WalLakDeSediment_FD_184131 | JGI IMG/M metagenome (GOLD analysis project Ga0209498, IMG submission 184131) | Lake sediment microbial communities from Walker lake, Nevada to study Microbial Dark Matter (Phase II) - Walker Lake 11/02/13 Deep... | ecosystem: Environmental > Aquatic > Freshwater >... | reverse complement strand
ATATGCTGGAATCTGTGACAATATTAAATTCTATTGATTACCTTTGATAATAGTAGCTAAATCATGCTAAAAATAGAAGAGACGAAATAGAAAAGTCATAAAAAGACGAAAATATTACGAGGATATGTCAAAGTAGAAACGATATTGCAAGTCTTATATCAGTACTTAAGAAGTGGAAAACGTAACTTGAGTTGTCGATATTGATAGAGAAGAATCGTAGGTTATGTGATACATGAGATGGTGAAACTAGGTAAAGATATATAACGAATACAATAAATTACGATTAAACGTAATATACGAAGTCATATTAGCTTATCAATGGGCAACAATGATTCTTATAACAGCTAATATTTATGGCATTGGAATTAATGTTAAGGGCGAGGCTCAATGAAAACAGGGTCAGTGGTAAAAGCATGGTTATGATGAATAAGTTAAGAAATTGAGGCTTTATAAAAATATAGTATTGGGATTGGAAATTTTCAGAAAAAGCGGGTAAATAACGGTAAAGGCATGAAGTGACAGTTTTGAGAAGGATATAGATTTCAGACCCCATATGATGGCTCAAGCGGCCATACAGCCCTTTCGCGTCTATGAGTCGGTCTTATAGCGCCTTTGTTATCTGCCTGGTGATTTTTGCCTTGACTGTGGAAGTTTTTAAAACCTGCAGCGACTGTCAGCTTTGAATAATTGTGCACCGGACAAAGAAATTTACAGAGGCGCTGAAATCAAAATCTGAAGGTTTAATGGCTTGGGGGGAAAGGATCCCCTCCTCAATCCTTAATTAACTTTGGGGTCGCCAAAAAGCAGCAACTTACTAACACTGTGTACTGCAATAATACACTGTGTAGAATATGTTTATACAGTGTGTCGGCATTTAGTGCATGTCATAAGTGTGAAATATGGTTATTTTGTATGAATGTTAGGTGTTATCGATATGCTATTATCCTTATTGACACCTGGCTTAACTGAAATATAATCTATATAAGGGAGGCCGTAGATATGAAAAGGTATCTCGTGTCACTTCTATTTATAGCGATTTTGGTGGCTTGTGGCTGCGGTGGTTCGTCGGAACCATCGGCCACTGCTACGCCAGCTACCACGCTAGCTGACTCAGCGACCCCTGGGCCTGCTCTGACGCCTGCACCAACACCCACTCCGCTGGTGATTGATATGGTTGATCCTAGTAAGCATTACACTGCCACCATCGAGACGGGAAAGGGCAATCTGATACTGGAGTTGTTCGCCAGTGATGTTCCGATAACGGTCAGCAACTTCGTTTTTCTTGCCCGTCAGGGCTTCTACGACAGCACTACATTCCATCGTGTGATACCGGACTTTATGGCCCAAGGGGGAGACCCTACTGGAACGGGGACGGGCAATCCTGGTTATTATATTACCGATGAAATCACACAGCACACCCACGTGGCTGGCGCTTTATCGATGGCGAATGCTGGGATTCCTAACAGCGGTGGCTGCCAGTTTTTCATCACATATGTGCCGCGGCATGACCTTGATGGCAGGTATTCCGTCTTCGGCCAGCTGATTGAGGGTATGAATGTCCTGGAATCCCTTACTCCTAGAGACCCGACTCAGAACCCGGATTTCGAGGGCGATGCCATAATACGAATAACCATAGAGGATAGTTAGGCGTCCTGCCTGGGTTGCAGTGGGTAAATGCTCTGAAATATCTCGAACTTGGTCAAGGCGCTTCTCGCCTGCCGGTTAGACGAACTGTGTTTAGGCAGCTGAAAGCTAATACTCAGCAGCCTCTGCGTGCCTTAGCTTGCAGTCTATGTTGAGGCATTCGCACCGATTGCTGCACTGGTACCAGAAAAGCGACATCTCTCCACATACCGGACACTTCTGTATCCGCGGGGTGCCTTCTTCCTTGTGCCCAAGTGCCAATTCTTCGTATACACAGATTGGACAACCGGTGTCAAGGCTATAGTACCGTCTGTGTTTGGAGCAGTACGCCGAGCCTGTATTCTGCCCAGGGGAGTATTCCCCTTCCTTGGCGCTCATTTTCTCTGGTCGCATGGCTCTATCTCCTGTGCAGTCTCTTTTCACGGGTTATTTTTTACCCTTTTTGCCGGCAGCTGCAGCCAGGGGGGCGACGATAAGCCAGAGCCCTATGGTCATCAGCATGGCCGTGGGGTAGCTAATAGTCCTGACAGCGAAGTCGGGGGCAACTATGCCCCAGAAAATCATGGTAAGCCAGGCGCTGAAGAAGAAGCCTGCACCGGCAGCGGGAATAGCGAAGAAACCCATCACTTGCCTCCTTTAGCTTTTATTTCGGGAGTCGCTTGCGATATATAATACCACAGGAAGGCAATAGCGGAATCCCTCACAGGGGGCCTAAGGTATACGAGGCGTATCACTTCCGGCGGGAAGGCTGTCCTGTAGTGGCACTGGGTATAGTATAATGGAGTCATAGTAGAGCAGGGGCTATAGACCCCGAAATAGCCGAGAGAGCGCTGGGTGTAGAGCCTGAGTAGAAATAACACCCTGGTTAGAGTTTAACCATGGAATACGATTATCACTGGATTTATTGCTCTGATTGCGATATGACCCTGCTCTTTGAGTCACGTGTAGAGAGTGATGGAAAAGGTCTGGAGCAGATTATCTGCCCGCAGTGTAGTAGGGAATTGGTGGAGATCAGGGCAGACGATGGATGCGACTGCATCGGTTTGGCCTGCGGCTATCTTTATCCAGGTAAGCCGTGCTGTGGCGGGGATTAGCAGCAGGCTGTAGGTTCTGACAAATATCTAGGTGTTGTCTTGTAATTTGTTGAGCGCTGCCTCGATGCGCTCAAGGCATCTTTCTCTGCCCAGAACTGCCATGGTCTGGAAGAGGGGTGGGGTGGCAGTGCGCCCGGTAGTGGCTGCCCGCAGCAGGCCGAAAAAATCCCCCGTTTTCAGTCCTAGCTCGGAGGCGAGGGGGCGTAGCGTTAGCTCGAGGGAAGAGGCGTCGAATGGCAGGTCTTGAAGCTGCCCTAGAGCGGCTTCAAGACCTGCCATCGCGGTTTCCCTGGTCAGTTTCTTGCCAAGAAGCAGGCTGGCGTCATAGACGAGTTCGTCTACAAAGAAGAAACTGAAGTGCTCAGCGGCCTCTCCAAAGGTCGTTAGCCGCTCCTGGATCAGCGGCACCATCTGCTGCACATATTCCCGAGAAATGGGCCTTTTCACTTCCTGGGGTAGGTCTCTCTCCAGGAATGGCAGGAGCTGCTCTCTCAGTTCCGCAATGCTCATGTTGCGAATATATACCCCATTCATCCACGTGAGCTTATCGTGGCTGAAGATAGCCCCGGGCTTGCTGATTCGCTCCAGAGAGAAATGACGTATCAGTTCCTCTACGCTGAAGATCTCAGTGCGGTCATCGAGAGACCAGCCAAGCAGGGCGAGGAAGTTTACCATCGCCTGCGGCACGTAGCCCTGCTCCTGATACTCCGCGATCGAGGTTGCACCGTGCCGCTTGCTCAACTTGCTGCGATCGCTTCCCAGGATCATGGGCAGGTGTGCGAACAGCGGGGGCTCGTACCCCAGGGCGTTGTAGAGCAGTATGTGGCGGGGCGTGCTCGACAGCCACTCGTCGGCTCTAAGGACGTGGGAGATACGCATCAGGTGGTCGTCGACTACATTGGCAAGATGATAGGTAGGATAGCCGTCCGATTTTAGCAGCACTATATCGTCAAGTTCATTGTTATCAAAGGTTATGTCGCCGCGGATCAGGTCATGAAACGTAGTTTGTCCATCGAGTGGTACCTTGAAGCGGATTACCGGCGTGATGCCCTGAGACTCGTATTGTGCTTGCTCCTCCGGTCTTAGGTTGCGGCAGTGGCGGTCGTAGCTGCGCATCGATTCCTTGCGTTTGGCCATTTCGGCGCGCATCTGGGCAAGCCGCTCCGGGGAGCAGTAGCAGCGGTAGGCATAGCCTCCTGCCAGCAAGAGTTGGGCAATCCGCTGATAGATATCCAGGCGCTGCGACTGGAAGTAGGGCCCGTAGTTACCGCCCACATCCGGCCCCTCGTCCCAGTCTATCCCCATCCAGCGCAGTCGGTCCAGTATAGCTTCGAGGGCACCCTCGACTTTGCGGGTGACATCGGTATCTTCGATGCGCACGATAAAGCTGCCGCCACTGTGCCTGGCGAAGAGCCAGTTGAACAGGGCGGTCCTGATATTCCCTATATGAGGGTATCCGGTTGGGCTGGGGGCGAAGCGCACCCGAACCATTCCTTCACTCATGGCACTCCGTCGATATCGCTATCTGGCTGAACGGAACCGAAGCCGGTAGGTTGCCGACTGCTTCTTCTCTTTCATCCTGACACCTTAGAGGGTCTTTTCCAGCGATCGTTCCCTATTCTAGCATCATCAGAAGTGAGAGTCTATTCGGGGTCATCCAGTTAGCCCAGTCCTTGACAATGGCAATTGCAAATTGTAATTTAGGGTGTGACCTAAACCAGATAACCGGGGCCAACTGCTATAATACCAGGGAAAAGCTGAGGAAAATCAAGTATTATGATTACGCCTGAATCAACCGCTCCTTCCGACTTTATTCGGACTATCATCAACGAGGACCTCAAAACCAACAAATACCAGGGGCGTGTGCACACACGGTTTCCGCCGGAGCCGAACGGCTATTTGCACATCGGGCATGCTAAGTCCATCTGCCTCAATTTCGGCATCGCCGCTGAGTACGGAGGTCTGTGCAATCTGAGGTTCGATGATACAAATCCCACCAAGGAAGAAGAGGAATACGTTGAATCGATCGAAGAAGACGTGCGCTGGCTCGGGTTCGACTGGGAGGATCGGCTGTTTTATGCATCGGACTACTTTGATCAAATGTATGATTATGCTGTGCAGCTGATCAAAGCCGGCAAGGCTTATGTTGATGATCTCAGCGCGGATGTGGTCAGGGAGTATCGTGGCACTTTCATTGATCCTGGCAAGGAGAGTCCGCACCGCAGCCGTTCGGTCGAAGAAAACCTCGATTTGTTCGAACGCATGCGGGCGGGAGAGTTCGAGAATGGTTCCCGAGTGCTCCGCGCCAAAATCGACATGGCATCACCAAACTTGAATTTGCGCGATCCGGCCATGTATCGCATCCTGCATGCAGAACATCACCGTACGGGTAGCAGGTGGTGCATCTATCCAATGTACGATTGGGCCCATGGACTTGAGGATTCTATCGAGGGGATCACCCATTCTATTTGCACGCTGGAATTCGAAGCTCACCGCCCGTTGTACGACTGGTTTCTTGACGAACTGGGAGTCTATCATCCCCAGCAGATCGAGTTCGCTCGCCTCAATCTCACTTACACGGTGATGAGCAAGCGAAAGCTGCTGCAATTGGTGGAGCAGGGACATGTCAGCGGATGGGACGATCCTCGGCTGCCGACTGTTTCGGGTTTACGCAGGCGCGGATACACGCCGGAGTCCATCCGGAATTTCTGCGAGCGTATTGGTGTTGCCAAGACTGACAGCACCATCGATATTGCGCTGCTTGAGCACTGCATCAGGGAGGATCTGAACAAGCGCGCCCCGCGCGTTATGGCTGTGTTGCGTCCTCTCCGTGTGGTCATCGATAATTATCCCGAAGACCAGACTGAAGAGGTGGATGCTGTCAACAATCCGGAAGACCCCGACATGGGGACGCGGAAGGTGCCTTTTTCGCGCGTGTTGTACATCGAGAGGGATGATTTTCGTGAAGACCCGCCCCCGAAGTTCTTCCGTCTGGCCCCGGGTCGTGAGGTACGGTTACGATATGCATATTTCATCACCTGCGTCGGAGTGGTGAAGGATGAGCATACCGGCGAAGTGGTTGAGTTGCATTGCACTTATGATCCGGCATCACGGGGGGGTAACTCTCCGGACGGGCGCAAGGTCAAAGGAACCATCCACTGGGTTTCGGCTGCCCACGCGCTCGAGGTTGAAGTGCGCCTTTATGATCGACTCTTCACCGCGGAGGACCCCGGCGAAGTCAGGGATGGGGCTGGTTTTGAAAGCGTTTTGAATCCCGATTCACAGGAGATTGTGACGGGGTATATCGAACCCAGCCTGGCGGGCGCAGCCCCGGGGAGTCGGTATCAGTTCGAACGGCTGGGCTATTTTTGTGTTGATTCGAAAGACTCCTCTGCCGAACGGATGGTATTCAACCGGACGGTTACTTTACGCGATTCGTGGGCCAAGATTGAGAAGAAGCTTTGATAAGGCTGGGTGTAAAGCGCACACGCAGGTAACCCCGCTCCTGGTAGCTACCCGCCATTCTCTGCGCTGATTCGTTGTAGGGCATTATCAAGCTCTGGTGGCAACTCGGACCCGAACTCTACATATTCTCCGCTCGATGGCAGCTTGAAGCCAAGGCGGTGAGCGTGGAGGAATTGTCTTTCCAGAAGCGGTGACTTTTTCCCGTACACGGGGTCGCCAAAGACGGGGTGCCCTATCGCTGAGAAATGAACCCTGATCTGATGAGTGCGCCCGGTTTCTGGTATTGCCTCAAGCAGGGTGTAGCCGTCCAGATATTTAATCACCTGGTATCGCGTCCGTGCCTCTCTGCCTCCGGTGACGACTGCCATACGCTTCCTGTTATGGGGATGGCGACCTATAGGGGCCTCGATGGCACCCTGCTCCGGGGCGAGGTGTCCTGTGACCAGGGCAAGATATACCTTTGTGATCGAGCGCTGCTTGATCTGGCGGGAAAGGCTCGTCTGCGAGGCGTTGTTCTTAGCTACCACCATCAGTCCTGAGGTGTCTTTGTCCAGCCGGTGCACGATGCCGGGGCGAACTGAGCCGTCGATTCCACCGATGTCGGGGCAACGGGCGAGCAAAGCATTTACCAGTGTACCAGTGTACTGTCCCGCAGCGGGGTGAACGAGCAGTCCCGCTGGCTTATCGACTACTATGATATCGCTGTCCTCGTAGACAACTTTAAGTGGTATGTCCTCTGCGGTCAGGGAAATGGGTGATGGTGGGGGTATAGTGGCAACAACTCTGTCGCCAGCGTCGAGCCTGTGGCTCGCTTTGGCATGCTGGCCGTTGATGGTGACCTGACCCTCGTCGATCAACTTCTGTGCGTAGGCGCGAGAGATCTGGCACTGCTCTGCTACGTATGTATCGAGGCGACTGCCAGGGCTATCGACGGTGAGTTCGTATTTTTTGTCCATATCTGTGATAGAGGTCCAGGAACTGTCACTCTCGCTGACGAGCCCTCTTCTTGGCGGCGAACAGCAGGTAATAGACAATTAAAAAGGTTCCGACTACTATGGCCGAATCGGCGAGGTTGAATACCGGCCACGCGCCAATATCGATAAAATCGGTTACCTCTCCAAGGCGAACGCGGTCTATCAGATTGCCTATGGCACCTCCGAGGTCAAGCCCTAGCCCTACATTGAGCAGCGTGCTTCCTCGAGGGAGGTAGCGAAGATACAGGACAAGAATTGTAATCGCAAGAACAGCGGCTAGGGACAGGAGGAAGGTCTGGTTAGCGAAAAGGCCGAAGGCACCGCCGGTATTGGTGGTATAAGTGAGCCGTACCAGGCCCTCGCTGGGTATCGACTGCCCCAGTTCCATGTTAGCCCTGACCAGGTACTTGCTGAGCTGGTCGACGCCAATCACTGTCAAGGCGATTAAGAATAGGGGTAGGGTTCTTGCCGCCCCACGGTTAAAGGCATCCGGTATCGCCATCGTACTCCGTTGCAGCCACCATTTCATTTTCGATTCTGAGTTTAGCACATCCAGTGAGGGCGTTCAATTGAACGTCCCCATTGTGGTGATTTATTGTATGTAGATGTCATTGCGAGAAGCGTTAGCGACGAAGCAATCCCACCGCTCGCAATGACACTTTAGTTTCGCTACCACAAATTTATTGACACCCGCCTATCAGGAGCCTAGAATCGCCCCGTGGTAGACGCTAAGGGCACTTATGCCCTCATCCTCGCCTTGGATAAGGATACACCCATCACCGTGGGGAAGCTGGCAGCCTTCTCTTTTCCCACTGGCTATTATCTCTACGCGGGCAGTGCGCTGGGAGGGCTCTTTTCCAGAGTGAGGCGGCACATCCGGGGCGGGAAGAAGCTTCACTGGCATATCGATTACCTGAGGCAGGAAGCGAAAGTAGTTGAGGCTTGGTATTTAATTTCCGGTGAGAGGTTGGAATGTGACTGGTATCAGGCTGCGGTGGGCATGCCTCAGGCCCAGTCACCAGTCGCTGGATTCGGCTCCACGGGTTGTGGCTGTCATTCCCACCTTGTCTATTTTCCCTCTATGCCGTCTTTTGAAGCTTTTCGCCGTCAGCTAGGTGGGGAAGGACTGGATCTGCGGAAGATTTCTCTGGAATCGGAGGGATTAGCCTAGCTCTGCGAGGGCGGATTGAGTGTGTCTGCGAAGAAAGCTGCAACCCTGGTTCCTACCTTATCCTCATAGCCCCACCAGAGGTGATCGGCGCCGGAGATTACCTTGTATTGCCTCGGCTCCGGTAGTTCCTCGGTGAAGCTTTTGAGGTCGACAGCGGGCAGCGCCAGGTCCTCGCTGCCCCACAGGAGCAGCTTCGGCTTGACATAACTCTCTAGTGGGGACGAGTGAGAGAGGATTGGCGATACCAGTGCCAGTGCCTTAACCAGCTCATCCTTGGTGGCTACTTCGAGCGCAATGCCGGCGCCAAAGGAATAACCGCAGAGACCGATCCTGTCCCGGTCAATCCCTTCCGTTGATGAGAGGAATGAAAGCGCCGCGGCGACATCGTCTTGCTCGCCGATTCCGTTGTCATGCGCTCCCTGGCTTCTGCCGACGCCCCGGAAGTTGAACCTTAGTGAGGCGATGGATACCTGTGACAGGGCCCGGCAAACAGCGATGACAATGTTATTGTCCATCATTCCGCCATAGAGGGGATGAGGATGGCAGACCACCACTGCGGCAAGAGAGCCCTTCCCTTCGGGCATGCAGGATATACCCTCGAGGGATAGACCCCCACAGGGAAATGTTGCTCTAGTCTCGGTCATCTCTTGAGCCAGTTGACCCGTTCGTCGGTGTGCTGTCAGAGGCGTCTCTGCTAATCGATGAGACGGCATCTGAAGTACCTGATTATATTTTATCACAATTGCCCTGATAAGTTTAGCGGAAGTCCACTGGGAAACCCTGATTCGTGGATAGTCCATGTATTTCAAAGCTATGCGGGATCACGTAGAATATCACCCGAGGGGTGAATCAGATATGAAGAAGAAATCTGCGCTGGCACTGACCATGATGGGTGGGCTGGAGGTGGCGATGACTCCCTGGGCTGGAGTTGGGGTGTTGATTGAGGCGATGCGACAGACCGAGGTAACGAGTAAAGCGGACAAGGTGCTGCCGCTGAAGAGATCGCGGAAGGGTCTAAGCTCGGGGCAGATGGTGGAGAGTTTCGTGCTGCTCAGCACACTGGGTGGCGACTGTGTAGAGGACATGGAATGTCTACGACAGGATGATGCTTTGCCACAGATGCTGGGCTACGCCATACCGGCGCCTGAGACTGCGAGGCAGTGGCTGGACAGGTTTCACGACGAAGGGTGCATGCAGGAAAGGCCATTGCAGGGATGCTTCCTGCCACCGGAGTCCGCGCAACTGGCAGGGCTAAAAGAGGTGAACACTCATGTGGTGAGAGCCTATGTCCAGAACGTGAAGGTGGGGAATCGGGTAACGCTGGATATAGATGCTCACCTGGTAGAGACGGATAAGGCTGAGGCCCGCTACTGCTATGATGGGTACAAGGCATTCCAGCCTGTAGCGGTGTGCTGGGCGGAAACGGGGCTTGTGCTGGCGGACGAATTTCGGGAGGGCAACGTACCGGCCTCTGTGGATAACAAACGTCTGGTGGATAATGCCTACGAGGCTCTGCCTCCTGGCTCTTGGGATGTATGGGTGAGATCGGACTCAGCAGCATATGAGCAGGACAATCTGGATCACTGGGACAAAAACAGGTGGAAGTTTGCGGTGAGCGCCGATATGAGTCCGCAGCTTAAAGAGGTAGTGGAGGCGGTGCCTGCTGAGAGATGGTGCCATATAGAAGAGAAGGGTGGAGTGATACGGGAGTGGGCCGAGGTCGAGTATGTGCCCTCGAAAAAGAAGGAGAAAAAGGATGCCGAACCCTATCGATATGTGGCAGTCAGGCTGAGGAGGCAGCAGGGAGAGTTGTTTGGAGATGGAGTCCCGGTGCGTCACTTTGCAGTAGCGAGCAATATATGGGACATGGACGGGAAGGCACTCCTGGAATGGCATAGAGGCAAGGCGGGCACGATTGAGCATGTGCACCACGTAATAAAAGGCGAGTTGGGTGGAGGGGTGTATCCCAGCGGTAAACATGGGTCGAATGCAGCCTGGCTGAGGCTGCAGGTGATAACGCACAATCTTCTGGAGTTGCTCAAGGCGGCAGTGTTGCCGGAGGAGTATGCCAAAGCGGAGCCGAAACGGTTGAGGTTCAGGGTATTTACCTGTCTAGGACAGGTAGTACGGCATGCCCATAAGATACTATTGAAGGTCCTTGAGAAGCTGTGGGTAGCGTTGCTCAAGGCAACCAGAGAACGGGCCATGGCATTGAGCCCACCTGCATGCTGAAGCGTCTGAGTTCGAGGGCAACTTAAGGGCCGGGGAGCCCTGTGGACGGTTATTGGCCTGAAGAGAGCTGAAAGGAGTCTGCGGAGCGGCTAAAAGGACATAACTCGTCGATAATTCGCCTCCGGTGGACTGACCGGTAACCAAAAGGGCGGGCCGGCGGCAAAAAAAGGCCGTATTGACCCTTCCAGAATGCTCTTTGCTTCCCAGCCCGAAAGAATCCACGGATTTAGGGAAAGCGGTGGTCTTCAGAAGTCGTGATGGATGTGCTATACTTTTGATAAACGCGCTAAGCTGACTTGCCCATGATGAAAGGAGCGATACAAAGTGGAGCTTATGGAAGTTATTAGAAAGAGACGAAGCATCAGGAGATACAAGCCTGATCCTGTTCCGGAGGAGGACATAAACTATGTTTTGGAAGCTGCCAGACTGGCGCCTTCCTGGGCCAATACACAGTGCTGGCACTTTATTGTTGTAACCGATGAGGACATCAAGAGGGAAATCGCAGCGGAGGGAATGCCTTGGAGCGCGGGAGCGCCTGTGATCATAGTTGCCTGTGCCGATCCGGCGAAACCAGGAGCTAAAGGGGACATACCGAACTATCTCGTGGACATAGGAATTGTCATGGAGCACCTCATACTGGCAGCAACAGAACGTGGTCTGGCTACCTGCTGGATCGGTGGATTTAACGAGGCTCCGGTAAAAGAAGCGCTGGGCGTGCCTGAGAATATCCGTGTCGTAGCGATGACGCCCATCGCTTATCCCGATCAGGAGCCTGCTGCCAGAAGCAGGAAAGCGCTTGAGGAGATAGTCAGCTACAATCGTTATCAGAGTCCTTAGTGGTGTAAAGAAGCATGCGGCTGGCGAGACCTGAAGCTAGGTATTGTTCTGACCTTGTCCGCTCTCTGAGTCTTTCCCCTGTCCATGCCATCTCTTGAGTCGGCCCTTGATTTCCTTCTCGAACCCCTGGTCGCTCGGCTCGTAGTACTTCTTTCCTTTGAGCGAATCGGGGAGGTGCTGCTGCTCGACGAAATGCCCTGGGAAATCGTGGGCATACTTGTAGTCCTTGCCGTAGCCTACCTGAAGCATCAGGCCCGTGACCGGATTGCGCAGGTGGAGCGGGACGGGCTCTGTCCTCGTCCTCTCCACGTCCTGTCTCACCTTGCCGTAGGCTTTGTCCAGCGCATTGCTCTTGGGCGCGGTGGCCAGATATACCACTGCCTGGGCCAGCGCCAGGTTACCTTCAGGCATGCCGATGAAGTGAACCGCCTGCTGGGCTGAGATGGCGACGACCAGCGCCTGGGGATCGGCCATGCCGACATCCTCAGAGGCAAACCTCACCAGTCGCCGGACGATATAGAGCGGGTCCTCCCCTGCCTCCAGCATTCGCCCCATCCAGTAAAGGGCTGCGTCGGGATCGGAGTCCCTGAGTGATTTATGAAGGGCGGAGATGATGTTGTAGTGCTCCTCTCCGGACTTGTCGTAGAGCAGGGCGCGGTGTTGAAGGGCGTCTTCGATGTCGCCCAGCTTGACGTGGCGCTTGCCGTTGTCCGAAGGAGGAGTTGTCGTGGCGGCAAGCTCCAGGGCATTGAGCGCTACCCTGGCATCTCCATTTGACATAACAAGCAGAAGGTCGAGGGCGTCGTCGTCCAGTTCCACCTTCATATTCCCCAGACCCCGCTCCTTATCCCCCAGCGCCTGCTGGACTATGAGCCTGACCTGCTCCTCTATGAGCGCGTTCAGGGTGAAAACGCGGCAGCGGGAGAGCAGGGGCGAGATAACCTCGAAGGAGGGGTTCTCGGTGGTGGCGCCGATGAGGGTGACGGTGCCGTTCTCCACATAGGGGAGTATGGCATCCTGCTGTGCCTTGTTGAAGCGATGAATCTCGTCGATGAAGAGGATAGTGCGCTGCTGGTACAGGCCGCGGCGCTCTTTGGCCTCCTCCACGATGCGGCGCAGGTCGGCAACGCCCGAGGCAACCGCGGATATGGGGCTGAAGTGGGACTTGGTGACGCTGGCGATGATATAGGCGAGGGTGGTCTTGCCGCTGCCCGGCGGGCCCCAGAAGATTATCGAGGGAAGCTGGTCAGCCTCGATGCTCTTTCTCAGCACGTGGCTCTCGCCCATGATGTGCTCTTGTCCCACGAACTCAGCGAAGCTTCTTGGCCTCATCCGCGCAGCCAGTGGCGCTTCGCGCTCCAACTGCCCCTCGCCGGCGTGCTGAAAGAGGTCTGGGCCTTTCTTACGCTGTTTCATTGATATGATCCCCCGCTCGTTGGGGATGTTGTCATCCCCAATGCTCCCCGCAATTGACGGGTGGTGAAAATAATCCCCCTTTACTAAAGGGGGATTCAGGGGGATTATTGATTCTCAAGTACTTTTCAATCCCCCCTTCCCCCCTTTGAAAAAGGGGGGGTACGTAGGGCCTCATCCGCGCAGCCAGTGGCGCCTCGCGCTCCAACTGCCCCTCGCCGGCGTGCTGAAAGAGGTCTGGGCCTTTCTTACGCTGTTTCATTGATATGATCCCCCTTGAGCAAGGCAGCGTTACCTGTACCTCTTCACCTCGAACCTGTAGAGCTTTACGGGCTCGTCGGGAGCTATTCCGGCTTTCTGGCGGCAGATGTCTATCTGCTGTTCCACTGTGTCCACACCTTCGAGGTCGGGGAGCAGCAGTCCGTGCCGTTTCCCTTTCTCCACAATTACGCCGTACCTCTTGGGGTCGAGCTCTTTCTCGCTCTCCACCGGCTCGGGTGTGGTAAGCACATCGACGCTGTAGGTCAGATCGGGCAGCTCCTCGGCGACGACCGGCAGGAAGCGGGGGTCTCTGAGCGCTGAGCTCACCGCGTTGCTGATTATCTCCTGGGCGACGTTCGACTTGTCTGGCTCGAAGGTGCCGATACAGCCTCTCAGTTGGCCATGCTTATTGATGCTGACGAAAACCCCGGCTTTTCCTTGCATCTCGGGCGTCAACTCAGATGGCTGAGGGAGCTTACTATCTCGGACATAGCCCTCGACAGTATCCTTGGCCAGCTTAGTCAGAGGGTGCATTCCCTCCGCCTCCGCCTCTTCAACATCGAAGGAAGCGACCAGATAGCCAACCCCGAAAGGCCCCTCGTAGGAGAGGACATCGGGCTTTACCTCCAGGCCGTCCAGTGCCCCCAGAAGGATGACGATGGAGCGCAGCCCGCACTCCCCGGCCCTGTCGATAAGTTGCTCGTCGAGGTTCAGGATCGCTGGCACGTCGTAGGATTGGATGGCCTCGATGAGTGTCTTGTCGAAGACCTCTCCCATGGGGTCATAGCCGGCGGGGGCGTCTCGGATGAGGCGGTGGGAGAGGTCACCGCTGGCAACAATGGCGGCTCGTTTCCCCGCCCGCTCCGCCGCCCGTCTTATCGCCTGTCCAAAGCTGAAGTGAGCACTCAGGGGCAACATGGAAAACGTCAACGGCACCAGGGGCACTCCCTTCATCCCCTCGATCAGGAAATAGATGGGAACCATCACGCCGTGGTCAAGGTTGTACTCCCTATCCCCTATGGAATCCAGTGGTATGCCTGAGGCGCTGGCCTCTGTTTGCAATGCAGCTACCATATCGGGGTCGTTCTCGAAGTCATGATCTGTGCTGCGCGCGCCCCAGTCTCTCATGGTGCCGCGCAGAGACTTGGCGGTGGCTATGCCCATTGAATCGTAGAGCATGGTGCCGTGGGGACTGATCACGATAACGGTCTCCGGACGCTTCTCGGCAAGCCGCCGGGCGAGTTCCTTCATCGCCTTTGTGGTGGCCGATATCTCGATCTCTCTGCCGCCTCCGACCTCGGGGACAAGCAATGGAGGGTGTGGCACAATGCAACCATAAACGATCCCTGCCATTATGGATCACCTTCCCATCATATTTTTGAAAATCACTTCTGCTTTTGCTCTGCCGCTGTCCTGAAATTGAGTTCCGCTCCACAAAAGCGACACTTGGAGCCGTCCAAGCCGACCAGCTCTGCCTGATAACCTACGCGCTTTACCACCATGCGGCCGCAGGAGTAGCAGGTCGTGTTCTCGCCGTCATGGCCATGCAGGTTACCTACATAAACGAAGCGAAGCCCTACCCTTTTCCCGATGTCGTAGGCACGCTCGATTGTCGATATCGGTGTCGGTGGTATGTGTTGCAGGTTATGCTGGGGGTAGAACCGGGTCACGTGCCAGGGAGTAAGCTCGCCCAGGCGATCCCGAATCCAGGTAGCGATGCCTTCGAGTTGTTCATCATCGTCGTTCATTGTGGGGATGATGTTGGTCACCACCTCGATATGCATGCCCCACTTCTCGTGCGCTCTCTCGGCGACTTCGAGGATCCCCCGCCATCGCGAGATCTTGGCCAGTTGCCTGTAGAAGGAGTCGGAGAACCCTTTGACATCGACCCTCCAGGCATCGAGATAAGGCCCCATAGCGTCCAGAGCCTCAGGGGTAGAATAGCCGTTGGTCACATATACGGTGTACAGTCCCTCTGCTTTGGCGATCTTGGCCGCATCCAGCGTGTACTCCAGCCAGATTCCAGGCTCGTTATAGGTCCAGGCGATTCCCTCACAGCCGTAGCGTTTGGCGAGTTCGATTGAAGCCTCCGGTGAGATCTGCTGTGAGCCATGTTTCTCTTTCCAGGGCACCTCGCAGGAGATGTGCCAGTTCTGACAGTGTCTACAGTGGAAATTGCAGCCCCAGCCTCCGATGGAAAAGGCTAGAGTTGTGGGATGGAAGTGGAACAGAGGCTTCTTCTCGATAGGATCCACCGCGACCGAGGATACCTCGGCGTAGTTCAGGATTTGTAGGACACTATCAACATTCTGGCGCACTTGGCAAAGGCCGAACTTCTGCGGCCTGATTACACAGCGCCACTGGCAGATGTGGCAGCGAACTGCTGAGTCGGTGAGTTTCTCCCAGAGTATCGCCTCCCGCATCTGCACCTCCCCCGGGCTAGGTCTATCGCATCGGTAGGTAAGCGAAAGTCTATCACATTGCAGAGGTTATGTCTATTTGGTGGTCTGCTGGGTTTCCGCGAGGACTTGTCAAGTCAGCTGCTAAGGGATAGAATTAGGTAGTGGTTGAGAAACCGGGAGCAGGAATCTGAGAGGGCATTTTCAAGAGGACGGTAAAGACGATGGCCAAAAAATCGCGCAAGACAGCTGCAAGATACTCGGAGTTGAGCAAGGCGAAGAAGAAAAAACAACGTGATAAGCCTTCTGAACAAACCGGAACGGTTTCTGTGTCCACATCTCAGAGTATAGCTGAGCCCGCGCCAGTTAGGAGCACGGTTCCCAAGGCTGTGCCAAGGCCACAAGCAGAACTGAAGAGGGGGATATCCAGCTATCAATACGTGAGGGCTGATTTGAAGAGGATTGGAATACTGGCTGGGGCGATGATCCTTATTCTCATTATCGTGTCTTTCGCGCTCGGCTGAATCTACTCCTCATCCTCTTCCTCGGGTGGCTCCGTCTCTGCCTGGGGAGTGAGCAGAGGTAGCGTCGCGCTGATTCTCTCTCCAGTCTTCTTTCTCGTTGGCAGCTTCTGAATCGCTTCTTTAACCTGAGATAGCCTCAGTTCGGGGTTCTTTGCTGTCAGTTCGACTACCACTCCCCTCACTCCCAACCTCCATAAGCTCTCAACATCATCTATTGGCAGTGCGGGGGGCATGGCTGCCAGGAGGTGCTTTCTCGCTGCGGCGGCCAGTCTCTCGTAGACCATAAGCTCGTGCACGGTGATGGCAGCTTCGTCCCCACCAACTGTGCTGAGGAGCACCGCGTCGACGGACAGGCGGTTTATAGCCTTGGCCAAGTTGTCGCTCAACGAAGCATCGATCTGAAGTACCTTGCCTATTCTTTCCTCGTTCAGGACTGCTGCCGGGGTCTCGGCCGGGGATAAGATCACAAAGTCGCAACCCATCTCGATGAGTTGTTCAATCTCCTCCCTGGTCCCCTTATCCAGGCACACTCCCCAGGGAATATTTATCTTGGCGCTGCTGAGCTGAGCCAATACTTCGTCTCTCTTCTTCTGATGCTCTGCGGTCATCAATACAGCATCGGCGCCAGATTCAACAGCGATGGCGGCCAGCTGGGCATTCCCCACGGGCACGCTGGCGACGATCACCATTGGCGATATTTTCGCTCTGTTTGCAGCAGCCCCGAAGCCCAGAGGCTGGCCTCCTCCTTCGGAGATACGCTCTAGCTTCTCTAAAAGTTTGCTCATGTTTCCCCTTTTACGCTTCCCTGCGCCCCTCATGAATCAGCGGGTCCGTGGCCGGGTTCAAACCAACTAAGTGCAGCCTGGCGGCGGTGCACTTGAAGAGCACGGCTACCACGAAGTAGCATAACTGGCCGCTTGGCCTGGTGTCAAGACATCGTATTCACTCATCTAAAATGTTACTAAGTGAGGTATGGTTCACTCAACTAAGAATGTTACTAAGGGGGACAATGCCAAACGACGAGAAGATGAGTGTAGACGAACGACGCAAGTACCTCAAAGTGGTGGCGCCGCGGTACGCCAAGGCGGGTC
>Ga0209498_1001031_pt1 | contig 17114 bp, 14 predicted proteins | sample WalLakDeSediment_FD_184131 | JGI IMG/M metagenome (GOLD analysis project Ga0209498, IMG submission 184131) | Lake sediment microbial communities from Walker lake, Nevada to study Microbial Dark Matter (Phase II) - Walker Lake 11/02/13 Deep... | ecosystem: Environmental > Aquatic > Freshwater >... | reverse complement strand
AACAGGCGGGCAAATACTCTACGCCCTCTCCTAGGCAATCCCCGCCGGAGCGCGGCAGCCACCTCTTGCCGTTGGATTGGTTGTAGCCAGCTTCCGAGCAGTAGTGATCACAGACCACTACGCACTGTACACCCTGACGACCAGTAATAGTGAGATCCGCGCCTCGTGGCCTCAAGAGGCTACCTCCACGGACATCGCCACTGGCCTGCAGTCACACTGCCGGCGGGCTAATGCCCCCACTCTTTCCTCATCTGTCCCCTGTATATCTATACCCTATATATGGGCTTCATATATACTTTGCAAGAACCCGGCCATTCTTGCCGTTCACTGATTCCCATCAAGCCGGCTGCCTTACTCACACTCAGCTCGCCTCCCAGTACCTGGCTCAGCGCGTGGACTTTTCCTCGTTTCCCTTCAACCCACAATCATCCATACCAGTTGCCGCGGGCACTATGGGGGATGAAAACGGCTGTGCCGGGGAAACACAACACGCCTGAGATTGTCAGTCCTCACGTAGATTGACCGCGTGCTGAACAGCTAGCGAATCACATAATCCTAGACGCTTGCCCAAAAATTGAGGGGCAATTACTTGACTACAAAACTAGTTTATGCTAATCTACTCTCTCAAGAAAGTAGTTGGGGGGGAGTTGTGAAGGAGGACGGTCATGGATATCGAGACTCGTATCAGAAGCTACATAGTCGGAACAATAGCAGAGCAGAAGATGCGGAAGGCGGAAATGGAGGCGAATTATCAAGAGCGGCTGAAGGATATAACCGCGAACATTGCAGCTCTTGAGAGGACTCTTGCCCTGTTTAATGCATCAGACGGCGGTGTGGAAAAATGGGAGGAGTTTGCCGTGTCTCCTGAAGAAGTGCGAGCGAACGCATCCACTCACAAGGAGGCACTGAGGTATATTGCCTCACGCACCACTGACGGCACTCTGCATTATGCAGAGGCTAGGGACCTTCTGATGGCAGCAGGGATGGCTAAGGGGCAAGCTGACAATGTTGCATCACAGGTTCATAGAATCTTAAGCCAGGGTCCGGAATGGGAGAAGGTATCACTAGGCCGCTTTCGACTGATATCGACTGCTAAGGTTTAGAGTACGCATCCCAAACTCGTCTTGTCAAGAATAAATCGCTGTCTCACAGTTAGTTCTTTCCGGGGAAGGTATCACATCTAAGGTCAGGTGTCCCTGCCTTCAAGCTAGCCAAAGAGCTCCGTGAATCCCGCGAGGGTCTCACGGAGCTTATTTGCGAGGTTGGGCCGAGTCGTCGACCCCACTCCCTGGTAATCCGCCCCTCGGGCTTCCCCCAATGAGATCGCCTCAAAGCCCCCTGCTTGGCCTCGTGGTAGCTCACCTTGTCATGCGCCTGCAACCGGAAAGCGGTCATCAGCAGGCTGGGCAGCGCGCTATTGCGGCCGTTATCCGGGCAATACAGACCAGCGACCTGCCGGTCTCGGAAAAACCGACCTCGCATCCAAGCCAGAAAGCGCTGGAAAGAGCGGCGAACTGCATGGTCCAGATACATGTGGTCCGCTTCGAACAGGCCCCGCTGATCAGTCCGCCCTCACAAAGTACTCCGGCCCTTCCTGTTTCGTTTGCCACTACTGCCGGTTAGCGACAACTATTCTTGCCGGTCCACCTCCCTTTGGCTACGATCGCTGCAGTTGTCCCGCTGCAGTTGCTCTACCACGCTGGTACGGTATCTGGACACGCTGGAACCGCAGTGGCTAGGGGGTTCTAGAGAACCCTGTCCCACTCAGAGAAGACCAGGTTGGAGGTGATACCCCAGGCAGTAGTAGTCGCTGCTCATGACCTGGGTCTACCGAGGACCTTTAGTGTCAAGAACTCCCGAATCCGGGAAACCGGATTCACAAGGTTATCGAAACCAGGCCAGTTCCAGGCAGAGCATCCAAGGAAATGAGACCCCTCCCAAGTGGATGAGAATTGTCACACTTGTTGACGTGAAGACCCAAAAAATCGCTCAAGAAAATTGCTTCACCGCACAAGGGATGATATACTGTGGCCCAAGATTGCGCAAGAAGCAGACTATCAAGAGTGACATCAGGAGGAGAATATGAAGCCAACCCATTATTCTGAGGTGATGATACGCGAATACCTCGAGAAAGGATATTGGGAGACTACGACGATAGCTGACATCTGGGACAGAAACGCTCTCCAGTACCCTGATAGAGAAGCGCTCGTGGATTCACGAATGAGACTGACATGGTCAGAAGCTAACCAGTTGGCCGATAGGATCGCGCTGGGACTTGTGGAGTTGGGTATCGGTCGGGACGAAGTGCTGGTAACCCAGCTTTTCAATTGTGTAGAATTGATGTTGGTCTACGTAGCCTGTCAAAAGGCGGGCATAATAAACCTCAATTTGATCAGGACAATGCGACACACGGAGGTGAATCATGTTCTGAAATTCACTGAGGCTTCCGCTATAGTGATTCCCCGGCAATTCAGAAAATTTGACTACTGGGATATGATTCAGAGCATTCGACCCGAGCTGCCGTATCTGAAGCATGTACTCGTTATCGGTGATGACGTGCCAGAAGGAGCTATTTCTACTTCCGAGATGACCCGCAGGCCACTGAAGGACGAACACACTCCACTTCTTCGCGAAAGAAGGTTCAGTGCTTTCGATGTCTCTCGTATCAGGCATACCACCGGGAGTACGGGTTTCCCCAAATTGATAGAGGAAACAAACAGCAATCGTATATATTTGGCCAGAGAACTCACAAGACTGCTGAAGATAACGGACACGGACATAGTCGGTGCCCTAGTCCAGCTTACCGGAGGAGGTGGTTCATATGCCCTGCTTTGTGCTCCATGGGTAGGAGCCAAGAGCGTGCTCATGGAGCATTTTGAAGCGGAGGAATGTTTTAGACTGATCGAACAGGAACGAATCACTGTAGCTGGAGTGGTCCCGGCAATACTGACTCTAATGGTTCAGCATCCCAGCCGAGGCGAATACGATCTAGGCTCGTTACGTGCTCTAGCCAGTCATGGTGCTCCATTGCCCTCCAAGTTGGCACAGGAAGCCGAGGAAAAACTGGGGTGTCTAATATTGAATCGCTATGGCATGGCTGATGGCGGGTCAATGAGCATGGCCTCTGCAGATGATCCTCCCGAGGCCCGCCACGGGACTGTGGGCAAGCCACATTCTGGCAATGAGTTCAGGATAATGGACGAGGAGGGAAATCAGGTGCCGGCAGGAGAGGCGGGGGAAGTTCTGTTTCGTGGTCCTGGTACCCATGCGGGTTTCTTTAAAGACCAGGAACGTACTGCGCAAACCTATGACGACGACGGATGGTTCGCGACAGGCGACGTCGGGCATCTTGACGAGCAAGGAAGACTGGTACTTGTAGACCGTTTGAAAGACCTCATAATCCGCGGCGGCGAGAACATCTATCCGTCTGAGATTGAAGACATCCTTATGACCAACCCCAAAGTTGCGAATGCCGCTGTTGTGGGCATGCCTGACCCGGTAATGGGCGAAAAGACCTGTGCTTACCTTGTCCTGAAGCCTGGCGAACAGATTTCCTTCGACGAAATGACCAGCTATCTGAGAGGTAAATCCCTGGCAGCGTTCAAGCTCCCGGAGAGGCTCGAGATTGTAGGGCGTTTTGAGCTTGTTTCCGACCAGAAGGTGGATAAGAAAGGGCTTCGCCGGGACATCCAGCAGAAACTCGAGAGCGAAGGCAAGATCTAGTCATCTGCCCTTCAGCCATATGTCTAGCAGTGGAGGCCGCGGCTCAATGTCTGATCCACAAAGCCAGTCAGGCGCCTTTTTCAGGCTCTTCCGCCAGAAGGGAGTCCTGTAGCTAGTCACACTGTTGGCAGGCTTGCTGCCATTCTGGTACATGGCAAATCTCAATGCTAGGAGGGCGTGATTTTGGAGAGACTAAGCTGCTGCAACTACAGGCCTGTTTGGAGGCTTCCTTTGGGCGGAGACCAATGAAAAAGACGATAGTCATTGTAGGAACACTGGATACAAAGGCAGATGAGGTCCGCTATATAGCGGACCTCATCACGAACAGGGGGCACAGAACGCTCATCATAGACCCGGGAATTCTGGGTCAGGTACCGTTCAAGCCGGATGTCACTCGCGAACAGGTATCTGAAGCCGCGGGGACATCACTCGATCAAGTGATATCCCTCGGAGACGAGGGAGAGGCGATAGAGGTCATGGCCAGAGGAACCTGGAACGTGGTACGGGGCTTGTACTCCAGCGGCGAGATGGATGGTATAGTCGTGCTCGGGGGATCGATGGGCACTTCACTGGGCCTCCCTGTACTGGGACAATTGCCCCTTCTGATGCCAAAACTCATGGTTTCTACCGTAGCCCATACACAGATAATATCCACCGAGGCAGTAAGTGCAGATCTGACTGTGATGCCAACGGTGGCCGATATCTGGGGCCTGAACCGGATAACCAAGAGGGTGCTTAGCAACGCGGCGGGAGCCATCTCGGGCATGGTTGAGAGCTATAGTAAGGAGGAAGAATCGGGGAAGCCACTGGTCGGTCTTCCTACTTTGGGATCAGCCGCCTTGAGGTATGTACCGTTTATAAAACCTCTGCTTGAAGAGAGAGGTTACGAAGTGGCCGTGTTCCATACCAACGGTATGGGGGGTAGGGTCTTTGAGCAGTTTGTAGAACACGGCGTGTTCACGGGTGCTTTGGACCTGTCCATGCAGGAACTAATGGGATACGTGTGCAATGGGTCAAATCCAGTCAGCCGGCTTGAAGCGGCCACGAAACGGGCGTTGCCCCAGGTTGTAGCGCCTGGTGCTGTGGACTGGTTTTGCCACTTTGGTTCTCTGAATACTCTTCCTGCCCAATACAAAAGCAGAACGATACATATGCATAACCCTCAAGTTGTGGAAATAAGAACAAGCAGGGAGGAGAAGATCTCTCTCGGGGAGACCATGGCCGAGAGAATAAACAGGGCGCTTGGGCCTACCATAGTATTGCTACCTGCTGCGGGCGTTTCTGAGCGTGATAAGCCGGGTGGCGTATTCTTTGACCCGGAGGGACGACGTGCAATGATAGACGTGCTGAAGAAGAATCTGGAGCCCCGTATCGAAGTCAGGGAGTTAGATATGCATATTAACGACCCCGACTTCTCTCTCGAGACAGTCGAGGCCTTTGACAAGGTAATTGACAGAGCCGGGGCGTCAAACCAGGTCTCGGGGGCGACATGGGAAAATGCATAGCCATTGTAGGTACTCTGGACACTAAAGGTGCGGAAATAGCTTATGTCAAAGAACTCATAGAAAGCGAAGGACTTGGAACGCTTGTTATAGATGGAGGCATATTGGGCCAGCCTTCGTTTCAGCCGGACATAAGCCATGAGCAGGTAGCAGGCGCCGCAAACACCTCTCTGGAGCAGGTTATTGCCCTCGGGCACGAAGGGGAAGCCATGTCAATAATGGCTGAAGGCGCCACCAGCATAGTCGGGGATTTATATTCCCGGGGGAGGATAGACGGGATAATTGCTCTGGGTGGCACTATGGGCACATCTCTGGGTTTAGCAGTGATGAAGGACTTGCCTGTTGGCCTGCCCAAACTAATGGTCTCCACCATAGCTTTCACTCCTTTTGTGACAAGCGATGTAGTGGGTAAGGATCAGATGATGCTTCAGCCCGCAGCCGATTTGTGGGGCCTCAATGCTATAACCAGAAATGCCCTTGAATCCGCGGCGGCAGCGATTAGCGGTATGGTGGCAAAACAGAAGAAGATAGTGTCAGAAAAACCATTGATTGGAGTTACCACTCGAGGGATTTGTAAGTATCTCAACTGGATCAAGCCGGCACTGGAGGAAGAGGGATATGAGATCGTGGTATTCCACGCGGTCGGCCTGGGGGGCAGGACCTTTGAGAGCTTGGTTGCACAGGGTATTCTCAGCGCTGCTCTGGATTTGACTACCGGCGAGATAATTGAGGAATTGTGTGGAGGGGTATGCAGCGCCGGACCAGATAGACTGGAGACTGCCGGAAAACTGGGGATACCTCAGGTCATTAGTCCCGGCTGTATGGAGTACTGGGACTGGGCCGGGGCAGCGGACAAGTTGCCACCTCATTTGAAGGGACGCAAGATCCATCAACATAATCCTCTGGTGCTGTGCGTCAAGGCAACAACAGAAGAGATGCTGTCAGCAGCAAGGACAATGGCCAGGAAGGTAAACAAGGCAACGGGGCCGGTAACCGTGGTTATTCCCCTGAGAGGTTTTGATGAATTGGAGAAACTGGGTGGTCCATTCTATGACCCGGAAGGACGCAGGGCATTCATAGAGGAGCTAAAGAAGGATCTTCAGCCAGGAATCACGGTAGTAGAGATTGACGCGCATATTAATGACCAGGAGTTCGCCGAGCAGGTGCTCGAGATTTTCGGCAATATGATGAAGGCGCAATCAAAGACAGCCAAACAGTCACAGAGCTAGCGGAAGCGCACTACCGACAAGACAACTTCTTCAGTTATCGACTGCCAAGGATTGAGGAATCCCCCAGATCGCTCCTCAGCCAAGAGACCAAGATCGACGTAAAATAGCCTATCCGGCTAGATCTTCCTTAACCTGCACAGTATGCCCCTGAGCTGCGGAAAGCCTGATATGTCGTCACGCAGGTCCAAGTCAGTCAGTTCGTTAGCATTGGCTTGTGCCCAACCATGCGGTATGCTGACTGCTCCAGGCACAAGGTCTTCGTCTGCCTTAGCTCTGATCTTTATGCTGCCCTTGGGTGTTTCCACCGCCACAAGCTCGCCTTCGGCAATATCATACCTGGCCAGTGTGCTCGGGTGAACTTCGGCCAGGGGCTCAGGCAGCGACGAACGCAATCGCGGGATGTTATGGAACTGCGTGTGAGTATAACTCGACTTCCTGCTCCCGGTGATCAGGACCAGGGGGTACTCTTTGGCCAGGTCAGGAGTATTCACAGCACTCTGGGTCGGTTCGCTGTAGATCGGCAGGGGGTCAAAGCCAGCCTTCTCGAGCGTCTCTGAGTATATTTCCACTTTTTTCGATGGTGTAGCGAATCCGGATTGTTCGTAGGTCTTGTATTCCATTTCGGCAAAGTAAACGCCGCTGGGATTGTCGCTCAATACCCCCGAACCCACTCCGCTTGGAGCAAGCAGGTTGTCGATCGCTTCCTCATCATCTTTCCACGGGAAATACTGTTCGAGGCCCATCCTCAATGCCAATTCGCGCAAGACATCGTATTCGCTCCGGCATTCACCGGGAGCTTCCACAGCCTTCTTCTTGGACATGACGTAAGGAATCCCCTGTACCACTCCATATGTATAGGCGAAACTGGGCTTCTCCAGGAATGTCTTGGCCGGCAGGACTATATCAGCCAGTTCCGCCGTCTCGTTCATGACAACGTCCATGATAGCCACAAAGTCCATCTTCTTCAGCGCTTTCACAAATCTTGGAGCTTCGGGGAAGGTAACCGCCCAGTTCACAGCCAAGCCGAAGAAAGACTTGATTGGGTAAGGCTCACCGGATAGTGCGATGTCAGGGAAAGAAAGCCCTTGACCGTAGGGGAATGTCCTCCCCCAGATGTTGTAGAACAACGGATACTTGTCTGCTCCCATAGGCTCTTCAGACAATGGCAAGCGGAGGTCCGTCATACGTATTATGGGACATCTCACCCAGGTGCCTGGAATGTCATAGTTGCCGGTAATGGCCTGTAGCACGGCCATGGCCCGCATGGTCTGGATACCGTTGGCCTGCTGGTCTATAGCATTCGTACCCTGAATGATACAGGATGGCTTACCGTTGGCAAATGCCCTTGCCAGCCATTTGATATCACTGGCTCCAACTCCGGTTATGGACTCGACTTTCTCTGGAGTATATGGCTTGACGTGCTCGACAAGCTTTTCAAAACCTACGGTCCAGTTGTCAACGAACTCCCTATCATATAGACCTTCATAGATGATCTGGTTGATCATTGCCAGCGCCAGAGCGCCGTCCGTTCCAGGTCTGATCTGTAAGTGGACTCCTTCCTTTCCCAGCTTTGTACGCTTGGGATCAACGACGGCGAGTACAGCACCCTTCGCAACTGCCTCTCTCACCATTCTGGCTCGCGGGAAATTCGAATCGTCTATATTGCTGCCCCACACAATAATGCACTTTGAATTTGCAGGATCCTCCAGCGGAAAACGGCCGAAGGTTAATATACGGCTCATGATCAGTGAATGGAAGCATATGCTCTCGGCCGAGATGTAGTTGGGAGACCCGAAGGCGGCGCGAAACCGCTGTATATGCGCCGCCATCATGATGTCCTCTGCACCAATAGAACCGCATGCAAATGTGACTGCGCGCGCCCCGTATTTCTCCTTCGTTTCCATCAGCTTGGCTGTTATGGTATCAAGTGCTTCATCCCAGGAGATTCTCTGCCAGCCGCTGCCCGTCTTCTTCATCGGGTACTTGAGCCGTTCCGGAGAATACTCCCAGTCTATGACTGCAGCGCCTCTGGGACATAGCTCGCCCTTGTTCAGAGGATGCTCCTTCATGCCTTCTACCTTGACGATTCTGCCGTCCTTGACATGGACATCCATGCCGCAACTGTGGACACACAGAGCGCATGCAGTCTTGATAACCTTTTCGCCGGCTACGGCAAGCTCTTCGTTCGCCATGTTTCTCCTTCCTTGCTCTCTCTAAGTTCCCGAAAAATCAGGGTCTCTCTTCTCGATAAACGACTGTATACCCTCGCGGGCATCATCCGTGAAAAAGTGCTGTGCCACGCCTACGACTTCCATTTTCAGGGCGGTGGTCAAATCTGTCTCGATGCCCTTCTTTGCCAGCATCTTAATGGTCTTGGAGGCCATTGGACTGCGTTTGGCAAGCTTTTCGGCTAATTCGTTGACAGCCGTCTCCAATTGGTCATCTGGAACGGCTTTGTTGATGAGGCCAAGCGCTTCGGCCTCTTTGGCAGATACCCAGTCACCTGTAAGGAGCAATTCAATTGCTTTTCGATAGTTCACCTGTCTGATAAGCCTTTGTGTCCCGCCGCCACCTGGTACGAGGCCGCGGGCCGCATGCTGGTCACCAAGTCTAGCCGTCTCGGCAGCTATCACTATGTCGCATGCCTCCACCAGTTCCAGACCTCCCGCGAGGGCAAGCCCGTTGACTGCTGCTATTACCGGCTTACTACAACAGTCGACCGCGTTAATGGACTTGTGGCATCCTTCCAGGAATTCGACTGCAGAACTCGCTTTGTCCAGGAATTGCTGAATCGCCTTGAGGTCAGCACCGGCACAGAACGCCCTGCCTTTGCCGGTTATTATAACTACTCTGATATCACGATCGGCCTCGATGTCTTGAATTGCGTCGTAGATCTCTGCGTAGGTTTTCGGATCCATAGCATTCAAGGCTTCCGGCCGATTCAAGGTTATCTTGGCTATACGTTCCTTCTTCTCCAGTATGATCTTGGTGAACTCCATTATTCAGCCTCCAGTATTTTGTGGGCATCCTGTCACGCGCACTACCCCTGCGCAAACCTCACACTATTCACTTCAGAATAGTATTCTGATTCAGTACCTTTCGGTTAAGACCATGTTGGCAACGTAGCACAAGATAACGTCGTTTGTCATCAAGTGTAGTAGTCTACGCCTACTATGATCCTTCACTATAGTACAATACCCCCAGGCTGTCAAATAATTCTTGAGCGTTTTTGGGGCTTCACGTCAATAAGTGTGAACGTCGTCGTGCAGCTTTGAGAAGCATCTAAGTTCCCGGGATTCTCTGCCTGAAACTTGGCCTTGGTTGCGATAACCGTAAGCCGCATTCTTGATAATCTTGATGCGGCTGTCTTTGTTTTGGATCGTGAGGTGATCCCCGAACTCTGGACAGCAACCTATTAGCCAACCGGGTTCCCCGCCACTCACGAGAACAGTATCCTTACTTGCAGACGCCACCCCAAGCATGTCGATTCAACCTGGTGCCGCCAGTCCGCGGACAGTCGGGCCGAAACGTCTAGAGTCATAGCCGGCTGTCGCTCCCGTTGAGAAGCACACACGGGACATCCTGCAATGACAAGTGAAGTTGGCGGCAACTATTTCGACGAGCGAAAGAGGAAGCCCGTGGGGAGACGTCTCGTCGGGAGGCTCACACATTCAGGCTGCCACATGGAGAGACTATTTGATGGATGGCCTCTACTTGACAGCGGAATCAACGCTTGTGCAGAATCGCTCCTTGACCCACAGCCTCCGATCTGGCTCAGCGTGTATCCCGCCGCAGTGTCAAAAACGGGATGGGGTACAGCGGAGTATCAGATATTGATTAGCTTTCCCTCCAATCCTGATAGATGTCAGAATAACCCAAAAATGGACTTGACGTCACAAGGATGTTAATATATATTATGGCTTGGCAAAAAAGCGGACTCTTACAGAATTGGGCTTGGTTCATAGATACATGGGAGGATATATGAAAGAAATGTGACGCTCAATCCCAGGCATGGGTGGGTTGAGGTCTTTTGCTGTCCGCAGAAACAAATACATTTCGGGGGTTCTTCCCGGAAAGGAGTCGAGTTGCTTGAATTCGAGTATGACGGAGTAATCATCGGGGCGGGACCAAATTCGCTAGCGTTGGCTGCATATTTGTCGAAGGCAGGTCAGAAAGTCATATTGCTGGAGCGTAGGTTTGAGGCTGGCGGGGGTCTCATGACCGAGGAGGTCACACTCCCGGGCTACTATCATAATACACATGCCGTATATCACATGATGGTTGACTACGCACCCGTGTTCAAGGACATCGATCTGGCGAAGTATGGCCTGCAATGGCTGTATCCACCAGTGCAGTTTGCCATGCCCTTCTCAGACGGAAGCGCCCTCTGTCTGTACAGCGATGTGGACAAGACATGCAGCTCTATAGCGAAGTTCTCGCCAAAGGATGCGGAGTCCTATCGCAAGATGTACGACAAGTACAACCAGTACATGGAGGAATTCGTCGGTCCGGCCACCTATCACGAGGCTATACCAGCTTTCGAACAAATGATGAAGCTACAGTCGACCGACATAGGCAAAGAGATAAGCGAACTCACAGAACAGACGCCCAGGGAGATCATAGAGGGAACGTTTGAACATGACAGAGTGAGAGCTATGCTCCTCTATGTAACATGCATGTGGGGCCTGGACTATGACATGCAGGGACTTGGTTACCTGGTACCGCTTTACATTAATCGGTCGACGAATTACCGTCTCTGCATAAATGGTTCACACAAGCTTGCTCACTGTTTGTACCGTTCCATATACGACAGCGGCAGCATGGTACTGACGTCCCAGCTGATCAAGAGGATAATCGTGGAGAACGGCGAAGCTAAGGGCGTAGAAATGGAGGATGGCAGAGTATTCTGGGCCAGAAAGTTTGTTTGCAGCGGTATAGACCCTTATCAGACCTTCGTTGACTACGTGGGAGAGAATAACCTGAGCGGCGAATTCTTCACCAGGGTGCACGACTACCAGTGGGAATGGGAAAGCCTGCTCGATGTTCATATGGCGCTCGAGGAAGCGCCCCGGTTTACCGCCGCTTCGTCCAATCCAGATGTGGACCAGTCCTTTGTCTACATCCTGGGCTATGAATCAGAGCAGGAGCTGATAGATCACTGGGAGGCGATTAAGCGCGGTGAGCTGGTAGTTGCGGGGTTCAATGCCTGCTTCCCCACCGTACATGATCCCACCGAGGCGCCCCCGGGAAAGCATACCGGGCTTATTTCCGAGGCTGTGCCGTATGACCTTAAAGATGGCGGTGCGGACAGGTACTACAACTACAAGTTCAAAGAGGCACATGCACAGCAGTTGCTTGATGTCCTCAAGAGATACGCTCCCAACATGAATGAGGATACTGTACTCTGGACATATATCGGAACGCCAAAAGACTATGAGAACAAGTTCTGGAACATGAAAAAGGGGTCATATAAGCAGGGTGGCTACTTCCCGCTCCAGATGGGCTACCTCCGGCCCAATGAATACTGCTCACATCACCGGACACCGATAAAGAACCTGTATTTGTGCGGTGCCTGTGTATTCCCGGGTGGATGCGTGATCTGGGGGCCGGGCTATAATGCAGCAAACAGGATCGCCGAGGACTACGGGATTGAAAAATGGTGGCCCAAGATGGACATCGTGACCCAAGCTGAGGAAAAGGGACTGCTGTAACCGGACCTGAACCCGTGAAGGGGTAGGTGCTTTACCCTGCACCTGGTATCTGAGGCATACTACACTTGAAGGTATGGAAGCGTGTTGAAGGCGTTCACCCAGGAGGTGAAGATGCGTTTCGAGATAGTGTGGGGTGTCGAGCAGCTTTCCAGCGATTCAGGCCAAAATCAGAACTTTGACAAGGAGGCAACATGGCTGATGCTACCTATGATGTGATTGTAGTAGGAGCTGGACACAATGCCCTGGTTTGTGCCGCCTACCTCGCAGAGGCAGGGCTTGATGTAGCGGTTGTCGAGCGCAGACACGAAGTCGGCGGCGGAGCTTCTACCGAAGAGATGTGTGCTCCAGGATTTCTGTCCAACAACCATGCTCATTTCATGAGCTTCTGGCAGTCACCCGTGTACAAAGACTTCAAACTGTGGGAATATGGACTCCACTTCATGCCAGCTTCCCCTGCGGGATCGTTCATCTTTGATGACAACACAGCTCTGGTAACGTATGCCTGGCGTGATTGGGACCCGATAACCTGTGAATATAGTTTTAATAAGGCAAACGCCGAGAAAACTGTGGCCAATATCGCCAGGTTCTCGAAGAGAGACGCCGAGATGGCGTGGGTATACTGGGAGAAATTCGAGAAGTACTGGGCTGATGCATACGCCCGGTGGCTTCTCAATCCGCCTCCGTCTCAGTGGGAAGAGGACCCGCTCGAGAAGCTCTGCAATGACCCCGAAGAAACGCTGTTCGAGCCCTGGTACTCAAGGATGACCATACACCAACTGGTGCGCGAGCTTTTTGACAGCGTAGAGCTGCGAGTCTGGGCGATGAGAGCGGCGATGTCCGGTCGAGGTCTTTTCCCCGAAGACACCGGCGGGTTGTCCATCATTCCCGGCATAATCGGTAACGTATATGGATGGACGCCGACGTATATACCTCTGGGGGCCACACATGCTGTAGCGCATGCGCTGCAGAAAGCAGTGAGCGACAGGGGCGGTCAATACATTGTGCTTTCCGAGTGCGACAAATTCATTATGGAAGACGATAAGATCAAGGGAATCCGATTCTTGGACGGGAGCGAAATATCCGCAAAAATGGCTGTGGTGTGTAATGTCGACCACCAGCAGGTGTTCTTCCGCTTTCTGGGTGAAGACTATATGAACAAGATAAACCCGAAAGTAGCCCGCAGAGCAAAGCACATATTCTATGACCACGGTCCCATATACTGGTCTCACTTCGCCATACACGAGCTGCCCAAGTGGAAAGCGGCCGACTGGGACCCCAATCTTCCGGGCCACCGCTGCTTCTGGGGACCCAAGGATGAGAACTACGTGGGCGTAAAACACAAGGCAGAGCTGTATTCTACCGGCCTGCCCAGCAAGGTTTTCATCCATGATGCATATGATAGTATATGGGTCTCTGATCACTCGCCGGCAGGAAAACACATCGTCCTCTCAGAGCAGTATGCTCCCCCTACCTATCTCTTCAGTGAGAAAGAGTGGATGCGATTGAAGAAGGAAATCATAAATCTGACCATAGAACAATGGCAGTGGTACGCTCCGAATATGACATGGGACAATATCATCGGTGCGTACTGCAACACACCGCTGGACGCCGAACAGCGGAACCTGAATATGATACATGGTGCCCAACAAGGCGCTTCGCATATAGAGGGCCAGATGGGCAAGTTCAGGCCCTTCCCAGACATAGCCGGATACAAGGTGCCTGGAATAGAGAATCTGTACTTTAGCCCCAACGCTCATCACGGACAGGGTGGAGTCTTTGGTGCACCCGGCTACAACTGCTACAAAGTCATGGCTAAGGATTTCGGGCTGCCCAAACTGGAGGATAAATTCAATCGTCCGTACTAGGTCATCTGGCGAAGCGGCGTCTTGACGAGTCTGCGTGTAAGGGGGGATAGTGAATAAGACAGTTGTAATACTGGGCACTATGGATACCAAGGGGCTGGAATTCAGTTTCCTTGATGAGCAGATTAGAAGCAGGGGAATCAATACTCTCATAGTCGATACCGGGATACGTGGTACCCCCGTACTCAAGCCTGATATCACCAGGGATGAACTGGCTGCCGCGGCCGGGACAACCATTGAAGAGGTAGCCCATTCTGGCGGGGAGGCAAAGGCGATAGAGACGATGAGCAGAGGGGCGATAGCGGTTGTCCAGGAACTGTATCGCTCCGGAAAGCTTCATGGAATTATCTCCCTGGGTGGTTCGCTGGGTACGACGATGGGTACAGCAGTCATGAGATCATTGCCATTCGGCGTGCCTAAGGTCATGGTTTCCACAATGGCCTCGGGCGATACCCGAAACTACGTAGGTTCCAAAGACATCGCAATGATCTATTCCGTGACCGATATAATCGGTCTTAACCGGATGACGAGGAGAGTGTTGGCCAACGCTGCCGGTGCAATCGCAGGCATGGTCATGGCAGACATAGGCCAGCAGCCTTCAACCAAACCCCTGATTGCTATCACAACGTTAGGTGCCATGCGCTGCGTTCTGCAGGCCAAGGAGATCCTGGAGGACAAAGGCTACGAGGTGGTAGTCTTCCATACCGTGGGAAGCGGAGGGCGAGCATTCGAAGCGACTATTGGGGAAGGTCTGGTCGATGGTGTGATTGACATGACGACCAACGAGCTGGGCAATAACCTTTTCGGAGGAGCTCTTGACGCTGGCCCATCTCGACTGGAGGCTGCGGGGAAAAAAGGTATCCCGCAGGTAGTTGGACCAGGTATCGCAGACATTGTCGCCTTCACTCCCCCAGAAGCAGTCCCCGAGAAATTCAGGAACAGGACCATAATAAAACACAATCCGTTCATGGTTGTGCTCCCTTTGGCAAAGGAGGAGATGTCTCTCTTGGCCACAACCATGGCGGAAAAACTGAACAGGGCTACCGGCCCAACAGCGGTGATTATGCCTACGAAAGGTTTTTCTCCCGGCGGTAGAGAAGGGAGACCTTTCTACGATCCCGAAAGGGACAGACACTTCATCGACACACTGAAAAAAAGCCTTAAGGCGGACATCACTTTTGTCGAAATCGAGGCCTACATCAATGATCCCGTCGTAGCTGAGAAGGCCACCTCCTTGCTTCTCGACTTCATGGAGCAAAAAGGAGTGGCAGCGCCAAAAGGCCGCCATCATTAAGAACACGTTTTACTTCAAGCAGTGTTCCCTGCTTGTCGGCGATTTCCCCTAGGACACCTGACCTGCCCCCCCAAATCGGTCCAGGTAAAATCTTCCTTTTTCTGACTACGCCATTTATTGCCTTATGACTTAACTACGAAAAACGACCGCTCAGAATCGAATGTGGACGCCAGCTATGGAGGATACAACTGCAAACCCTACGTAGCGCTCGTTTTTCTACTGGCTTTGAGGGTCAATATACGTGGCACTAGTTCCATCTTAGAACGGATCGCGGTGTTGGCCGTCTGCGCTTCTTCCTGTCCTTGCTGCCGGGCGGTCGACCAAGCCTCCTGCCTTGCGCCTTCACTCTGGCCAATCCAGCTTTGGTCCTCTCGCTTCTACGTTGGCTTTCCATTCTGGCAACCCAGCCGGCTATCGCGAATAGGAGTTCTCCAAGCTCGCCCGGGGCCTCAGTCCATGATTCCTGGTAGGAGAGTACTTTGACACCACAGTAATTGAGCTTGTTGACGATGTTCAGGATAGCGGCGGATCCCTCCCGGCTAAGGCGATCAAGAGCCCAAACAAGGATGACACGGAACTTACGCTTTCGGGCATCAGTAACCAGCCGGGCCAGCTCGCGCTGATGTCCAGCTCTCCACGCTGATTCCTCCTCCCGGTAGATCGCTACAACCTCATAACCGCGTTGTTGAGCCCATTCGGCGAGCACCATGGCCTGATTGTCTGTGTCCTGTTCGGATGTAGACACTCTACAGTAGATACAAGATTTCACTCTCCTGCGCAGTGTCGGCCCTATCACAGCCGCTTCTGTAGATTGGTCTTCGTAATATAAAGTCTGCAAACCAAACACCCTCTAACTGATCGCGATTTCGACAATATTACTTGATGACCGCTAAATAAGAGCAGCTGATTGAATACTGTTGTCCTAAATACTGTAGTGCGACCATGGGTCGAAGCTCCGGTCAACGCATGATTCTATGCCTGGTGGCTAGATCCTGGTGAAGAGCGTCCTGCCGACGGCATTGAAGAGGTTCTCGAAATCGCCGAGCGTCGCTTGGCCACTGAAGTGGGCGATGGCGAGGCATATCTGTGTGATTGTGCGGGGACTGGGGTTCGCCTTCTTACCACTCTTGAGCCTACTGAGGTAGTCTTGGCCGATGCCGGAGTACATGGCGATCTTGTAGCAAGAGACGCTGGTCTTCTCCAGCAGCCTCTTGAATTCATATGCGAAGTGGTTGTCGTAAAGATCGCTTGTCATGCCGCACCTTTCCTCCTGCTAGCCGCAGGCCTTGACTTCTTTGGTTGTCAACTTTATTATACACATGTTGATGATTGCTGTTAGCTGTGCAAATATTGAGTAATATTGTTAATATAGCTGTGAAAAATAGTGTCATTAGGTGTGTAAGATTACTGTCAAGCCCCTGGAGGTGAAAAATGGCCAAAAGAACCGAGTACTCTCAGATGACATTGGAAATCAAGAAGGAGTACTTGAAGAAGCACTTGGACGAGGTCGGAGAGTTGATAGTCAGGTGGAAAGCCGAACTCAACGCACCCCGGGTATTCGCCCTGAAAGGGAGTGCCGGGGGTTGGCAGTCGGCGTACCGACCACCCACGGAGGAGAACCCCGACAACAACCATATACCGTATTCACTCATCTAAAATGTTACTAAGTGAGGTATGGTTCACTCAACTAAGAATGTTACTAAGGGGGACAATGCCAAACGACGAGAAGATGAGTGTAGACGAACGACGCAAGTACCTCAAAGTGGTGGCGCCGCGGTACGCCAAGGCGGGTC
>Ga0209498_1001030_pt1 | contig 17133 bp, 11 predicted proteins | sample WalLakDeSediment_FD_184131 | JGI IMG/M metagenome (GOLD analysis project Ga0209498, IMG submission 184131) | Lake sediment microbial communities from Walker lake, Nevada to study Microbial Dark Matter (Phase II) - Walker Lake 11/02/13 Deep... | ecosystem: Environmental > Aquatic > Freshwater >... | reverse complement strand
GGGGCTCCTGCGGTGGGAAACCCGCTGGGCCCCAGCCACACTCTCGGCCTGATGGATCAGCTTCAGAGGGGAGGGGGGCGTGGAGTCTGCAAGGGTCTTCGAGCGTGTGGCCGCGTCCAGCACCTCCGCCAGCTCCCGATACTGACGTTCATGCTCAGGAGACCCGTCCCTCCAAGCCTGAACGGAAGCCTCTTCGTCCGGGCTGGTTCGTCCCTCAAGTGAGCGGAAGAGTTTGTGATCGTCCATTCGTCAGGTGCGTCGTGGGTTCGGTTACGGGGCAGTGGGCGATCCGGCCCGCCGGTGCCGCCCACCGTCTCTGCCTTCATTACGTGCCAGGGAGCCATGGGTACCAACCGGGGATGCGTCCGGCCACCCGCCGGGGCCCAGGAGGTTGGGGCTGGTTCTCGGGGGAAGGGGGCGGGAGACTATGAGCTCCCTCGGCCCCGGGCGCCGGATCCGCTCGGGAGGAAGGGCCGCAGGGCGGTCCGGAGGTCCCGGAGCGCCAGGCTCATGTGGTTGGCCACCGTCCGGGGAGTCAGGCCGAGAGCCTCGGCGATCTCCTGGTAGGAGAGATCATGGAGATGGCCCAGGACGAAGACCTCCCGGCGCCGCTCGGGCAAGGCAGCGATGGCCTGTTCGGCTGCGTCCGCCAGCTCCTCGGCCTCGGTCACCTGATCCGGGGTGGGTGGGGACGGCAGACCCGCTTCCAACATGGGAGCATACCGGAGGCGGACCTGGCGCCTGCGAAGCTCATCCAGAGCCGCATTGTGGACCAACCGGTAGAGATAACCACGGAGGGACGTGTCGCTCCGGAGACCCTCCCGCTTCAGCCAGACACGGACGTAGACTTCCTGCACCGTGTCCTCCGCCGCATCCCGGCTGCCCAGCTTGTCCTCGGCATAGGTCACCAGAGGCCGCCAGAACCGGTCCAGAAGGACGGCGAAGGCTCCCACGTCCCCGGACCTGAGACCCTCCGCCAGAGACTGCCCGGACATGTCCGCCGGCTTCACCCTTTCAGCCTCGGCAGGAGCCGAGGAGAGGCGAAGTCCGGATTGCATGGCGGTCATCCTCTCCCCCGGGGGCGGGACTTCTGGAGTCGACAGAATGGGTGGCCGGGCGCCCCACGCACAAGTACAACACACCGTCCCCTCCGGCGAGAGCCCGAAGGGCGCTTCACCCCCACTCCCTTTCCAGGGATACGTTCATCAGGGTGGGTTGTACCAAGGGGGAGATCCTGTGGGCATATCCGTCAACCCCACTCGTGGCGCCTTCGTTCTCCAGCGCCCGGGAGCGATGAACAGGTTACATTGACGCGTGCAGGCATACTTCTGTCCTCAATGACGGTTCCGGAGGGGGGTTCGGCTCCGGGTTCTCGCTGGCAAACAAGGTGGAGAGGAACGATTCTTCCTCAACCAGACGGTCAGGGGCGGCTCGGGACTCTTGGCATCCGCCTTTCTCTTCTGGCCCTGGCGCATGTCATCGGGACAGTTCACGTGGTGTCCGTCATGGCCATGGCCCCCAAGATCCAGGCCGAATTCCTTCTCTCCGCGACAGAACTGGGGCTTCTCTTCGGTGCATACTACTGGGGGCAAACTCTCGGAGCCCTCCCCGCCGGAGCGCTCACAGATCGCCTGGGAGTCCGGCTCGCCCTGGTGCTTTCCCTTCTCCTTCTTGCGGTCGGGGGGCTCTTGCTGGCCCTTTCCGGCGGTCTGCTCTGGGCTGCAGCGGGAACCGCAGTCATGGGGTTGGGCTACTCCGTAACGAACCCCGCCACGGCAAAGGGCGTCCTGAACTGGGTTCCTTCCGGCCGCCGGGCAACAGCCATGGGCATGAAGCAGACGGGAGTGCCCCTCGGCGGGGTGCTCGCTGCCGGAAACGGTGTGCTCGTCACCTGGTTCGACTGGCGCATCCTCATGGGTGCCGTTGCGTTGACAGGTGTCGTGGGAGCGCTGGCAATGGGAGCTCTGGGCAGGGAGCCCGGCGGCAACCGGCAGGAGGTCAGGTCTCTCCGTGTGCCAAGGTCCCTCCTACTCCTGGCCAAGGATCGCAACGTCGCAGCCATCTTCACCTCGGCCGTGCCTTGGAGTATGGGACACGCCAACTTCATCACCTTCCTCACCCTCTTCATGAGAGACGCGGTGCGGACGTCCCAACCGGTTGCGGGGCTTATCCTGGCCCTGGCTCAGGGTGCTAGCGCCCTTGGCCGAATTGCCTGGGGGCATCTCAGCGACACAATGCTCGGTGGGGCCCGAAAGCCCCTTCTCGTTCACCTCTGTGGTGCTGCGAGCGTGTTCTTCATAGCCCTGGGGGCGATCCCTCCTGGCTGGGTAGTCCCATTCCTTCTGTTGGCGGTGGCCCTCGGCCTCACGGTCTCATCCTACCAGGCCCTTCAGCAAGCTCTCACAGTAGAGGCGGTGCGACCGGAGTTAGCCGCCTCGGCTATGGGCCTCAAGGTCCTGGGGAGTTCGCTAGGTGGCATGATCGGGCCACCCTTGTTTGGGCTGGTTCTGGACCGGACAGGTGGCTTCGCCTGCTCCTGGGGCCTGACGGGCCTCATGACGGCAACCGGCACTCTCCTCCTCGCACTGTGGCTGACCGAGGGTCGCTAGGTTACTCCCAATCCATGGCTCCCCGCCACCAGCCTGGGGGGAGGTGACCGCTCGAAGTACCGCTCGAAAAGGCTGTCGAAGATGACTGCAACGAACCCATCACCGGTGGCGTTGGTGGCAGACCGGAACATGTCGGGGATACCGCCTGCCAGGGCCAGCCAAGTGGCGATGAAGTCGCCACGGATCGGGTCCTCCAGACCCAACATGGAGGCGAAGAGAACCGAGCTCCAGAGAGCAGTGCCCAAGCCCGCAGGTAGTCCCGGGGCGGCCATGGAATAGAGGAACACCACTGGCCACGCCACGAACAGCACCATCCAGCTCATCTCGAGACCGAAGAGGTAGGACGTCACGAACGGGGCATAGGCCACGTAGGCGAGGGTGCTGGCGTCCATATTTGCCACGGCACCGAACGGGATGACGAAGTCTGCAACCTCATCGCGGATGCCATACTTCTTGGCGTTGGCCAGGTTCACGGGGAGGGTTGCGAGCGACGATTGGGTTCCCGCCGCGAACAGAGCCGTAGGTATGTAGTATTCGGTGATCAGCGGCGTGACGGGCCGCTTTGTGATCAGCTTGATGACGACGAACACATAGAAGGCCCACCAGACCGCACAGAGCAGGGCCGTGTATCCAATCATGGTGAGGTAATGACCCATCCCTCGCGTGGCGCCGAAGCCAACACCGATCATGATGCCGAAGCAGAGGATGAGTGGAAGGATCACGTAGCCCACGTATGCTCCGGTCAGGGCCATGCCCCGCTCGATCCTCCTGAGGACACCGTACAGTCGGTCCACCCAGACGGCCACCACAGCCGTGACCACGGCCACCGCAATGGCCACGAGCGGTAACGATACGCCCACGTCGTCGGCACTGAACATGCCTCGTAGGAGTCCCCGGATCTCCCTTGCCGTCCCCTCTGTTCCAACAACCAGGGGGATATCGAAGAGGACCGCCGCCACAAGGAGACCGACCAGTCCGGCGGCCAGCGAACTGACGGCGTACCAGGCGATCACACTACCGGCAAAGCGACCGGCCAGCCCCCGTCGGATGAGCGTAGCGGTGGATGGAGCCAGAGCGGCGAAGATGAGGGCGGGAACCAGAAGGATGATGAAGTCAATAAGCCTGCGGGTGCCGGCGGCCACGGGCGAGAGTAGGTCCGGGAAGAGCCCTCCCGACAGAATGCCCAGGACGAGGGCAACCAGGGTCAAGATATAGGTCGGAATAGCTGCGAACCTGGACCCCAGAGATCTCCCCGGTACTCGGGCGCTCAAAGGGACAGCTCGCCGTGTAGCGCCACCACTACGCCGTCAATCTCCACCGTCGGCTCCCACATCAGCAGATCGTAGTGGCAGGCAGCCTTGACTGTGCCGCCCAAGGTGATGCTCGTGCCGATCCCGATGTGAGCCGTCTTCAAAACCGCCTCGTCCTCCAGCATGCATCCGGTTACACGGGCCATGGGGTTCAGCCCCATTCCGTACTCCGCGATGTTGTAGACCATTGGATCTCCGAACCCGTCCAGCGTACTCTGAAGCAACTGGGCCTGTTCCCCACCAAGAATGGACGTGATCATCCCCTCCGAGACTTCGGCAAGGATGGGTTCGCGCAAGACTCCGATGCCCACGTAGGGGACGCTCACGTCGGCAACGATGCGGCCCCAGGCCGTACCCTCCACGGGTGAGACGTTGGCTTCCACGGTGGGCACGGGGGAGAACTCCCCCGGCCCGACAATGCAGGTCAGTGCATTCCCTCTCCTTCCTTCGATGTCCATCTCCAGGTCGGTCCCGGCCCGCGTGGTGACCCGCATCCGGCGACCCCTTCCAAACGCAGCTGCAAGCTTCTTGCAGATCGGTGCGATGGCCGGGAAATCCGCTTCGATTCCCCCTCGCACCAGCATGTCCTCCCGCCATTGTGTCAGGACCAGTCCGCGGCTACCCGCCTCCACTGCCTCCTTGACCGCTCTGGTGTGGGTAATGGACTTCCCCACCGGCGACAGGAATACTCCCGCGGCCTTCATGGCAGCCGCTATGGCAGCCGGCGGCTCCTGTCCGTCCCGGGCCCGGGGCACGATGTACGTAACCAGCGGCTCCGCACCCATCTCCCGGGCCGCTGTTTGGATGGCTCGGGCGATACCCACGCTCGGGTCATCGGAGACGATCAGGACCTCTTCTCCCGACTGAACCTGCGCACAAACCTCAAGGAGCTTCCGAGCGCCTCTCACCATCTGGATCTCATTCACGGTCATCAGTCGTCTCCACTTTGGCTTCTTCCAAGATCAAGCCCCTCTCGATCACAACGTCACCATCGACAACCACAGTTGGTTCACGAATCACGACATCGAAATGGGTCTTTGCCTGGACATCTCCACCAAGGTTGGCTGAGGTCCCGATCCCGACATGGATCGTACCATTCACCCCCTCATCGTTCAGCATCTCGCCAGTGAATTCGCGGCATTCGGGGTTCAGTCCGATTGCTAACTGGGCGATGTTGTAGACCCAAGGATCGGCCTGGGCTCGAAGGAGTTCCTTCAAGAAGCTCGCCTGCGCACCGCCGGAGATGGACCGCACGAACCCCTTCGAGATTTCGAATGTTACGAGATCATCGAGCACTCCGATCCCATAGTTCGGGATGCTACCATCCGCCACCAAGATACCTTCGGTGGTCCCCTCTACAGGGGAGATGTTTGCCTCGATGTTTGGCACGGCCGTGAACCCGGGACCATCCAAGATGCAGCAGTGGCTATTCCCCCTGCGACCCTGGACATTGAATGTCAAGTCGGTCCCTGACGGATTCGTGACGCGGACCGTGTGCGCATCGGTCAACCGCTCCGCCATCCGGTCGCAGAGAGGTTTCCTCGATGGGAAATCCACGAACAGCCCGCCTGATTCGAGTTGCCGAGGCGTGAAGGCCGCCATCGACAGAACCCGAGCGCCTTCTTTGATGGCCTCCCGTGTCGCTCTGGTGTGAGACAGGGAGTGAGTCACTGGCATGATCACCACGGCGGCAGCGCACATGGCCGCAGCTGCGGTTACGGGCGGCTCCTCGTTGTCCATGTTCCTCGGGGGCAGGACCACGGTCACGACCCGAGCCCCGGCTGCGGCCGCGGCTTCGTGGATGGCCCTAGCGATGGGTAGCCTTTCGTCGTCCGTGACGACCAACACCTCCTCAGAGGCTCGTACACGGGCGCAAGTGCGTACGATGATCTCGGCACCCTTCTCCATCCCGTCCTCCATGGGCAGGTGCTTCGCTTTCCTGCCCCTCCGGTTACGATCAGCGGGGCAACATCCGGCTGCACTGGACTGCCGCGCTCAGCGGGAGAGAGTCGCCGCGTGCAAGGGGTTGAAGAGGAGCTTGAAGGTGCCGCCAGGCTGACCACGCAACTGCGCTCGGAAGCCGAGCAAGACCAAATCCCCTGATCCGTAACGCACCCGAACCATGGCCGGCTTGCCTGCGATGTATTCTTCTGCACCGATCGCAAGACCGCTCACCAGGATATTCTCGCCGCCATACCGAACCACGACCTCCACACCATCCCCTTCCTCCAGTTCGAAGGCCCGGCTCTGAGCACCGCGGCGCTCCACCATGAACCCCACGGCCTCCGAGGGCATGCCTCGTGCCAGGGAATGGGACGTGTCCACTTCGAGGCGCACCAGAGACCCCGGAACGGTGAACTGCTCCCGGGTGAGTCCCTCCACAGCGTTGCGGACGCCCAGTCCGAACTGCTCGATGGCGAAGCTGCTGGCCTCATCCAGAGCAACCAGACTTCCCCCCCCTTCCACAAACCGGCGGAGGGCATCGACACCTTCCTTCCCCATGCCACCTACGTAGCGGTCAGGCATCTCGCCCGGCGCGTGGCCGGCCAGAAGGATGCCGGCCTCCTCTGCAGGAAGGATTATGGCGTGGAGCCGGGAGAGGTCGCCGTTTCGCAGGTCCTCATCGTGCAACGTCTCTACCGGGAACTCGTATTCCTCCAGAAGCCACCTGGTCCACCCCTCATCGATGTTCGGCACCCAGGACTTGTACAACCCCACCCTTGGGAGATCAAGGCGGCGAAGCTCGGTTGGCGGCCTTCCAGGTAATGCCGTGAAATCCAGCCCGAACTCCTGGGACAGGGCCTCAAGGTCCCCCCTCACCCTCCCCCCCCCCTCGATGACGAAGGTGCCGGCATCGAAGGACCGGACTCCCAAGTCGAACGGGTTCTCGGCCCAGTGGATCGTTGCGCCCCGCGCCAGGAGCCTGTTCGCCACACGGATGCTGGCGTTGGCCCGTGCCGAAAAGGCGTATCCAAACTCGCCGGTGCCGCTGACCTGGCCCGGCTCAATCGGCGTCTGGTCGACCTCCACCACGGAGGCATGGAAAGGGCTCTCCACCCGGACCACCCGGACACCTAGCTGCTCGGAAAGCGTCCAGCCCGTGAGGTCGTAGGGGGGGTCCACTGGCCCCCCCGGGACCAAGCGCCGCTCTGGGTAGATCTGATTCTCGAGCAAGACGCGGACATAGGGACCGAAGGCCTGGCCAGCATATACCAGGTGGCTTCCTGCAGGATAACGGTGGCCATCAGCCACGAACCCCTCAGTGGCCCGCTGCACCTCCACCCCTCCGCGGCGGAGGACATCCAGGAGTCGGACTGCTTCACCCGGATCCCACTGCTCCGGAGGAACCACAAAGGCAAACGGATCCCCCGCCTCTCCGGATCGGATCGCATTCCGAGCAAGCAAGTATCGGTCGTACAGCCAGTCTTCCCGGAGCAGAGAAGCAACGTCCAGAACGGCGAGAGAAGCCGTCAGGTGATACTGAACGGACTCCCCCAGCCGTGCCCACCCACCCCGCCATGGGTTAGGGTAGAAGATGCTCGGCTCCCGGGCGCTGAGAAGCCCACCCCTGCTTCCCCCAATCCACTCCGGGAGCTCCATCGGGTCATGATAACGGGGTGTGGCCGACGCGTGTGCCACCTCCGTATGCAAAGCCACGATGTTCCGGAAATACGGGGCATAGCGCATCCCGTCCGCCCGCCACATGGGGAACTCGCGCATGGAAAGGACCCCGGACTTCCCCTCCCGCTCGAACCGCTGAGCCATGTAGGTGCCCACCAGGTTCGTTGCTCGTACGACGAGAGGGGGGATAAGCGGATTCACCGGGTTGTCGAAAGGGGCTATGTGGATGCGGGCGGGAAACGGGGCAGTCTGGTGGTGATTCAGCAGAAGCTGAGGGTGCCACTCATGATAGATGACCCGTGCAACGGCCTGAGTCTCCTTCTGGAGCTTCATGTACCAGTCACGGTTGTTGTCGTGACCAACGTACTCGTGGTACAGCTCCGGGGGACTGGTGGTCTCGAAGGGAGTACCAAGGTGCTCTCGATACCAGTTCACCACGAGATCATGACCGTCGGGGTTCATCATCGGCATGAGCAAAAGCACGACGTCTTCCCGAATCCGCCGGCTCTCCTCCGACTCGTCGGTAGCCAGGTGATGAGCCAGGAGGGGCGAATGCTGAGCTGCCGCCACCTCTGTGGAATGGAGACCGGAATCGATCCAGACGATCGCCTTACCCTCCCGGGAAAGGCGCCTCGCTTCCGTTTCTGTCAGGTCCCGAGCCCGAGCCAAACGGTCACTGATATGGCGCCACCGATCGAGGTTCCGGAGGTTCTCTTCGCTCGAGATGAAGAGGAGAACCATCGGAAGGCCCTTCGTGGACTCACCGATCTGAACCATCTTCACCCGGTCGCTCGACTCGTCGAGGCGGGAGTAGTAGTCCAGAAGCTGGCCATGATCCGCGAGGTGGTAGTCGGCCCCAGGCTCGAAACCAAACAAAACCCTCGGATGGGGAACGTCTTGCTGAGCCGCTGCGTGGCTCCCACTCGCGAGCAGCACAAATGGGAGGAACGCGGAGAGGAAGCCTCGAATACAGCTCATCCTGCGCCCCCTACTCTTCCACTCCCAATGAGGCTCAACGCTGCCTGCAGAACGGTGTCCGTCTCCCCGGCAAGATCCCGGAAGGACGGTTTCAGTTCAATGTCCGGGGTCACACCTGCTCCATCCATCAGTCGGCCATCGACCAGGTACGAGGCCATGGAGGAGATCCGCAATGGGATTCTACTGTTGGAAAGCACAAAGCTGCGAGTCCGACCGCTCCCGCCAGAGCTGGCCATCCCCATCAGAGTGACTCCGGGCCATCCCTTGAAGCCGCTCAGGAAGATGTCGGTGGCACTGAAACACGCCTCATCCTGCAGCACGACCACGGACCGGTCATAGTGGTAATAGGGTGTTGTGTCCTTGGCCGTGAGGATGAGGTAATGCCAGTCTGAGAAGGAATCCTGGGGGGGCACCCAGGCCGGGCGGAAGGTCTCGGCCAATTCTTCTATCGCCCCACGTTCGGCAGCCCCATACCTCGACGACGTAGCGGGGAACAGGAAACGGTTGTCCAGGTAGCCTTCTGGATCCCCAATCGTATCCTCCAGTGTCAGCCGATATTTCGCTACATTCGAAATGCGCGGGTTGCTCCCAGGGGGCATCAGGTATGGAAAGAGGTGCACCAACGCTGCCCGGTCTCCTCCCCCGTTGCCTCGTACATCGATAATGAGTCCACTTGTGGTCTGGAATCGACCCATAGCCTCGTGCAAGAGAGCCACAAAGCCACTGTCGGCTGCCATCCTGCGGATTCGTAGATAGCCCACGTCGCCATCCAGGATCCGGTACTCCGCATGTGGGAAGCGCGAATCATCCAACCAGTGCCAGGCCACAGGGGCCTCGTCTCCCACCAGGTCTACTTCGATGATCCGTTCTTTGGCCCCGTCCAGGGATGACAGTGTGAGCACGGCCTTCTCATGGTCGGGCAGGCCCAGTTCTCTCCGCCAGAACGGGGCGTGGCGAGTCAATCCAAGACTGCGGCGCCGCACCAACTGAGGAGATCCTCTCTGGACCAAGACGGACGTGGCCCGGATCAGCTCCTCCACTGTCGCCCCGTCGATGAACTTCAGAATGGGATAGTCATCATCTAGCAACCCCGAACCATCCGCCTGGTAGGCCACCATACCTTCTCGTGCATCCCCCAACGCAATTGGCAGGTACACGGCCGGGAAATAGTCGGACAGGGACGGAACTTGCGTGTGACCGTCTCCGAAGAGGGCAAGGAGCTTCTGCAGCTGGAGCGCGAGGTCCCCGGTCTCTATACCATCAGCCAGCCCGGCCCGGGTGCTTTCCAGGGCCTTTGCGTAATCAACACCTAGCCAGTGGAGATAGGCGAACCGCTCCTCGAGAATCGCCCCCAGCTCCCTCAGATCTTCTTCGGCTTCGGCAGCGGTGAGCCATGCCGGTTGCCCCGGTGCGCGGGCTTCGAAGGAGTAGCGTTTCTGCAGGAAGGCGAAGTCCCGTTCACTCTTGTCCTGATCGACACATCCAATAGCCAGGAATCCAGAGAATATCAGGAGCAGCCCGCCACGACACATGGGCGCCATTATCCTCCTCCAATCGAGTCAAGGTATCCTCAGCCGTTGTAGCCTGGGTTTCCAATGATCTCGCCCCGTGACGGTACGAAGCACTCCGCGTCGCTGTAGTTCCCCCAACCCCAATCGTCGGCGTTGGGATGCGGCCCCTTAGGGAACAGGTCCAGATTGTGGAACCTCTTGTAGCGGCGCAGATCCCCCAAACGATGCCCATCGAGGAAGAAGTCGCGACGGCGTTGGTCCCGCAGCTCGGCCATGAGGTCCGTCCCGGCAAAACTCCCCTGACCGCCGACCGCCCGTCGCTCATTGATGAAGGACAAGAGTTGGACCCCCGTCATCCCGCCGGCCTCAGCCAGGATATAGCGTGCTTCCAGTCCCGAACTCATTCGGATATCCGTATCGTGCTGGAAGGCCATGTCTCCTCCAGCTTCGGTCCATCCGGAAAAGGACGGTGGCTGAAACGGCGTCCACAGTAGGGTTTTCTGGTTGCCGCCCGTCCGGGGGTTGGCGGCATGCCGCACACGACGGTCATTCAATCCCCGGAATGCCACGTCCACGCCGAGTGTCTGGCTTGAACCCGTGGTTCTGGCGGCGAAGACATTTCGGACACTCGTTGGCTCGCTCAGGTGACGGACCCAATACACGAAGTCTCCCGGGACTCCCGAAGCGTAGCTGACGGCCAGCGAATTGTTGCCCATCTGAAGTGCGGCACGGGCGGCACCGACCCGGGCCAGGAATGCCAACCTGTCAGCTTGGCTGGCGTTCGCCCCCTGGCTCTTGGCCGCCATTGCGACGTTCATTGCCTCGTCCAGCCGCTGGATCGCAATGGCCAGCAGTTGATCGGACGATAGAGCATCTTCACCGACCTTGATCGGCGCGTGGCACATGTACTCTCCCAGAAGGACGTAGGAGTATCCCCCGTAGGCCAGGGCGGTAGCGACACGAAGATCAGCAGAGGGGTTCTCCACCAGCTTCTTCAGCCGGGCGGCCATATCATCTCCGGCATGTCGAGCGCGCTGAAGGGGGACGTAGACATTCGAGCTCACCGCCGTGGTCGTCGGGGAGATGATCCGGAGGTCGAGCTCCATCCAGGTCGTCGCAGTTTCACCTGTTACCACCTCGTCGGTGAAGACTGCGAGGGTGTAGGCAAGCTGGGAGTACATCCCCTGGAACTCGCTGACTACGGAGTTCGCCATAGCCGTGATGAGGTTGGGATCGGTGAGGTCTTCCTCGTTGATGGCGGCTGGGTTCTGGACGCTGAGTGCATCGCACGCGGCCAACGTGGCTACTGCGCCGAACAGGAGGACTGCAGCCGCTGGGTTGGAGCAGTTGGTTCGCTGGTTCATCATCTTCTTGCTCTCGGATGCAGGTTAGAAGCGCACATTCACGGTGACCACGAATTGCCTGAGCCCTGGCACTGCGTTTGAGGCGCCCCGAGTGAAGTCGCCGTCTCCGTCGATGTTTACCTCAGGATCGGGCTGGCTGAACCGCGTCCAGGTGTTGAGGTTGCGACCTGCCAAGGTCAGACCCACATACTCGGCTCCTGTCCGGCGTATCAAATGGGCTGGCAATGAATAGGTCGCAGACAACTCCCGGAGCTTAATGAAGTCCGCCGGATGGATATCCACAGCGGTGCCACCCCACCTGGCCAAGAGCACCTCTTCGGGATCAGCGTTCGGGTTCACCACCTTCCAATCGTTCTGGTCACTTGCACGTCGTGTGGCGTTCATGTCCAGGAGATAGTGGCCCCCTTGGTAGTCAGCCATCGCGTAGAGGGTGACTCTACTGAAGAGGGTAAGCGTGTTTGTGAGAGAGACTTCCTTCGTGGGAAGGGATGGGCCGACGTATTTGAAGTCGCCGAACGTCGGACGCCCATCGGCACCAAGTGCCAGGCTGCCGTCAGGATTGCGAAGCAGCTCCTCTGCCCAATACCCCGCCAGAGGGTAACCCACGTCATGCCGCTGGGAGCTTCGAAAACCCAACCCGATGAAGTCCTCCCTCCCACCTCCCCACGAGATTAGCCTGTTGCTGTTGGTGGCGATGCTCGATCGGATTTCCCAATGCAGATCCCGGGTCTGCACAGGCACGCCGAAGAGGGCCATCTCGATACCTCGGTTGCGAATATGGCCAAGGTTTTGGAAGGAGCTTGAACTGAATCCGCTCGAAGGTGCCACTGCCACGGAGACAAGCGCATCGTAGGTATTGCTGTTGTAGAAGGTCACGTCCACGCCAGCCCGACTCGAAAGGAGGGAAGTCTCAAAGCCGAACTCGAATTCGCTTCCCCTCTCAGCGTGCAGATCGGGATTGCCGTAATCCCGGGCGCTCAATGCGGACTCGAGCGTTTTCTCCTGTGTGACCACTGTAGAAGCCGCATAGGTTCGATCGGCCGAAAAGGGAGCAGGCGCATTCCCCGCTTGTCCCCACGCCGCACGGACACGAAGATTGTCCACCCACGGGACCTTGAAGAACGGCTCCTCGGAGATCACCCACGCAGCCGAAAGCTTCGGGTAGATGATGGTAGAGAAGTCCTCACCGAAGGCGGAGTTGTCGTCCACCCGAATGGCCGCCGTCAGAAACAGACGGTTGTTCCAGCCCACCTGCTCCTGCAGGTAGAAGCCAAGCGAGTTTTGGGCCTGGAACGTCCCGGACGCACGGGTCACGTTCACAGAGCTCAGCGTGCGCACGAAGTCCGAAGTCAGGCCCTCGCCGACAGCTTCCAGCATCTCCCGATCGTACATGATGAGGTTGGCACCGAAGGAGAGCGCCGAGCTCAACTCCGACGTGAACTCATTGGAGATCGTTCCACCGTAGTCGACAGTGTACCGCCGCGTCTGCAGCGTGTTTTCCGTGATCTCACCTCCGGCCCTAGAAGCCCCGAACGGCGCCTTGCCGGTTCGGTCTATGGCATAGAAGAGTGTGCCCAGCCGAGTCCCCGCATCCAAGCCAACAACGAGGCGGTTCCTGAACCAAGAGAGAGGCTGGTAGTTGACCGTGAACCCACCGAAAAACCGATCCGCGGTCTCTCGGTTGTCATAGGACGCCATCTGCTCAGGCCCTAGTCCGCGCCACCCCATGGCGAAGTTTCCTCGCTGGCCGGGCAAGCCACGGAGGGCGTTACGTAACCACCCGTGGGATGCGTTGTCGCCCTGCGGCAGACGGGTATTGGTGCGGCTGAACTGCACACTAACGTTGAAGTCCAAGCCTTCAGCAGCCCAGAATGAGAAGTTCCCCCGGGCTGAAGTCCTGTTGAAGTAGTTGTTGCTGAAGACACCCTCTTCACGGTTGCGATCCGCCGAGAGGTAGAAGCCGTGGCGATCACCCCCACCTCGGGCGGAGAGGTTGAAGTGCTCGATGAGCCCGTTCCGCAGTACACCGTCGTCACGCAGAGGGTTGTGCTTCAGGATTCGCTCTTCCGGAGGTGCCAGGGGGTCCAGGCCTGCGCAGCCCGGAAAGGCACTGGCAGCTGGTTGCCCAGCACCGGCAATCCGTGCAGGAGTGCAGAGCGTGTAATTGTCCGGAATTGGTAGGTGCCAGTCCGAACGGCCCAAGTCGACCTTGGCGGTCCATTGAGTCCCCTGTTCGCCTGCACGACCCTGCTTGGTGATGATCTGGATGACTCCCGCTGCCGCCTCAGCCCCGTATAGCGTGGCCGCCGCCGGCCCTTTGATGACCTCAATGCTCTCTATGTCTTCGGGGTTGATGGCGTCCAACGCTGAGGTCGTCTGTCCGCCGACATTGAATGCACCCTGGCTGCCTGCTTCGATTCTTACCCCATCCACGTAGAAGACCGGCCGGTTTCCGGCGCCGATGGAGCTCGCTCCCCTGATCCTGAAGTTCGCCGCCGTACCCATTGTGCCCGCCGGCTGTACGATGGTGAGCCCGGGGGTTCGCCCTTGGAGCAGTCGAGTCACATTGGACGCTGGCACCATGTCAACAACGTCGGCGGCAGGTACTTTGGTGACCGCGTTGCCGATGGCGCGCCGCTGCGTGACACCTGCGGTTCCAGTAACCACGATCCCGTCGAGAGCGATCGCTTGCTGCGTCAGCACGAAATCAACGATGACGGTCTCTTCCGCCCTTACCTCCACAGCCTGCTGAGCGGTCTGGTATCCGATCATGAGTGCCTGCACGACCACAGGTCCCGCTGGGACCCCGGTCAGGAGATAGCTTCCCGAAGCGTTTGTGAGTGACCCCCTGCCGGTGCCTTCAACGACCACTTGTACGCCGACCAGAGGCCGGAGCGTCACGGCTTGCACTACCTGCCCTGTAATCGTGCCCTCCGCAGCGGGAGGCACGAGAACCCCGGCCTCCTGGTCCCTCAGCATCGGTGACCCGTTCCGAAGCATTGACCCGCCAAGGCCGGGGGAAATCTGGCTCGGTGCGGCCAATTGTGAGGGCTGCCTCCTCAGCGACTCGATGGTCCCCTTCGAGGCCCGCTTGGCGATCACGATCTGGTCCCCCAGCTCCAAGTAGCCGAACTCTGTGCTGGACAGAATCTGATCGAGAGCCTCCGCCATGGTCGCTTCCCGGCAGTCGCAGTCGACCTTTAACCCCCCCGGAAGGAAGCTGGGGCTGAAGGCCACGCTGACGTTTGCGGAGGTGGAAAGGAGGCCAAGGGCTTCTGGCACCGTAACCCCCTTCACCGACAGTCCAGCGGGCCTCGACAGGAGAGACCCATCCGCTGGCTGCACGTGGATCTCGCCCCGGAGGGCCACCACGGTTCGTTCCACCTGGGCCGCGGCAGGCACCGCCACCCCAAGGAACAAGAACGTGGCCATGATTCCGGCGCTGATGCACCTCTGAACAGTGGCCCCAATCATAGAAAACCTCCGTCTTCCGTGTGCCCTCGATCTACCTCAGATTCCGCCGAAAACGCCGACTCATTGCCTCTTTGCAGCGATGGACACCACCCCGCCCTCGATGCCGCACGAGGCGTCGATGACATTGCACACCACGGTGAGGACGTCTGCCAGGGGGCGTGAGGTGAACCACATGGTGAGGGTCTTCTCGCCCAGAGCCGCACTGAGGATTCGCACCTCCACGCCGTAGAGCTCCTCGATCTCTTTCGCCGCCCTGTAGAGGGGCGTTCCCTGGAAGACCAGGAATTGTCCCATCCATTCCTCCGAGAGTTCAGCCAGGCCGGGGGCCTTCTGGATTGCCCCCGCCCTTCCCGAACGAACCTCCGTCATCTCCCCGGCCTGGACCTGGACCTCGGATCCGCTGCTGGCCAGGGCCACCTTCCCCTCCACCACCACGAGGCGCATGTCCTCCACACCAGCCTCCACCTGGAATCGGGTGCCGAGGACCCGGATGCTCCCGCTGGGGGTGTGGACCCGGAAGGGCCGCGTTTCGTCCGGGGTCACGGCGAAAAAGGCCCGCCCCACCAGCACAACCTGGCGCCCAGACCCGTCGGGCATGACCTGAAGCCTGCTTTCGGGGCCCAGGCGGACCACGGATCCGTCGCTCATGCGCACGGTGGTGGATTCGCCGGCTCCCGTCATGAGCTCCTCCGCCACGAGGCGGACATCGTTATCTCCCGCACTCCAACGCCCGTAGCCCAGGAGACCCAAGGCCACGAACGCCGCCGTGGCGGCCACCGCCAGCGGCGCCATGGCCCAGGCCGGGGGCCGAAAGCGATGAGGTCTCTTTGACGGAGGCCTGCTCCTCTCGGCCTTTCTGATGAGATCCATAGCCACCGGCGGCTCCCCCGGGTCCAGGCGCTCATCCCGGGAGCGAGCCACGGCGAGGATCTCTTCTAACGCCCGCAGATGGGCTTCGTTGTCGGGAGATTCCCGCAGCCAGGCCGTGACCCGGTCGCACTCTACCGGTGTCGTTGCCCCGTGGAGGAAGCGGAGGAGGAGATCGTCCATATCTGGGCTCTGAAGTTCTCGGCTCTTCACAGTTGGTTCGTTTCCGGGCCCGGCACCACCTACGGTCTCGAGGCGACCCGAGCCCCCCGTGGAAAGAGAGCGTTCAAAGGCTGGCGGACTACTATCCGCCGTGGTGGCGGCATCTCAGACGTCCCCGCCCGTGACGTTCCTCAAGGCATCCCGTACCTCCCGGAGGGCCGTGGAGACCTGGTTGGCTACCGTCTGTTCCGAGACGTCCAGGGCTTCCGCAGCCTCCCGATGGGTGAGCCCTCTCAGGACCACCAGGCTGAAGGCTTCCCGACGGCGGGGGGGGAGGGAGCTCACGGCCCCGGCGAAGGCCTCTTCGGCCCTGGTGCCGGCCAGCACCTCCCCGGGGTCCGGAGGGCTGGAGGGGGGTCGGAGCCGCTCCCGGGCGGCCCAGGATTCCCGGACCTTCTTCCTGCGTTGCTCGTCCAGGAGCTGGTGGCGGACCACTCGGTAGAGGTAGGACCGGGGCGATCCGGACGGGACCCAGGAGCGACGCCTGCGCCAGAGGTCGATGAAGGCCTCCTGCACCGCGTCCCGGGCCACGTCCGAATCCCCAATGTCCCAGACGGCGAAGCGCACCAGCTCCGGCCAGAGACGGTCCACGAGCTCCTGGAAAGCCCGGGCCGAGCCCTCCCGGATCTCCTCCATGAGGCCCCGGAAGTCCTCAGCCCCAGGGTCTTCCCGCGGCCCCGGGGTCCCCTTCGCGGCGTCGGGGAAGTCTTGCATGGCCGGTATGCGCCTCCTGTGGACTTCACCTTGGGGGTTCGCTTCAACCCCTTCACGGCCGCCCATGGCAGAGGGCTCGGCATTCGGATGCCCCCTGAACGAAGAGAGCGTTACAGGAGGCCAACTCTACTATCCCCGGCCTGAAGGTCCCAGAGTATCCCGGCCCTGGCCCCACGGCGCAACAGGGGCAGAGGGAGATACCTGAAGGCTGGGATTGGGATCGAGAAGAGCCGGGAGTAGCGCAGGCAGCCCCCTCGCCCCATTCTCAGGCCATGGGGCGAGAGGCTGGAGGTGAGCCCCGGGGGAGAGCCCCTCGGCCCCAGGAACCCTTGCGGTCCCAGCTACCTCACCACCCCCGGCAGCCGGAGCCAACATGACGAGCCCAAGCTCTGCCCCCATCCCCGTCGCCCTCATGGTCCTCTCCTTCGCCCTGACGGCATGCGGCCCGTCGCCCCGGCCCATG
>Ga0209498_1001029_pt1 | contig 17143 bp, 17 predicted proteins | sample WalLakDeSediment_FD_184131 | JGI IMG/M metagenome (GOLD analysis project Ga0209498, IMG submission 184131) | Lake sediment microbial communities from Walker lake, Nevada to study Microbial Dark Matter (Phase II) - Walker Lake 11/02/13 Deep... | ecosystem: Environmental > Aquatic > Freshwater >... | reverse complement strand
AGCGGAGGTTGCTACGGAAGGGTTTTGAACGCTTCCAGGGCGGCTTCGCGGCTTGTTTTCAGGTCGACGACGGGGGCGGGGTAGTCGGGGGTCTTGCGGTTGCTTTGCCAGGGGGCGTGTATCTTCGCATCGGGCATGCCTTCGAGTTCGGGCACGTAGCGGCGCACGTAGGCGCCGTCCGTGTCGAAGCGCTCGCCCTGAAGCACGGGGTTGAAGATGCGGAAGTAGGGCGCGGCGTCGGCACCGCTGCCGGCGGCCCACTGCCAGCCGAGGGTGTTGGAGGACAGGTCCGCATCGACGAGGGTGTCCCAGAACCAGCGGGCGCCGTGCAGCCAGTGCAGGCGCAGGTTCTTGGTGAGCAGCGAGGCGACGATCATCCGGGCACGGTTGTGCATCCACCCCGTCTGCCACAGTTCGCGCATGCCGGCATCGACGATCGGGATGCCCGTGCGACCCTGTTGCCAGGCCTGCAGGTCCTGCTGCGATTCGCGCCAGGGGAAGTGCCGAAAACGCGGGTTCAGGGGTTCGTCGGTGGTCTGCGGGAAATGGTAGATCAGGTGATGGCCGAACTCGCGCCAGCCGAGTTCGCGGACGAAATGCTCCGCGCCGCCGGCATCCAGGTCCAGGCCCGTCTCGCGCAGGGTCCAGATGATCTGCCGCGGTGAGATCTCGCCGAAATGCAGATGCGGCGACAGCCGCGAGGTGCCGTCGCGGCCGGGCAGTTCTCGGCCCTTGGCATAGGTGCGGACGGAGTCCTCGACGAAGGTTTGCAAACGTTCCAGGGCTCCCGCCTCTCCGGGTGTCCAGTGTTCGGCCAGACCGTGGTCCCAACGGATCCGTGGCAGGAGATCGAGGGCCTCCAGGGGTTCGGATCGCGGCCAGTCAACGCCTGCGCTGGCCCCCGTATCCGGCCCAGGCAGTTGTGGCGGCACCGTACCGGGGGCGATGTCGATGCCGGCCTTCCGACAGGCCTTCCAGAACGGCGAGAACACCTTGTACGGAGCACCGCTACCCGTGGCGATCTGCCATGGCTCGTGCAGCAGGGCGGCATTGAAGCTGGTGGCCGTGAGGCCGGCCTCGCGCAGAGCCTTCTTGATCTCCTGGTCGCGGCGGACGACCGCCGGTTCGTAGAGGCGGTTCCAGAAGACGGCGTCGGCGCCGGTCTCGCGCGCCAGATCCAGAAGCGTCGCAAGGCTGGACCCGCGGCGCAGAATCAGACGGCTTCCAGCCTGTGCCAGGCCCTCGCCCATCCGGGCAAGGCTGTGGTGCAGCCACCAATTCGAGGCGGCACCCGGCTGCCACGGCGCCTCTTCGTCCGGCGCATGGATGAACACCGGGATCACCGGCAGACCGCGCTCGGCGGCCGCGCTCAGCGCCGGCTGATCGGCCAGGCGCAGGTCGCGGCGGAGCCAGACGAGGGTCGCTCCCATCAGCACAGACGCACCATTGGGCGCACGGCGGTGAAGCCGCCCAGGTTCGCGGCCAGGCAATCCCGGTACTGGGCGTCGGTGGTGCGGTGCAGGGGCGCGAGCAGCGTGGTTCCGGCGCAGTGTGCCAGGTGCGTCGGCGCCTCGCCGAGTTGTTCGGTCGCCTCGGCGAAGGCCGCCTGCGCGCCTTCCGGAAGGCTCACGTCCGCTTCGATCGCGACGGCCTGCAGGCCCTTGGGCAGATCCGCCATGACAGCATCGAGGCGGTTTCGGTCACGGTTCACGAGGGCTACGCGGTAGGCGGTGGGTTCGATGGTACGCAACAGCGCGCGGCCCATCCCTCCGGTAGCGCCGGTGACGACGAGCGTGTGCGGGCGCATGGCCAACTCCTCTTGTTCTCTGGTTGAGTGATGTCCGTGGGGCAACGGGTCGGGAGCGCGGAGGGCTTCCGGGTCCTCAGGGCACGCGGGAATCAAGCAGTTGCCGGCTCAGCGTGTCGGCTGCATCCAGCGGATTGGCAGGCAGTGTGATCAGCTGGCGCGGCGTGTTCAGCCCGGCCAGACCGGAAGCACCGCTGCCGGAGAGGTAGGCGGGCACTCCATCTTCGGACAGCAGTCGGTGCAGCCGTTCGATGTCGTTGTCGTGGACGGAGCGCGACGCGGCATGGATGATGATCGCCGGAGAATGCAGGTGCCCGGTCAGGGCCTGCATCGCGGGCGCAGTAATGACGTCCTGCAGCGGCAGGAGCCGTAGACCCTGCCGCGCGCTGGCCAGAAGGACCAGCAGGCCTTCGATGCGCCGATGCCCCACGCCCAGGACCAGGCAGGGACTGGGCGGTCCTTCGCAGAGGAGCAGCGCGGATCGCAGTTGTTCGGTCAGGGACGCCACTGCCCAGGCGGCGAAAACCGCCAGACGCGCTTCGCCGGTCGGGTCATGGCGCGCCTGGTCGCGAAGCGCGGTGTGCGTCTCGAGAAAGGCTTTCTCGTGCACACCCTCCCAGCCGTGGCGCATCACCAATCGTGCATGGGCGCGCTCGAGCTGCACCGTGCTGAGTTCCCGGGTGGCGTCCAGCAGTGCCTGCGAGAGCGGATCGAGTACGTGCGGCGCAATGCCGCCCTGGACGGCCGGTGCGCGCTCGTCCAGCCGCGACGTCCCGGGCGTGGCCAGAGGATCGTGGCCGTTCGGGCCGGACCCGTGCAGGTCGTGCTGCAGTACCCGCCCGACTTGCGAGACGGCCACCCCCTCGTCGAGCAGGGACAGGATACGCCGAATGCGTGCTATGTCGTCCGAACTGTACAGCCGGTGCCCCTTGGGGGTCCGTAACGGGCGGATCAGCCCGTAGCGGCGCTCCCAGGCGCGCAGCGTGACCGGATTGATCCCGGTCTCCGCGCAGACGTGGCGGATCGGGAACAATCCGTCCGTCGGTGGGATCTCGCTGTCAGTGAACTCGGGCATATCGAGATTGTACAATATTTGTACACAAATGCCATGCCTCTCTCCAACTTCTTCACGCAACGGTCTCGGCAACGGTCCGGACTGAGCGTCCCGGTCTTGAGTCGAGGGGAATTTTTTTGCTGCTGCGGGAATCCCTATTTAATGGACAATCGCGAAGGACAAGCCATGCCAATGATCAACGGCGAATCTGGCAGAGCCGGCGCTGGCTGGCGCGCCTTCAGGGGCCTGGCCCTGACCGGGCTCTTCTGGTTGGGCACCGGACAGGTGCTTCTCTCGGCAGAATCACGTTCTGCCATGGCTGCAAGCATCTCGCCCTACCTGCAGCTGCATGCCGATGACCCCGTGCAGTGGCGTGACTGGAGTCCCGCCCTGCTGGAGGAGGCACGGGCCACGGGCCGCCCGCTGCTGATCTCCAGCGGCTATTATGCCTGCCATTGGTGCCACGTGATGCAGGAGGAGAGCTTCAAGGACGCGGGCATCGCGGAGCGCCTGAACCGCGACTACATCCCGGTGAAGGTCGACCGCGAGCTGAACGCTGCGCTGGACCAGTACCTCCTCGAGTTCCTACGGGCCACCCGGGGCAGCGCCGGCTGGCCGCTGAACGTGGTGATCCTTCCTTCCGGTGACGCCCTGGCCGGCGTCGTCTACGCGCCACGCGATGACTTCGCCCGGTTCCTCGACGGGATCACGGCCCGCCTGCTTCAGGATGGCGATGCGTTGACGGCGCTGGCCCGGGAGGGGCGGCTGGAACTCACCGCGCGGCTGCGCGACGGCGAACGACCGCTGTCTGAAACTCGGGCGGCGCGCCTGCCACAGGTTCTGTGGGCGGCCATGGAACGCGACGCGGACTTCCTCGGAGGTGGGTTCGGTGACCAGTCCAAGTTTCCGCGTACCCCGGCACTGGATGCCCTGCTGCAGGCACGGGAGCAGGATCGGGCGCCGGAGTGGGCGGACGAGTTTCTGGAAGTGACCCTGGAGGAGATGGCGCGGGCGGGGCTGCGGGACGTGATCGGCGGCGGTTTTTTCCGGTACTCGGAGACACCGGACTGGGGCCGGCCACACTTCGAGATCATGCTGGACGACCAGGCCCAGCTGGCGCGGGTCTACCTGCGCGCCGGTCGGCAGTTCGACCGCCCGGACTGGATCTCGGTCGGACGCGAGACCCTGGCATTTGTCCTGCGCAAGATGGCCCTCGATGACGCAGCGGTGTTCGCGTCCGGGCTGTCGGCGCTGGACGATGCGGGGCGCGAGGGGGGCGTGTATCTCTGGACGCCGGGAGAGGTCGCCGAAGCCCTGCAGGAACACCCTCATCCGGATCTGGTCCGGGACTGGTTCCGGCTGGAGGGCGCGCCGACCTTTGAAGCCGGCTTTCTGCCCCAGCATCGGGAATCCCGCTCTGCCCTGGCGGAGCGTTTCGAGCTGCCACTACACGCAGTCCGTGAGCTGGTGGAACAGGGCCGGCGGGCGCTGCTGGAACACCGGCAGGCCCGCGGGTTGCCGCGGGACGAGAAGCCGTTGACCGGCCTGCACGGCTTGCTGCTCTCAGCATTCGCAGAGCTGCACGACGATCCCGTGATCGGGGCGGCGGGCGAGGAACTCGCTGAACGGCTTCGCGTCCTGGCGGCAAGGCCCGGTGAGTTGTCGCAGCTGCTGGATTTGCCCCGGGACGTTGCGGGCGCGGCCGATTTGTCGGATTACGCATACCTGGCGCAGGGTCTGCACGACTGGGGTGCGGCTACCGGAAGCCCTGGCGACCGGACCGTAACCGGGTTGCTGGAGGTCGCGTGGGCGGATTTCACCGATGCCGACGGTTGGCGTGCGGCGCGGGAACAGCCCTTGCCGGGGATGGTGGCGCAACGCTTCCACACCGCCGTTCACAATCCGTCGCCGACCAGCCTGATCCTGGCACTGAGCCGGGAATACGGTGATGAGAGCGAGACACTGTCCGAGCGGCTGGCCGCGTTCGACCTGCGGCCGGGCCGGGGTGTCGAGACCAGCCCTCAGGAGCACGCGCAGTTGATCCTCCTGCTGACCCGGGGCTCAGGGCCCGCGGCCGCCACAAATCGGCGATAATCACTTTTTGCGCGAAACGGTGTGCAGTCGATGACGACGGAAGGCAGCAGCGGGAGCAGTAAATCTTTTCTCGAGGCGTTCAACGGGGGCTTCGTCGGAATCCTGCATTGGCGTCAACTCGATGCGCTCTGGGAACGGCTACGCGGGGATGCCGATGGTGCCTGGTACGTCTACGCGGTGGGGGAGCCGCCGCCTGCGGAGCCCGCCGGTGCCGGGCAACTCGCGCTGTTCATCGCCGAGGTCGACAGGCTGCTGCGCGCCGAGCACCATCACGACTACTGCGGTGTGGTGTACGCCGACAGCACGGATGCGCCACGCCTGGTCAAGATCTTCGACCCCAATCACCTGGGCTCCAGCTGTGGTTCCTCGGGGACCCGCGTGCTCCCCGGCTGGGTGCTTTCACGCAACCCGCCGGTCGATCTGTGGGCCGCGCTGCCCCCGACACGCAGCCGCCGGCGCTGGTGGCAGGGCATCTTCTCCGGCTGACCCGCCCCGGTTTCCTGATCACGATCCTTTGTGCGACGGGTCGGTGGATCTGCCTTCGAGACGGCGCAGGCACTCGAGGTAGACGGTCTCGTCGGGTTGGCTGCCGGCGCGCTGCGCCTCCCACAGCGCCCGGCCCAGGCACTCGATCATCCGGTGCTCCGCCTCCATCGCGCCGTGGCGCGCGCTGAGTCCCCGGTGGATGTCACGGATGCCGGCCGGCCGGTTGGTGGCGGCCTGCTCGCGGATGCTGAGGTGCATCGCCAGGTGCAGGAAGGGATTGCCCTGGCCTCCCTCAGGCGGGAATTCGGCGGTCAGCGCGCGTTCACGGTCGGCCAGCAGATCGTGGTATTCGGGGTGTTCGCGGATGAGTTCGGCGAGCGCGACCTCCAAGGGCTCAAGGGGCTGGCCGCTGCGGGCCTTGTTCCAGGCCTGGATGAACTGCTCGCGCAGCTGGTCTCGGTTTCCGAACATGGTGCCTCCCGTGGCCGCCCGCTCAGCCGGTACCGGCGGCGGGGGCCTTGCCGCGGTACTCGCAGAGATCGTGGATCACGCACTGATGGCAGAGCGGGCGCCGCGCGCGGCAGGTGTAGCGCCCGTGCAGGATCAGCCAGTGGTGGGCGTCCCGGCGGAACTCGGCAGGCGTGAAGCGCAGCAGCTTGCGTTCCACCTCCAGCGGCGTCTTGCCGGGGGCGATGCCGGTGCGGTTGGCGACCCGGAAGATGTGCGTGTCCACCGCGATGGTGGGCTCACCGAAGGCCGTGTTCAGCACCACGTTGGCGGTCTTGCGGCCGACGCCGGGGAGCGCCTCCAGCGCTGCCCGCTCGCGCGGCACCTCGCCGCCGTGGTCGCGGATCAGGAGGTCGCAGGTCTTGATGATGTTGGCGGCCTTGCTGTTGAAGAGCCCGATGGTACGGATGTGGGACTTCAAGCCTTCCAGTCCCAGATCCAGGATCGCCTCGGGCGTGCTCGCGATCGGGTAGAGGCGACGGGTTGCGCGGTTCACGCCGACATCAGTCGCCTGGGCCGACAGGATCACCGCCACCAGCAGTTCGAAGGGAGTGCGGTATTCGAGCTCGGTCGTGGGGGCGGGATCGATCTCGCGCAGGCGCTCGAAGATCGCGCGCCGTTTGGCGGCATTCATGCGCGCGGAGCCGCCGGCGTCAGCGGAGCCAAGGTTTCCGCGATCGGCAACGGCGGCTGTCTGCCGGCGACCTCAGACGTGCCGGAACAGGCCGACATCCGGGGGTGCCTCGCGCGGGTTTCCGGTAGCCTCCTCGCGCAGGGAGTCGAGCATGGCCTTGTGCCCGTCCTCCAGCTTGTGCATGGCGTCGGCATCCAGTTTCGGCAGGATCACGTTGCTGATGAATGAACCCAGCTCGTCCATGCTGACGGCCCAGAACTTGTCGTTCAGGTGGAACGAGTGGCGGGCGTGGGTACCCATCGGGTAGCTGCTGAAGCGTACGCCCATGGTCGCCGAGAGATCGCCGTCGTTGGTCACGAAGTCCCTGGCGAAGTCGTACCACCATTTGTAGTACTTCTCCTGCAGCTCGTTATTGAACCCCTGATTCTCGAAAAAGGCCGCAATGGTGCCGCGTGGTGCGAGACCGTAGCGTGTGCCGCGCTTGCCGGCGAAGGGGAAATGTCCAGCCATGCCATTCTCCTGCGATTGGGGACTTCAGGCCGTTGGCCCGAATCGGAACATTAAAGCATGCTTATTTTACGGCCGCGAGCATGCGCTTCCGCGATGACCACAATCGCAACCGGGAAGGCCTGGTGGCCTAGCAGCCTGTCGGACTTGGGCTACTCCTACTGCGCCGGTGGGAGAGCGGTGCATTTTTCCCTGATTTCTCGTTGCATAGAACCACTATGCGCCTCGAAATCATGAAAAACTGCCCTCGCTCTCCCACGCGGCTCGCTACGGGCACCCAAGTCCGACAGGCTGCTAGGTTCAGCTGTGCGAGGTGGCGGGTTGGGACTCGGGCGCGCCGGAAGGGATCGGTTTTGCTTCCAGGCGGGCATCGATCAGGTTCTTCACCGCGATCAGCAGACCCATTGCCAGGAAGGCGCCAGGCGGAAGCAGGGCCAGGAGGAAGCCGTGTTCCTGTGGGAAGATTTCGATCCGCAGCTCGCGGCCCCATTCGCCGAAGAGCAGGTGGGCGTTGTCGAGCAGGCTGCCTTGTCCGATCACCTCGCGAAGGGCACCGATCGCGACCAGTACCCCGGTGAACCCGACACCCATGGCCAGCCCGTCCAGGGCCGCTCGAGGTACCGAGTTGCGTGAGGCGAAGGCCTCGGCACGGCCGATGATGGCGCAGTTGGTCACGATCAAAGGGATGAAGATGCCCAGTACCAGGAACAGGCCGTGGAACCAGGCATTCATCACCAGTTCGATCGCTGTCACCGCGGAGGCGATGATCAGTACGTAGACCGGGATACGGATCTCCGGCCGGACGTACTCGCGCAGCAGTGAAACCAGCGAATTGGATACGACCAGGGTCACGATGGTCGCGATGCCGAGCCCCAGGGCGTTGACGACGGTGCCGGAGATCGCGAGCAGGGGGCACAGGCCCAACAACTGGACCAACCCCGGATTGTTGGTCCAAAGACCCTCGCGGATGATGTCGAGATAGGTGCTGTTCATGGCGTGGCCTCAACGGCTGGGGCGGGTACCGGCACGGGCCGGGGCTCCTGCACCGGTCCCGGCGGTGTCGTCGGGTCGGGTATCTCCGGTGACAAGGCCTCGATGGGCAGGACCTCGTCGTCGACGGGCGGCGGCGTGGCCAACAGGATCTCGGCGTTCTCCCGAAAATAGACCAGTGCATTGCGCACCGCCTGCACCACCGCGCGTGGAGTGATGGTGGCGCCGGTGAACTGGTCGAACGCGCCGCCGTCCTTGCGTACTCCCCATCGTTCAATCGGCGGATCTCCCAGGGACCGGGTGCGGAAGCCATGGATCCAGTCGGACCGATCCGCTTCGATGTCGTCGCCCAGGCCCGGCGTTTCGCGGTGCTGCGTGACTCGGACGCCCAGCACGTGCCCGTCGGCGCTGACCCCGATCAGGAGGTGGATGTTGCCGCTGTATCCGTTGGGCGCGATCGCCGAAAGCGCCAGGCCGACGACCTCATCGCCGTGGCGGGCGAACCAGGCCGGCAGATTCTCCCCGCCGAGCCGCGGGTCGCTCAGCAGGGCGTGGTCGGCCACCGGTTCGTTGTCATGATCGAGCCCCTCGAGCACCTGCGTGATGCGCAGGCGTGTCATTGCGACCCGGTTTTCCGCGATGCGCGCCTCGGTACCGGAGTGGACCCAGGCGACGATCCCGGTCCCGGTTGCGGCGAACAGGCCGAGCAGCAGGGTGGTGATCACCATATCCCGGACGACGATCTTAGCCATGGCCGTCGCGCGAGTGGCCGAAGATGCGCGGCCGCGTGTAATGATCGAGCGTGGGCGCCACCATGTTCATCAGCAGTACGGCGAAGGCCACCGCGTCCGGGTAGCCGCCCCAGGTGCGGATCACGTAGATCAAGAGGCCGATCCCGGCACCGAAGAGAATGCGTCCCGTTGGCGTGGTCGCCGCCGACACCGGGTCGGTGGCGATGAAAAAGGCGCCGATGATCGCGGCGCCGCTGAATACGTGGAAGGCCGGCGAAGCGAAGTAGTCCGGGTCGATCACCCAGAAAATACCCGCGACCGTGGCCAGCGTCAGCAGCATCGACACCGGGATGTGCCAGCTGATCACGCGCCGGTACAGCAGCCAGAGTCCGCCCAGCAGGAAGAGGTTGCCCGCCCATTCCCACTCGGTCTGCGAGAACGAGCCGAACAGGGGACTTCGGGTGACTTCGGTCACGGTCTGTCCGCTCACGATGCTCTCGCGCATCATGTCCAGCGGCGAGGCGCGCGTGATTGCGTCCCATTCCATGCCATCGGGCAGCCGCCCGGTGAGGGTGGTCTGCAAGGTCTGCAGGAAGCTCAGCGAGGCGTTGGTCAGGCCCTCCGGGGAGGGCCAGAGCGAGAGTTCGCGCGGAAACGAGACCAGCACCACCACGTAGCCGACCATGGCCGGGTTGAACGGGTTGTAGCCAAGCCCCCCGTACAGGTGCTTGGCCACCACGATCGCAAAGGCGGTGCCGATCAGCAGGACCCAGACCGGCGCCAGCGGGGGAATTGCCAGCGCAAAGAGCCAGCCGGCCAGGATGGCGCTGGAATCACCGAGGGTCGCCAGGACCGGTCGCCCGCGTGCGGCCACCATCAGCGCCTCGAACAGGACCGAGAACAGGATGGCCAGGCTGACGTTGACCAGCACACCCCAGCCGAAAAACCAGGTCATGGCGAGCGTGCCCGGCACCAGCGCATACAGGACCTGGCGCATGACGCCGCCGACGCTGTGGCCGGGAATGAGGTGGGGGGAGGTGCAGGTCCGGAAGCGCATCAGCTGTCGGCCCGCTCGCGGTCAGCGGGGGGTGCTTCCTCGTTCGACTGTGCGCTCTTCTTCGCCCGTGCGCGCTCGATGGCGCCGTCGATGGCGGTCTTCCTGTCCGGGTCGGTATCTTTCCTTGCCAGCGCGGCTTTCTTGCGCGCGAGGCGTTCGGCCTTCTCCCGTTCCTCACGCTCCTGCCGCAACTGCCGGAATTCGAAGCGTTCACGGGCGAGATCCGCCTTCTGACGTTCCTTCTCCCGGCCCCATATTTCCTGCTTGGCGAAGCGGTAATACTGGACCAGTGGGATGTTGCTGGGGCAGACATGGGCGCAGCAGCCGCACTCGATGCAGTCGAACAGGCCGTAGTCCTGGACCGAGTCGAAGTCCTTGCCCTTCGCGAACCAGTACAACTGCTGCGGGAGAAGGTTGGCCGGGCAGACGCGGGTACACTCGCCGCAACGGATGCAGGGCATCACCGGGCCCGGCGCCGGGGTGTCCTGGACCCGCGTCGCCAGAAGACAGTTGCTCCCCTTGATCACCGGTACCGCGTCGTCGCCGATGGCGAAACCCATCATCGGACCGCCCATGACCAGGCGGTCGACGCCGGGCGCATACCCGCCGGCGGCCGCGACCAGATCCGCGAAGGTGGTGCCGATCAGGGCCTCGACATTGCGTGGCTCGCGAATGCCCGGCCCGGTGACCGTGACGATGCGCGAGATCAGCGGCCGGCCGTGCAGCACCGCGTCGCGTATGGCCTTCAGCGTGCCCGTGTTCTGGCAGACGATCCCCAGGTCCGCGGGCAGGCCGGTACTCGGGACCTCGCGTCCGGTCAGCACCTGGATCAACTGACGCTCACCGCCGGTGGGATAGATGCTGGGGATGGAGACCAGACGGATGAAGTCCGCTTCCTCGGCGCGCCGGGCGTCGGTCAGCGCGCGCAGGGCCTCGGGCTTGTTGTCCTCGACCGCGAAAAGCACCCGCTCCGCGCCGAGGATGTGCGCGACGATGCGGGCACCCTCCAGCATCGCCTCGGGGTAGGTGCGCATCAGGATGTCGTCACAACTGATGTAGGGTTCGCACTCGGCGCCGTTCACCACCAGCGTGTGGATGCGCTTTCCGGCGCGCGGATTGAGCTTGGCTGCTGTCGGGAACGCCGCCCCGCCCATGCCGACGATGCCCGCGGCGCGCACCCGTTCACGCAGGCTGCGCGCGTCCCGCTCCCGCCAGTCGGGCCAGGCCGGCAAGCGGGTGTCGCCCCACTGGTCGTGGGCATCGGACTCGATGACGATGCAGGGCGCGCTGAGGCAGGAGGGGTGGGGTATCGGGTGATCGACGATATCCTTGATCCGGCCCGAGGTCGGCGCGTGCACATGCGCGCAGATGTAGTCCTTGGCCTGGCTGATCCGCTGCCCCTTGAACACATGGTCGCCGGGCTGGACCAGAGGCTCCGTCGGGGCGCCGATGTGTTGCGACAGCGGCACGTAGAGGTACTTCGGCACGCCCATGGTGAGCAGCGGATGGACCGTGCTTTCCGCCTTGTGGTCGGGCAGTTTCAGGCCGCCGTGGAAGCGATGCAGTTGCATGGGCGCATTCTATGGGAATCGCGGCCCTCAGGCGGATTCCCGGCGTTTCCCGATGGCATCGCGCCAGTCCCGGCTCGGTCGCTCGATCGGCGAGGGTTCCGGCTGTGACCAGCGCCAGTCGGTGATGTCTGGCTGCAGCGGAACCATGAAGATGCAGTCGACCGGGCAGGGTTCCAGGCACAGTTCGCAGCCGGTGCATTCCTCCTCGATCACCGTGTGCATCTGCTTGGCGGCGCCGACGATGGCATCCACGGGGCAGGCCTGGATGCACAGCGTGCAGCCGATGCAGGTCTGTTCGTCGATCACCGCGACCGCCTTTTCCCGGGTCTCGGCCTCGAGCGGCTTCGGGTCGCGGCCGAGCAGGTCGGCCAGCGCCAGCACCGTGGGTTCGCCGCCCGGCGGGCAGCGGTTGATGTCAGCCTCGCCGGCCGCGATGGCCTCGGCGTAGGGCCGGCAGCCCGGGTAACTGCACTGGCCGCACTGCGTCTGCGGCAGCAGGGCGTCGATCTGGTCTGCGATCGGGTCGCCCTCGACCCGGAAGCGCTGTGCCGAGTAGCCCAGGATCAACCCGAAGGCGACGGCAAGTGCGGCGATGGCAAGGATTGCGTGGAGCATGATCAGAGGCGCACCAGGCCGGAGAAGCCCATGAAGGCCAGGGACATGAGTCCGGCCGTGACCATCGCGATCGCGCTGCCGCGGAAGGGCAGCGGTACATCGGCGGCGGCGATGCGCTCACGGATCGCCGAGAACAGGATCAGGACGATCGAGAAACCGACTGCGGCGCCGAAGCCGTACAGGGCCGACTCGACGAACCCGTGGGCCTCCTGCACGTTCAGCAGCGCCACCCCGAGCACGGCGCAGTTGGTGGTGATCAGCGGCAGGAAGATCCCCAGCACGTTGTACAGCAGGGGACTGGTCTTGTGCACCACCATCTCGGTGAACTGCACCACCGCGGCAATGACCAGGATGAAGGCGATGGTGCGCAGGTATTCGAGGCCGAGCGGAGTCAACAGATACTCGTTGATCAGGTAGCTGCTGACCGCGGACAGGGTCAGCACGAAGGTCGTCGCCAGGCCCATGCCCGTGGCGGTTTCGACCTTGCGCGACACGCCCATGAAGGGGCAAAGGCCGAGGAACTTCACCAGGACGAAGTTGTTGACCAGAATCGTGCTGATGAGGATCAGGGCGTATTCCACGGCAATCCCGGGCGGCGCAATGAAACAGAGTATCGGACAGTGGGAGGGTTTCGCTCAACCGCGCCGGTGCCTGCGCCTGGCTGTGCTCCCTGGACAACGAACTTCTCGCTAGCAGCCTGTCGGACTTGGGCTGCTCCTACTGCGCCGGTGGGAGAGCGGTGCATTTTTCCCTGATCTCTCGTTGCATAGAACCACTGTGCGCCTCGACATCATGAAAAACTGCCCTCGCTCTCCCGCGCGGCTCGCTATGGGCACCCAAGTCCGACAGGCTGCTAGGCCCACCGGAGCAAACATAGCATTCCGGCGGGAGGGGTGCGCCCGTCTCCACAGGCTCCACATGGACACCGACGCTGTCGAGGCTTCGTCGCTCAGGACCGGAGCGGGGTGATCATCACCCTCGGGTCATCGTGTCGGGCATCAAGGTCGCAAAATCGGGGAAGCTGCGATGATGGCCGAATGGCCCTTCGACGCCTTCACGAAGCACTGCCGCGGTGTGCATGCGCGTCAGCGCCGCGGCATCCAGCTCCTCCGGGCGATCCGAGAGGAAGAGGACCTGCTCCGGCGGCAGCCCGATCTCCGCCGCGATCCGGCGGTAGCTGTCGGCGTCGCGCTTGCCGCCGATGCGGGTGTCGAAATAGCCGCTGAACAGCGGATTCAGGTCACCTGCGTCGGTGTGGCCGAAGAGCAGCTTCTGGGCATGCACGGATCCGGAGGAGAAGATGTACAGGTCGATACCCGCGTCCTTCCAGCAACGCAGGCCCTCGGGTACGTCGGGATACACGTGTCCGCGGAAGTCGCCCCTTTCGTAGCCGTTTTCCCAGATCAGCCCCTGCAGGGCCTTCAGCGGGGTGATCTTCTGGTCGGCGTCCATCCAGGCCCGCATGCGCTCGATCAGCGCAGGGTCGTCCAGATCACCGCCTGCGTAGGCGCGCGCATCGGCGAGCAGGCGTGCGACCCGAGGCTCATCGCGATGCTCCCGCACGAAGCCCGCGAGATGGGCTGCGGCATAGGGGAAGAGAATGTCATGGACGAACGACAGGCTGGTGGTGGTGCCCTCGATGTCCAGCAGGACGGCCCTGATCATGGTGCCGATCCGGTGAATTCGTCCAGCATCGGAAAGCGGCGGGCGATGCCTTCACCGGTGAACTGGGCGACCCAGCCCTCGGTGTTGGTGAAGAGGCGGATCGCGGTGAAATGCGGCGCCGGGCCCATGTCGAACCAGTGCCGGGTGCCCGCCGGAACCGAGATCAGGTCGCCCGCCTCGGCGTGCAGGCCCAGCACCTCGCCGCCGATGTGCAGGCAGAAGAGCCCGCTGCCCTCGACGAAGAAGCGGACCTCGTCCTCGCTGTGGGTGTGCTCGTCGAGGAATTTCTCGCGGAATTCCGCTCGCTGCGGGTGTTCCGGCGTCAGGCGCACCACGTCCGCGGTGGTGAACCCGCGTTCGCGCTTCAGGCGTTCGACGTCATCGGCATAGGCCGTGAGGATGGCTTCCTGGTCGGCGCCCGGGGGCAGGTCCCGGCTGGCGTCCCAGCGTTCGAAGCCGATGCCGGCGTCGGCCAGGATCCGGGTGATCTCGGCGGTGTCGTCGATGCGTCGGCCCTGGCCGGGCTCGGAATCCGGGTAGATGTAGAGGGTGGTCATGGGTTCAGCCTCCGGGAAAGGATCTCGCACTCGAACAGGAACTCGAAGGCCTCGATATGCTGCACGGCAGCCTCCACCGAGCGCCCCCAGGTGTACAGACCATGACTGCCGATCAGGTATCCGGACAGCGTGGGGTTGCGGTTCATGTAGTGGTCCACCTGCGCCGCCAGTTGCGGAATGTCCTGGGTGTTCGCAAAGACGGGTACGGGCAGCGAGGTCTCGTGGGTGGTGATCGCGGGAAAGGCCTTCAGGACCTCGTAGTCGTCCAGGGTCAGCCCCTGGGGGAACAGACGCGACAGGACTGTCGCGTTCACCGAATGGGTGTGGAGGACGGCACCGATGTTTGGATCGCGCCGGTACATCACGATGTGCAGGAAGGTCTCCGCCGAGGGCGTTTTGCCGGGCGAGAGGATGTTGCCGTCGAGGTCCACGACCATGAAGCCGTTGTCATCCAGATGGCCCTTGTGGCGCCCGGAGACGGTGATCACGATCTGCTCGTCGTTCAGCCGTGCGGAGAAGTTGCCCGCGGTCGCGGGTACCCAGCCGCGCTGGGCGAACAGGCGCCCCGCGTCGGCCAGCAACCGGACCTGCGCCTTGAATTCCAGCGTATCTTCAATCATGCCAATGCCGCGAAAAGTCGCGAAGCTTACGCCAGCCTGCGCTGTAAGGAAACTCCGGCTCCTGTCTGTGCCCCCAGTTATTCGGGTAAACCTGGCCGAAGGCCTGTGGAGTGCGGGAGCTTGCTCCCGCTGTTGGGCGTTCGGGCTGCCCCGGGCAAGAGCGGCGGCAAGCCGCCGCACTCCACAGGTCTGGCGATGTCCCTTGGTGTCCTGCGGAGGCTGCGGACGCTACTTGACCCGCATGCCGGGACGGGCGCCTTCGTCCGGGGCAAGCAGGAAGATGTCCTTGCCGCCCGGGCCGGCGGCCAGGACCATGCCCTCGGAGACGCCGAAGCGCATCTTGCGTGGAGCCAGGTTCGCGACCATGACCGTGAGCCGACCGGCAAGGTCTTCGGGTGCGTAGGCGGAGCGGATGCCGGCGAAGACCTGACGCTGTTCGCCACCGAGATCGAGGGTGAGGCGCAGCAGCTTGTCCGCACCCTCGACGTACTCGGCGGCAGCGATGCGTGCCACGCGAAGGTCGAGGCGGGCGAAGGTCTCGTAGTCGATGGTGTCGGCGATGGGCTCCATGACAGGTTCCCGTGCTCCGGCGGACGTGCCGGACGTGGCTGCGTCCACCGGCGTTCCGGATCCACGGGCTGCGCTCGGCGACGCCGTATCCGCAGGAGTGGCTCCTGTCGGTGCGGTACCGGCGGGGCCTGCATCCGTCGGCGTCAGACTCTCGCGGGAGGCCTCCAGGAGGGCTGCCACCGCAGCCGGTTCGATCCGGGTCATCAGCGCCTCGTAGGGCCGGATGGTTCCGCCGATCAGCGGTTCTTCCCGTGCCGCCCAGGCGAGGTCCTCGCGGTTCAGGAAACGGCCCGCCCGCGCGGCGAGGCGGGGCAGCACGGGAGCGAGGTAGATGATCAGGATGCGGAACAGGTCCAGACCCTGGGTGCAGATGGCCTGGACCTCGTCGGCGCGCTCCGGATCCTTCGCCAGCACCCAGGGCCGGGCCTCGTCGATGTACTGGTTGGCCTGGTCGGCCAGCGCCATGATCTGCCGCATGGCCTGGCTGTACTCACGGCCCTCGTAGTGGCGGGCGATCGCCTCGCCGGCGATGACAAACTGCTGGTGCAGTTCGGGGCGCGGCAGCCGGGGGGAAAGCGTGCCGTCGAAGCGCTTGGTCAGGAAACCGGCGCAGCGGCTGGCGATGTTGACCACCTTGCCGACCAGGTCGGAGTTCACGCGCTGCACGAAGTCGTCCAGGCTGAGGTCGATGTCGTCGACGCCCGCGCCCAGCTTCGCCGCGAAGTAGTAGCGCAGGGCCTCGGGATTCAGGTGGTCGAGGAAGTCCCGGGCGCGGATGAAGGTGCCGCGGGACTTCGACATCTTCTGGCCGTTCACCGTGAGGAAGCCGTGGCAGAACACCGCGGTCGGGGTGCGGAAGCCGGCACCGTGCAGCATCGCCGGCCAGAACAGCGTATGAAAGTAGGCGATGTCCTTGCCGATGAAATGGTACATCTCGGTTTCGGAGCCCGCGCCCCACCATGCGTCGAAGTCCAGCCCCTCCTTCTGCGCATAGGCCTTGAAGCTGGCCATGTAGCCGACCGGCGCGTCCAGCCACACGTAGAAGAACTTGCCCGGTGCGTCCGGAATCTCGAAGCCGAAGTAGGGTGCGTCGCGCGAGATGTCCCAATCCGCCAGGCCGGCCTCGAACCACTCGTTCAGCTTGTTGCGGATTGCGCTCTGCAGCCGCCCTGAACCCGTCCAATCGCGCAGGAAGGTCTCGAAGTCCGCGAGCTGGAAGAAGTAGTGCTCGGAGTCGCGGGGCACCGGGCGTGCTCCGCTGATGGCCGAGACCGCGTCCTGCAGGTCCATCGGGCTGTAGGTGGCGCCGCAGGCCTCGCAGGAATCGCCGTACTGGTCGGTTGCGCCGCACTTCGGACAGGTGCCCTTGATGAAGCGATCGGGCAGGAACAGGCCCGCCTCGGGGTCATAGGCCTGCTGGATGGTGCGGACCGCGATGTGGCCGCCCGCCTTCAGCGCCTTATAGATAAAGGTGGCGCAATAGCGGTTCTCTTCCGAGTGGGTGCTGTGATAGTGATCGAAGCCGACCAGGAATTCTGCGAAATCCGCCTCGTGCTCGGTGCGCACCCGCGCAATCAACGCCTCCGGCTCGATGCCCTCGGCTCGCGCCTTGAGCATGATCGGGGTCCCGTGGGCGTCGTCCGCGCAGACGTAGATCGCCTCGTGACCCCGCGCGCGC
>Ga0209498_1001028_pt1 | contig 17145 bp, 16 predicted proteins | sample WalLakDeSediment_FD_184131 | JGI IMG/M metagenome (GOLD analysis project Ga0209498, IMG submission 184131) | Lake sediment microbial communities from Walker lake, Nevada to study Microbial Dark Matter (Phase II) - Walker Lake 11/02/13 Deep... | ecosystem: Environmental > Aquatic > Freshwater >... | reverse complement strand
GCGACCGGGCAGGGAGGTCTGCTTGATCTGGCGTTGCATCCGGGCTTCGAAGACAACCGCTGGCTGTATTTCACCTATGCCGCCGCGGTCGACCGGGGTGTGACCACGCGCCTCGCGCGTGCGCGCTTCGATGGCGACCGCCTGCAGGACGTCGAAGTCCTGTTCACCGCGGAGCCGGCGAGCCGCGGCGGACGCCACTTCGGCAGCCGCATCGTGTTCGACAACGACGGCTACGTCTTCCTTTCCGTCGGCGACCGTGGCGACATGCCGCGCGCGCAGCGTCTGGATGATCATGCCGGGAGCATCATCCGGCTGCACGACGACGGTCGCGTGCCCGAGGACAACCCCTTCGTCGGGCGTGCCGATGCGCGGCCCGAGATCTACGCCTGGGGCGTACGCAACCCGCAGGGAATGACGCTGCATCCGGAGACCGGGATGCTTTGGGAACACGAGCACGGGCCCCGGGGTGGCGACGAGATCAACATCATCGAGTCCGGTCTTAACTATGGCTGGCCGGTGATCACCCACGGCATCGACTACTCGGGTGCGGTGATCGGGGAGGGTATCCGCGAGAAGGAGGGCATGGAGCAGCCGCTCCATCACTGGACTCCGTCCATCGCTCCCTCCGGGATGGCCTTTTACGAGGGTGATGCCTTTCCCGGCTGGGATGGCGATCTGCTGGTCGGGGCGCTGGCCCATCGGCATCTCGCGCGGCTGAGCCTTGACGACGACGCCGTGGTCTCCGAGGTCCGGATGCTCGAGGATCAGAACCGGCGTATCCGCGACGTCCGCGTGCGCGACGGACTGATCTACGTGCTCACCGATCACGATCCCGGCGAGTTGCTGCGGATCGAACCGCTGCCCCGGCCCTGAGGAATTTGCGATGCTGTTTGCTGCCATGCACAAGACCCGTATGCCCGACCCCTCCGAGGCTCTGCCTGGCCGCGAGACGCCGATCCCGGTGCCCGAGCGTCACGCGGTGCTCGAAGTCCCGCTGCTGCCGCCATACCCCGAGGGTATGGAGGTCATCCACTTCGGCATGGGTTGTTTCTGGGGAGCCGAACGCCTGTTCTGGCTGCAACCCGGTGTCCATGTGACGGCCGTTGGCTACGGTGCCGGACATACCCCGAACCCCACCTACCGCGAGGTCTGCTCCGGACTGACCGGGCACAACGAAATCGTCCGCGTGGTCTTCGATCCCGCGAAGCTTCCGCTTGAGCAGTTGCTGAAGGTCTTCTGGGAGGGGCACGACCCGACCCAGGGCATGCGCCAGGGGAACGACATCGGGACGCAGTACCGGTCCGGGATCTACCTGTCGGATCCCGGGCACCTGCCGGTGGCCGAGGTCAGTCGTGATCGCTTTGCGGCGGTCCTGCGAGATGCTGGCCGCGGTCCGGTGACCACGGAGATCAGGGACCTCGACGATTTCTATTTCGCCGAGGATTACCACCAGCAGTACTTGGCGAAGAACCCCGGGGGTTACTGTGGCCTAGGCGGCCTGGGCATCGGTTACCCCGCCGCGGGCTGATCAGGGCGGACTGGTGTCTGCCGGGCGGTCTCCACCAGGGCCCTGAACAGTCTCTGCTGCACCTCCTTCTGCGGGAGGTACTCCGGGTGCCACTGCACCCCGACGCACCAGCCGTCCGTCGATTCGATGGCCTGGATCACGCCGGCCGGTTCGCAGGCCGCGACCCGCAGCTTCCGGCCGAGTCCGTTTACCGCCTGGTTGTGCAAGGCGTTGACCCACAATTCCTCACGGTCGAAGACCTGTTCCAGCAGGCTCCCCGATTCCAGCGCGACCTTTTTCACCGGCAGCAGGCTGCGCGATTTCGGCGTCTCCACGTAGAACGCGTCGAGGTTCCGGTTCAGGGTGCCACCGAGCACCACGTTGATCAGCTGCATGCCGCGGCAGATGCCGAGCACCGGCCGGTGCTCGTCGAGCGCGCGGTTGATCAGTGCCTTTTCCAGCCGGTCCCGCTCCGGGTCGAGGATCCCCCCGTGCGACTGGAATATCCGGCGCAGCAGCCAGAGCATCGGGTAGAAGGCGTAGCCGATCAGTCGCTGGCTCCAGCGCCGCTCGGCCGCCTGGATGTCGGCGGCATTCAGGCTCTCGGGCTCGTCGTACAGCGCAGGATCGACGTCCGCGCCGCCGCCGACGATCAGCGCGTCGAAACGGCAGCGATGGCGGGGGCGCGACGGGCGGATCCTCAGTGGTCGGCCGCCTGCCCGGCGCACGGCCAGCGCAGTGAAGAACCAGGCCGGCCAGCCGCCCCGGTCCGGCCCGGTGATCGCGACCAGCGGGCGTCGCCGGGCTCCTTCTGTCGCCTCGAAGGCCATTTCCCGATCAGAACCAGTCACGGATCCTCCGTGCCCATTCGTCCGCGAGCTGGCCCAGCGCCTGCGCGGGGCGTCGGAGGTACTCCTCCCGGGCGGCCTGCAGTCGGTCGGGGTCCGCCGCCAGGTGCTCCACTTCCGCCCAGGCGTTGAACGGTCGCGCGAGGGTCCAGTCGGGGTCGTCGATCTCGCAGTTCGGGAGCCGGTAGTGCAGCGCCGGCCGGGGCTTGATCAGTTCACGCTCCACGGGTGCGGCCATCACCCGTTCCCGGTCGACCTCGGCGAACAGGGGCAGCATGTCCAGCGGACGGTTGCGGGTCTGGTTGTGCTCGAGGTAGTCGTCGATCAGTTCGCTCATTCCGGGCCGGTAGCCGGGCTGCAGCACATGGCGCACGTAGCTGCCGGGGAATGGCTTGATATACGGCGAAAGCTGCCGGGAGAGATCGATGTTTCCGGCCTTCACCAGGGCTTCATAGAGCAGAAGGAACGCCTGCAGCAGCGGGGTCAGCCAGGCGGGTTCCAGGCTGTGGGCCTCGATGTTCAACTGCAGGCCGAATGCGTACAGCAGCGACGACTGGGTGCCCTTTGCCCCCTTTTGCTGCAGGGCGGCACGCACGCGGTCGAGGCGCGGCAGCACCGTCATCGGCACGGGAGGGGCGACGATCTCGTGCGGCACAAGCCGTCCTGCGGCATCGGCCAGCCAGCGGTCCAGCACGGCGCTGTCCTCGTCGTCGAGTTCGACGCCCAGACGCCGGAGATGTTCGCGGTAGCGGTGGTCCTTCAGCACGCGGGCGTCCAGTTCCACCTCGAAATCGCCGTATTCGGTGTCGCGCACGTGGGTGACGAAAGCGCCGCCGCTCTCGATTCGTCCGCCGAACTCCGCACGCACCGCTTCGGCCATCACGTCGAGCGGCACGCCGGCCATTTCGATCTCGAGCCCGATACGGCGCGGACGGCCATCGGGGGCATCTAGCCAGGGCAGCTCTCGAAACGGGGTGCTCATCGCGGCTCCGGGTCTTGAGGTGGGCGGGGTCGGTTCGGTGACCGGCTCGAGGCCGATGATATGGACCTGGCGGTGACACAGGCAAACGCCGTGCGCCCTCGGCCCGTCGAAGGGCGGTGCCTACGTGTCCCCGGGGGGCAGATCTGAAAATCTGTCCCCGACCTCTGACCGATTGTCGGATGAAGGAGGCTGTGCCGGGGGTGCCGACACAGGCCCCGAGGTTCGTCGGTAGCGCCGGCGGTCGGTTATTCTTGCCGCTTTATGTGCACAGCCAGAGTCCCGCCGGGAGGGCGAGCCGATTATGGATCAGATCTACCTGCGCGACCTCGAGGTCGAAGCCGTGATCGGCGTCTATGCGTGGGAGCAGCGGATCCGTCGCCGCCTGCGCTTCGATATCGAGCTCGGTACCGATACCCGGGTCGCCGCGGGCTCCGGCGACATCGCCGACACGGTCGACTATGAAGCCGTGGCGGACTGTATCCGCGCGATCGCGACCCGCGAGCCCCACGTGTTGCTGGAAAGCCTGGCCGAGGAAATCGCCCAGACGCTGCTCGACCGGTTCGGCAGCCGGTCCATCCGCCTGACGGTAGGCAAGCCGGGTGCGGTCCCCGGGGTTCGCGAGGTCGGTATCGTGATTGAACGGGGCCGCGCTTGAACCCTGATTCCGGAATGCTGCGGCGTGCGTTCGTCGGCCTTGGCAGCAATGTCGAGCCGGCGAGCCACCTGCGCCGGGCGCTGGACGAGATTGCCGGCACCTTCGGGGCGGTGCAGCGCTCTCCGGTCTGCGCCAGTCCAGCCGCCGGCTACGAGGGGCCGGATTACTGGAACCTCTGCGTGGCCTTCGACACGGTGTTGTCCGCTTCGGAGCTGGTGGCCTGGCTGAAGCAACTCGAGGCCCGTCTGGGTCGACGGCCGGAAGAGCCGCGGTATGCCCCGAAGACGCTGGATGCGGACCTGCTGTTGCTTGGCCGGCTGATTTCGGAGCAGCCGCCGCTGCCGCATCCCGAGATCTTCACCCGTCACTACGTGCTCGGACCGCTGGCCATGCTGGCGCCCGAGTTGCGGCTGCCTGACCGCGAAGAGCCGGTCGGCGTGCTCTGGCGCGAACTGCAGCGTAGCGGCCGCCTCGACGTCCTCTCCCCAGACCCTCTTTGAAGCAACACCTCCGGCCAGGGATCCCTGGCTGAATGCACCAGACTGGTGCAGGAATCGCTTTCGGGCCGTTCCCATTTGGTGCATGGATCCCGCACCGCAGCTTGATCCTCGTCAGAAAACGGCGCCCGCAGGGGTGCTGCCGGTGGTTGGCACGGGCTATGCAAGAGCCTGCTCGTCTGAATGACACCTATCGTCCCGCGTGGACACCGGCTCTATCGACAAGGAGTGACTGATGAAAATGATCACGGCGATCATCAAGCCCTTCAAGCTTGATGATGTTCGCGAAGCAATATCGGAAATCGGCGTGCAGGGCATGACGATGACTGAAGTAAAGGGGTTTGGTCGCCAGCGTGGCCACACGGAGCTCTACCGTGGTGCCGAGTACGTGGTCGACTTCCTGCCCAAGGTCAAGCTTGAGGTCGCGGTCGACGACGACATGGTCGATCGCGTGGTCGAGGCGATCACCAAGTCGGCCAGCACCGGCAAGATCGGCGACGGCAAGATCTTCATTTCACCCATTGAGCAGGTGGTCCGCATCCGCACCGGGGAGACCGGGGCCGAGGCGCTTTGATCCGCCTGGACTGAACTCACCTTTACTGGAGATTTCCGATCATGGAAGCACAAGTAGCAGAACTTGCCTACGCACTCGATACCTTTTATTTCCTGATATCGGGTGCGCTGGTCATGTGGATGGCCGCAGGCTTCACGATGCTCGAGGCGGGCCTGGTCCGCAGCAAGAGCACCGCCGAGATCCTCACCAAGAACATCGCGCTCTATTCGATTGCGAGCGTGATGTTCATGGTGGTGGGTTACAACATCATGTACAGCGATGGCCTGACCTCGATCATCCCGGGGATCAACTTCTTCATCTCGGGTGACAATACGCCGGCTGATGTGGCCGCGGGCTTCACGGGTGACATGTCCTTCGATGGCACCGAGGACCGTCCCTATTATTCCGACCGGGCTGACTTTTTCTTCCAGGTCGTGTTCGTGGCCACCGCGATGTCGATCATCTCGGGTGCGGTCGCCGAGCGCATGAAGCTCTGGGCGTTCCTGGCCTTCGCGGTCGTGATGACCGGCTTCATCTACCCGATCCAGGGCTTCTGGAGCTGGGGCGGCGGCTTCCTCGACGAGCTGGGCTACATCGACTACGCCGGTTCCGGCATCGTCCACTTCACCGGCGCGGTCGCGGCGCTCGCGGGTGTGCTGCTCCTCGGCGCACGCAAGGGCAAGTACGGCCCGAACGGCGAGGTCAACGCGATTCCAGGGGCCGCGCTGCCGCTGGCCACGCTGGGTGTGCTGATCCTTTGGCTCGGCTGGTTCGGCTTCAACGGCGGTTCGGAACTCAAGGTCTCCGACGTCGATTCCGCCAACAACGTCGCCGCGGTGTTCGCGAACACCAACCTGTCGGCTGCCGCTGGCGTAATCGCGGCACTGATCACCACCCGACTGCTGTTCGGCAAGGCGGATCTGACCATGGCCCTGAACGGCGCGATCGCCGGTCTGGTCGCGATCACCGCGGATCCGCTGAGCCCGTCTCCGCTGATGGCTGTCGTGATCGGCGGGATCGGTGGCGTGATCGTTGTGTTCTCGATCGTCGCTCTGGACAAGCTGAAGATCGACGACCCGGTCGGTGCGATCTCCGCGCACGGTACGGCGGGTATCTGGGGTGTGATGGCAGTGCTGCTGACCAACCCCGATGCGACCTTCGTCGCTCAGATCAGCGGCCTTGTGGCGATCTTCCTCTTCGTCTTCACCGCCAGCCTGATCCTCTGGTTGATCCTCAAGCTGGTGATGGGCATCCGCCTGTCCGAAGAGGACGAGTACGTGGGCGCCGACGTCTCCGAGTGCGGTCTCGAGGCCTACCCGGAGTTTGTCAAGAAGAGCTGACGGTACGAATCGGGGTGCCCGGTCAGCGGGGCCGGGTATCCCAAAGGAGTCTCCTCCAGCACCGACGATAGAGTCTCCCAGGCTTGAAATCGGTGGTTCGCGGGCGCAAAAGCGCCCGCTTTTTTTGTGCGCGGCGCACGCAAAGAACGACGGTTCCCTGCTGCCGGACCGCCTCGTCCGGTCGCGATCGCCGAATGGATCCCTCCAGGCTTTCCTGCGCGTTGTCCGTCCGGGTGTTCGCCGCGACTGGGGTAGAATCGCGCCTTGGCAAAGGCTGCGATCGACGAGGGAGCTGCGGTGCTCATGGATTGCCTGCTCGAAATCGAGGGCCTGGAGACCGCGCATCTGGGCCCGGTGGGTCTTTGCGTGCAGCCGGGTGAACTGGTGCAGATCACCGGCGCATCGGGCTCCGGCAAGTCGCTGCTGTTGAGGGCGATTGCGGATCTGGATCCCAATCGGGGCCGGGTTCGTCTGGAGCATCAGGACCGGGATGACCTGACCCCGACCGACTGGCGCCGGAAGGTGGCCTACGTGCCCGCCGAAACGGCCTGGTGGGCGCCGCAGGTTGCCGAACATTTCCCGGCAGGCTGGGTCCGGGGGGAGGTCCAGGGCTGGCTGGCCCGGTTCTCGCTGCCGGAAGAGTCACTGCAATGGGATATCGAGCGGCTCTCCAGCGGAGAGCGCCAGCGCCTGGGCCTGCTGCGCGCCTTCCTGAATCATCCGCGGGTCCTGCTGCTGGACGAGCCAACCGCGAATCTCGACCTGGAAAACACGCGGCGCATCGAGCGCGCGGTGCGCGGGTATCTGGCCGAGGAGGCCGCGGGGGCGCTCTGGGTGAGCCACGACACGCTGCAGCGCAATCGTCTGGGCGGGCGCATCCTCCAGATCCGCGCAGGGAGGCTGGACTCGTGACGGATCGCCCGATGCCTGTGTCGATCTCACCCTCCAGGGGCCTGCGGCGACCGTTCCCCCAGGCGGGGCGGCGGAGGAGGGCGCACACCTCGGGCGCAATCCGCTCGTGCGCAGCGCCCTGCATGGCTGGCCCTTGTGGGAGGCGAGCCCTCTCGGCGAAAAACCTTCGCCCAGAGGCTGGCCTCCCAAAGGGGCGCTCCTTGAAACAGCGCCAATCCGACCGCCTGCGCACCTTCCGTGATCATCAGGATCCGCGATGACCGTGATCAGCCTCAGTGCGCTCGATCTTGCCCTGGCGGCGTTGTTGGTGCTCGCGCTGGCGGCCTTGACGCTGTGGGCGCGACTCGGTGTCGGTCGGAGCCTGCTGATTGCGTCCGCCCGCACGGTGCTGCAGTTGCTGCTGGTCGGCCTGGTGCTGCAGGCGCTGTTCGATCACGCCCGACTCGGTTGGGTTGCGTTGATGGCGCTGGTGATGCTGGCCGTGGCCGGGTACGAGGTGATGGCGCGGCAGGAGCGGCGCTTTGCCGGGTTCTGGGGCTATGGCATCGGCGCGGCGACGATGTTCGTCTCCGCTTTCGCGGTCACCGTTCTCGCGCTGACGACGATGGTCGGCCCGACACCATGGTGGGAGCCGCAGTATGCGATCCCTCTGCTGGGCATGCTGCTCGGGAACACGATGACCGGCATTGCACTGGGGCTGGACCGGTTGACGCAGACGGTATGGCGTGAACGGCGCGTGATCGAGGGCCGTCTGGCGCTCGGAGAGTCCTGGGTGAACGCCACCGCGACCATGCGTCGCGAGGCGTCGCGCAGCGGCCTGATGCCGACGATCAATGCGATGGCGGCCGCCGGGGTGGTGAGCCTGCCCGGCATGATGACCGGCCAGATTCTGGCCGGCGTGCCGCCGGTGGAGGCGGTGAAATACCAGATCCTGATCATGTTCCTGATCGCTGCCGGCACCGGTTTCGGTGCCCTGGGTGCCGTCTGGTTCGCCTGCCGGCGCCTGTTCGACCACCGCTCGCGACTGCGCCTCGACCGTCTTCGTGCCGGCCGGCGTTGACTTTCATGGCCCTGCGCCACCCCATGGCGATGAAACGCCGCAAACTGTAGGTCGGGTTAGCGTAGCGAAACCCGACGTGCCAGGGTCAGGGGGAGGACGCTGCCTTGCGGACACGGGTGGGTGCGAGGCCCGTCGGGTTTCGCTACGCTAACCCGACCTACAGGACTCCCGCTCATGGAGTGCGGGAGCGTGCTCCCGCTTTTGGGGTGCCGGACCCCGTTCCAACGCCCAAAGCGGCGGCAAGCCGCCGCACTCCAGAGTCTCGCACCCACCCGTGGCCGATGCGGCCTACTGCTTGCGTCAGCCCAGGTTCTTGACGAAGACCCGGGAGTTGCGGGCCTGGTTGTACAGGGCCTGCCGTACGGGAGGGAGGTCCGTGACGCTGCCCTGCTCGTAATCCCGCTCCTGGAACCACTGCGCGGTGCGGGTCGTCAGCACGAAGACGCGCCGGTGCCCCCGCTTGAGTGCCAGAGCCTCCATGTGCTCCAGGATCTGGTCCCCGCGTCCACCGCCCCGGTAGTCGGGATGCAGGGCCAGGCAGGCGATCTCGGCGGTCCCTGCCTCGGGGAATGCATAGAGTGCCGCCGTGCCGATGATCAGCCCATCGGCGTCCAGCACATGGAAGCAGTCGATCTCCAGTTCCAGGTGTTCGCGTGAGCGCCGGACCAGGATGCCCTCGCTCTCGAGTGGCTGGATCAGGTCGAAGATGCCGCCGACGTCGTCCATGGTTGCAGGGCGCAGTCGTTCCACGGGCTCGCGGCTCACCAGCGTCCCGATGCCTCGGCGTGAGAACAGTTCGATCAGCAGGCCGCCGTCGATGTGCCGGTCCACGAGGTGCACGCGCAGATCGCGGATCGAGCACACCTCGACCGCGCTGCGCAGGTGGCTGGCCAGTTCCTCCGGAAGCTGCCGGTCCCCGGCGAGAAGTCGCTCGGCGGCGGGGACGGTGAGTTGTGCCAGGGTGTCGAGGTGCTGGTCGCGCAGGGGGCCGGCCTCCGTCAGGAACACCAGCTTGTCCGCCTTCAGCGCGAGCGCGACCTGCGTGGCCACGTCTTCGCCGGAAAGGTTGAAGACCTCGCCGGTCGGGGAGTACCCGAGCGGCGACAGCAGCACGATCTGCCCGTCGTCGAGCAGGCGTTCGATCGCCAGGCTGTCCACTCTTCGGACCTCGCCGGTGAACTGGAAATCCACCCCGCCGCGCACCCCGAGCGGCCTTGCGGTGACGAAATTTCCGCTGGCCACGCGCAGTCGGGTGCCGGCCGCGCTGGGGCTCCCCAGGTTGCGCGATAGCAACCCCTCGATGTGCAGGCGCAGGCGGCCCGCCGCGTCACAGACCGCCTCCAGCGCCTGCGCGTCGGTGACCCGCAATCCCTGCGCATAGCGCGGTGTGAGCCCGCGTTCGCGCAGGCGGGCCTCGATCTGCGGGCGCGCCCCGTGCACCAGCACCACGCGTGGACCCAGTGCCCGCAGCTGCGCGATGTCGCGCAGCAGTGCCGGAAACTCCGGCGCCTGCGCGGCCTCACCGGCGATGGCGATGACCATCGTCCGGTCCCGATGCGCCGCCACGTAGGGCACAGCGGCGCGAAACCAGTCGAGCCCGGTCTGTTGCTGGTCGTTGTCCATGTCTCGTCAACCCGCCGTTCCGCCGGCCCCTGGGAGTGTCGCGCGCCACCCATTCTGCCCGAATCGAGCGCAGGGGCAACACATCGTCGCACTTGGTTAGCACCCAAGCTCCGCAGGTGGCCGGATTGCCGCTGTTTCAAGGGACGCCCTGTGGGAGGCCAGCCTCTGGGCGAAAGTTTTCCGCCGTTGGATCGCCGAGAGGGCTCGCCTCCCACAGGGTCCGTGTATGCGGGGGGAGGGCGTTGCGCAGGAGCGGATTCTCTGCGGAGCTTCCGTGATGATCAGGTCGTCGCAAAGATGCGGCGAAGGCCCGCCGGCGGGAGAACCGGGGGAACCGGTCATCTTGCAAGGAGGCGGCCAACAAAGCGACGGGACCCGCAAGCGCTTCGCGGTGATGTGCCGCGAGGGGTCCAGGGCATGCAACGCAATGATCAACATGCCGGGCGTCATGCCCTCGATTTCCGGCCTTGGTCGGCCGGCAGCAGGACGCGGGCCTCGGTGCCGCCGCCCTCCCGCGCGTGCAGTGTGACTGACCAGCCATTGGCATTGGCCAGTTGCCGCGTGATTGCAAGCCCGAGACCGCTGCCACCCGTCTGCGCGCTCCGCGAGCTGTCCAGCCGATGGAACGGCCGGAACACGGCCTCGAGCTGTTCCGCCGGAATGCCGGGACCGCGGTCCATCACGCGGATGACCACCGCAGGGGTGCACTCCAGCATCACGTCCACGGGTTTGCCTTCGCCGTAGCGGACGGCGTTTTCCACCAGGTTGGACAGCACGCGCTGCAGGGCCAGGGGGTTGATCTGCCGCACACAGGTCCTGGCCACCCTGCTCAAGCGGATGTCGGCGTCGGTGCGGCCTGCGTCCGCAGAGACCTGTTCGACCAGCGCCACGAGGTCCACTGTCTTCTCTTCACGCGTCTCCAGGTCACGACTGAGCGCCAGCGTCTGTCCGATGATGCGATCCATGACTTCGAGATCCTTGCAGAGACCGTCGATCAGCTTTGGATCCCGGGCCTCGCGGAGCATCTCGAGCGACAGGCGCATGCGGGTCAATGGCGTCCGCAGATCATGCGAGATGCCGGCCAGCAGGGTGGTCCGGTTCGCGAGCAGGTCGCGTACCTCCTGCGCCATGTGGTTGAAGTTTCGTGCCAGCGTCCTGACTTCATGGGCTCCCTTCTCGGGTAATGGCTCTGGCAGCTGGCCATGGGCCACGTCTGCGACCGCGGCAGACAGGAGGCGTATTCGCCGCGTGGTTCGTCCGGCCATGAAGACGGAGGTCACCAGGACCAGCAGCACGGTAATGATCCCGACGGCCAGAACGCCCTCGACGTGCCGTGTCGCGACCCGGTCGAGCGGGAACCCGATGCGCAGGCTCTGTCCGCCGAAGGACAGATCGGCCCAGAACCATGGCTCGCCATCGCGCATCTGCGGCCGCAGGGGGAGATCGAAGCCGGCCCGGCGCGAAAGGGATTGCTCGACGAACTCCAGGTAGGGCAGCGGCAGCTTGTCCCCTGACGGGATCGCTTCGGTGCGTTCCGTGATGCGCAGGCCGTGGTTGCGATACAGGCGATCATTGAATTCGGCGCGTGCCTGCGGCGGGATCTCGGTCCAGCTGCGTGCAGAGAGCAGCATCAGCGCGGCGAGATCGTCGCCCGCGCTCCTGGCCAGGGGAATGATGGTGAAGTGGGCGACCGATGCCAGGATCAGGATCGCAAAGGCGAGAAAGGCGATCAGCAGGGTGACCGTGGTGCGCAGGAAGATCGAACTTGGCGCGAGGGTCCTCAGGGCGTTCATGTCGTGACCTCGCTGCCGTTCGGTGCGAACAGGTAGCCGCGTCCCCACACGGTTCGGATGTAGCGCGGGTTGCCGGGATCGTCCTCGATCTTGCGCCGCAGACGGGCCACCCGTACATCGATGCTGCGATCGAAGGGTTGATGTTCATAGCCCTTGATCAGGTCGAGAAGGGTGTTGCGATCGAGAACGCGCTGGGGGTGTTCGACCAGGACGCGGAGCAGGGTGAATTCGCCCGTGGTCAGGGGCACCTCCTCGCCGTCGCGCAGCAGTCGCTGGGACGCCAATTGCATCTCGTAGGGCCCGAAGCGGTGGACATCCCCCGGGGTCTCGTCGTCGTCGACCATGGACGAGCCCCGCCTCAGCACGGCCCGCACGCGTGCCAGGAGTTCCCTTGGGTTGAAGGGCTTGGCAATGTAGTCGTCGGCGCCAACCTCCAGGCCGACGATCCGGTCGATGTCCTCGCCACGCGCCGAGACGATGATCACCGGCAGCGCATGCCGGGTGACGAGCCTGCGCAACAGCGAGAGCCCGTCTTCGCCCGGTAGCATGAGGTCGAGAATCAGCAGGTCGAACGCCTCCTTCGAGAGCGCGGCATCCATCGCCACGCCGTCCCGGACGGCGGTGACCTCATAGCCCTGCTCTTCGAGATAGCGCTGCAGCAGATCGCGCAGCCCCGGATCGTCGTCGACCACGAGAATTCGGGCGGGGTTGGTCGTTTCCATGTGTCCTTCCTGCGTCGCTCAAAAAACAAGGCGTTGAAACACACTGTTACATATTCAGAATATCAGGAAATTCTAATGAAATGGTTGGCCCGTATGGTGGAGCCTGCACACGGTCCCCCGTCAGGAAGCGGACTGTTCCCCGCCGCGGCGCTCGGGCCGGTCCAGCGGGGTGCCGTGAGCATCATTCGATACGAAGCCAAATTCCAGGAGAAGACATTATGCATTTCGACAATTTTACCTTGCTGGGCATCATGGCGGCCCTTGCGATCGCTGGTCTGACCGTCCGGCTGATGGTGCCGGAACGCAATGACGGAAACCGGAAGGTCGCAGCTCGGGGCGGCATGACCGGGGCACGAAACCGGTTCGTTCGCTCGTGACCGGTGCGCCCGGGATGCAACGGATGGCAAGGTCCGGCCAGGGAAGGGCCAACAACACTCGATCGCTTAGTGGGCCATGGGCCCGTGGAGGCACCGCTCTGCTCCCGTGACCGCGGGGATAGAGCAGTGCCCCCACGGCCCGGTGGTCTTCCAGGCATCAGAACCAGCCCCGGCGCCGGAAGGCATGAATCATCGCGCCGGCGATGGTGAGCATCACGACCCAGAGTACGGGATAGCCGTAGTACGCGTACAGCTCCGGCATCGCCCATGGGCTGTCCGGATGCGCGAAGTTCATCCCGTAGACCCCGACCAGGAATGTCAGGGGAATGAAGATCGTCGCGATGACCGTCAGGACCTTCATGACCTCGTTGAGCCGGTGATTGACCGCTGACATGAAGACGTCGACCATGCTCGCGGTCATCTCGCGATAGGATTCGAGCAGGTCCATGATCTGGATGGTGTGGTCGTGGACGTCCCGCATGTAGGGCCCCGCCACGTCGCCAAAGAGTTCGGCGCCGTCGCGCATCAATTTGCCAAGCATGTCCCGCGTGGGCCAGAACTGGCGGCGAAGCACCAGCAGCTCTCGCCGCACGCTATGAATCTGTTCGTAGGTCGATCGCTCGGCCTTGTCCAGCACGCGATCCTCGAGCTCGGCGATCTGGGTCCCCAGTTCCTCCATGACGGGAAAGGCCTGGTCCACGACCATGTCGAGTACGGCGTAGGCCAGATAGGGCGCACCCAGACCCGTGAAATTCCGGTTGTTCGCGCGAAGTCGGTGGCGGATGGGTGGGAACGGATCCTGCGGACCCGAGTGCACGGTGACCACGAAGTTGCGGCCGAGGAAAAGGCTGACTTGATCCAGGGCGATGCTGCCGTCCTCCCATCTTGGCTGGTTGAGGATCGCGAATGCGCTGTCGTCGAAGAGGTCCGCCTTGGGCCGCTGCCCGTGATTGCCCACATCCTCCACCGCCAGCGGGTGCAGCGAAAAGATCTCACGCAGCCGCGCCAGCTGTTTCGGGGTTGGCTGCCCCTGCAGATGGCACCAAAGGATGCCCTGCTCTTCCAGCGGCAGGCACTGTTCCAGGTCGCAATCCTCGTGGTCAGCGACCTCCTGCCCGTGGTAGCGCACCACGTGCACCCGGGCCGCTGCCTGTTTTTTGCGGTGCTCGTGAAGGGTGCCGGGGGCGGTACCGGGCGGGTGGTACGATTTTCTGAACAGGTGTCCCATGTCGATGTTTCCCCATGTGTGTTCTTCGGTGCAGCCGGTTCCGGAAGCATAGGAGGTCGGACTTCAGAACGCTCGGAATCGGATAGAATGGACCCTTACGGTCGCCAGTCCGTGCGAGGAGCCATGACGACGGGAAAGGCCCGGATTCCGGAGCATTCTGCAGGGGTGTCGAAGGGTCCGGGTGCTCGCGATGATGGCCTGGATCCGGGGAGCGTGACCATCCGCGAGGCGGGGGTCCAGGACGTGGATGCGCTGGTCGCGCTGGAGCAGGCAGCCTTCCAGGGAGACCGGATCTCGCGCCGCCAGTTCCGCTACCTGCTGACCCGGGGCCATGCCCGGACACTGGTGGCTCCCGATCCCCTGGGCCGGGGGCTGCTGGGCTACGTGATGCTGCTGTTCAGCCGCGGAACATCGCTGGCCCGCCTGTACTCGGTCGCAGTGGGCGAGGCTGCCAGGGGCATGGGACTCGGGCGGGAACTGGTGCACGCCGCCGAGGAGGTGGCGGGCCGGAACGGCTGCGCCGACCTGCGCCTGGAGGTTCGTCGTGACAACCCCGCAAGCCTGGCCCTCTTTCGTGGCATGGGCTTCCGTGAATTCGGCACCATCGAGGACTACTACGAAGATCACATGGGTGCGCTGCGACTGCAGAAGTCGCTGGCCCCGGGACCCGATCCGGCCCTGGTCCGGGCGCCCTACTACGCGCAGACCCTGGACTTCACCTGCGGTCCTGCCGCGTTGATGATGGCCATGCGGGCGCTGGATCCGGCACTGAAGCTGGACCGGCGGCTGGAGTTGCGCCTCTGGCGCGAGGCGACCACGATCTTCATGACCTCAGGCCACGGCGGCTGCGGCCCGTACGGCCTGGCGCTGGCTGCCGCGCGCCGGGGTCACGCAGTGGAACTGCTGGTTCGCGACAGCGGCGTGGCGTTCTTCGATTCGGTGCGCAGCGAGGAGAAAAAACGGGTGATGCGTCTGGTGCAGGAAGACATGGTGGAGGAATTGGACCAGCTCCGCGTGCCCATCACCCAGGGGCCGGTGAATGTTGCCGGGCTCGAGGCGCGGTTCAATGCCGGCCGGGTGCCGGTGGTGCTGATCAGCAGCGTCCGGATCTACGCGGAACGCTTTCCGCACTGGGTTACCGTGACGGGCTTCGACGATCGCTTCATCTATGTGCACGACCCTCTGGTCGACGTCGATGAAGGCGAGCGGGCGCTGGACTCGGTGAACATGCCGATCCTGCGCCGTGATTTCGAGCGCATGGCGCGTTACGGTCGTGCCGGTCTTCAGGCGGCCGTGATCGTTGGGCCGCGGGACGCCGCCGGGGCTGCAGCCCATGTCTGAACATCTGCTGCTGGTCGAACGCAAGGCCGACTGGAAGGAGCATTTTCCGGATCTGCCGGTGGCTGCGATCGACGACTACCTGAAGGAGCCTGCCGAGGCCTATCCGCCCAATCTGCGCGTCATCAATCTTTGCCGCAGCCAGCGTTATCTGTCCGAGGGCTATTACGGCTCGCTGCTCGCGGAGGCGCGCGGACACCGGGTGGTTCCCAGCGTCCGCACCCTGCAGGATCTTTCGCGCAAGGCCATCTACAGCCTGGATACCGAGGACATCGACCGCAAGGTCGCCAGGGTGCTCGGCCGCAGCCGTGCCGGCCTGCAGCCCATCGTGCTGGAACTGACGGTGTTCTTCGGCCAGTGCGCACCCAGAGAGATGCAGGAGATTGCCGGGCAGCTGTTCAGCCTGTTCCCGGCGCCGATGTTCAAGGTCGAGTTTCGCCTGCAGGGGCAGTGGCAGATTCACGCGCTGAAGCCCTTCGCACTGAACTCCCTGACCCCGGCCCAGGAGGGCGAGTTCTTCAGCGCGCTGGATGGCTACCTGAAGAAGCCCTGGCGCCGGCCGCCGCGGGGGGCCAGGAGCCATCGTTACGATCTGGCCATTCTGCACAATCCGGATGAACAGCTCGCGCCGTCGAGTCCGGCAGCGCTGACCCGTTTCGTGCGGGCCGGACGCGCGCTCGGAGTCGACGTCGAACTCATCCAGGCGCGCGACTTCGGACGTCTGGCCGAGTTCGATGCCCTGTTCATCCGGGAGACGACGCGGATCGACCATTACACCTACCGCTTCGCGCGCAAGGCCGAGGCCGAGGGCATGGTGGTGATCGATGATCCGAACTCCATTCTCCGTTGCACCAACAAGGTCTATCTGGCCGAGCGCCTGGCGGCACAGAAGCTGCCGACGCCGAAGACGGTGATCCTGAACCGTGACACGATCCTGCGGGCCGAGGAACTGATCGGCTACCCGGTGGTTCTGAAGATCCCGGACGGGAGTTTCTCGCGCGGGGTGTTCAAGGCGAGCTCGCGCTCCGAACTGGAGTCGATCGCGAAGAAGCTGCTGAAGGAGAGTGACCTGATCCTGGCCCAGGAGTTCGTGTACACCGAGTTCGACTGGCGCATCGGCGTGCTGAACAAGAAGCCGCTCTATGCCTCGCAATATCTGATGTCCCGCAAGCATTGGCAGATCGTGAACCACGAGGCCAAGGGCGGGCCGCGCCATGGGGGCTTCAATACCGTGGACATCGGCGCAGCCCCGGCCGCCGTGGTGCGTACCGCAGTGAAGGCCGCCAACCTGATCGGCGACGGGCTCTACGGCGTCGACCTGAAGCTGACCGACCGCGGCGTGATGGTCATCGAGGTCAATGACAACCCCAACCTGGATGCCGGCGTCGAGGACAAGATCCTGGGCGAGGCCCTGTACAGGACCCTGATGGAGGACTTCATCCGGCGCCTGGATACGGCCCGCCGCAGTCAGGCCGCGGCCATCCGCGCGCCATCTCCGGATCCGGTCTAGTCGGCCAGGCGGAGCGTTCGGTACCCGATCGCTTCGCCCGACACACCGGCGACGAGACTCGTTACAGGTAGGCCTTGGCTTCCTCGCCGGGGTTCGGCAGCCCCGCGATGCGCCAGACCGGCAGGCAGCCGCCGAAGAGGTCATGAACCTCGTCCCGCGACAGGCCCGTCGCCCGGCAGACCCGGCGCAGGCTGGGCAAC
>Ga0209498_1001027_pt1 | contig 17155 bp, 10 predicted proteins | sample WalLakDeSediment_FD_184131 | JGI IMG/M metagenome (GOLD analysis project Ga0209498, IMG submission 184131) | Lake sediment microbial communities from Walker lake, Nevada to study Microbial Dark Matter (Phase II) - Walker Lake 11/02/13 Deep... | ecosystem: Environmental > Aquatic > Freshwater >... | reverse complement strand
AAGCCGCCGCCAATTCAGAGCCGATAAACCCGCCACCGATGATACAAAAGGAGGCCTTTTCTTGTGTCAGAGTTTTTAAGCGGTTGAAATCCTCCCGGGTGCGATAATAGATCACGTCCTCAGGTGCGCTTGGAAACCGGGTTGGATCCCCCCCCGTTGCAAGTAATAACTTCTCATATTGATAGACCTCACCGGTTTGGGTACTGATCTGTTTTCTGTCGGGAAATAATTTATCAACCGTTGTATCTAAAAACAGGTCAACGCCAAATTCATCCATGGGGCGCTGGATGCTCTCGATATCTCCGTTATTCCAGAGGCCTTTAGATAATGGGGGGCGATCATAGGGTGGGTATGCTTCTTTGGAAAACATGGCAATGGAGCCTTCCGGATCGTTTGTTCGGATGCCTTTTACGGCAGCGGATCCGGTCATTCCGCCCCCGATAATTAGATATTTGTATGTTTTCATGTTTAGCTCCTTTCTTGATTTTGATGGTTATTAAATTCTTCTTTACCTACGATTATGGATAATGAACTGGGATAAACCCGAATCTCAAAGGGGGTTTTCCCCACGACATCCCCATCTGCCTGGGTATGTAAGGTTGTCGGCGATTCAATTCGACAATATTCCTTGACCTGCATGAAATTTATCTCTGGGTTCAATTTGCATTTTTTTGTGAATACACTAATCACCAGTCTCAAGATTTCTTTAAAACCCTTTGTTCTGAAGATCAATAAATCCAACGTGCCATCATTAAATTGAATGTCATCTGACCAGAAAAACGGTTCCATGCCGGCAGTGGCGACATTTGTTATTAGGATCTCTGATGCCAGGTGGGATGATAGTTGATGATCACAATCAATAACAATACGGTGCACCTTCAAACCTAAAAGCTGTTGAAAAAAATTGATCAGGTAGGCAAAAAAACCCAACCGTTGTTTATCACCAGAACTAACCGACCTCATAATCTCAGGTGAAAGACCCACGCTGACATTTAACACAAAATAATGGTCATCCATTTTGAAGGTATCTATTTTTAACTTCGAGTGATCATCAGTTGTGATCAGCTCGAGCGCTTTTTCCAGATTGAGAGGAATGTGGAGTGCTTTTGCTAAAACATTGCCGGTACCTAATGGGATGATGCCAACCGGGATTTCTGTGCCAACCAGGTGCGTACTGATCATGGAAACTGTTCCATCTCCCCCTGCTGCCATGAAAATATTGACGTCATTCGAAATGGCTTTGTTGATAATTTCTTTGATCTCTTCGGCGGGTTTGGGAACCAGGACGGTCTCTAACGCGATATGATTCTGATCAAAGTGATTCTTGATCAAGCCAAGTTGAGGGTCTAACTTGCTGCGCCCTGATTTTGGGTTGAAGAATAAAACGGCTTTCAAGTTTTTAGCCATACCCCTCCCAGGATGAAAACTTAGCTGCAAGATAGATGTTAATGGTGAAGAATCATAAATCTATACGCCTTTGTGTAAAGATTCCAGATGATTATGTTTATCTTGCCAGATAAGTATACTGTTTATATCTGGTTAAGCAGGTTAATAATAATTTAGCCATATTTGGCAAAGTCAATAACTTCATGCAAATCCGCAGTTGCCAGTCCGATCATGCGGTCAGCAGCGCCATAATATAAGTAAACTTTTCCATCAACCACCGGGTTTGCACAAGAGAACACAACATTGGGAACATCCCCTTTCATCTCCCAAATTTCTTGCGGTTCCATAAAGTAGTTGCTTGCCCGATGAACAACCTGTTGAGGATCGTCCAGATCAAGGAGACAGGCCCCTAACCGGTATATATGGTCATGATCATAGGCGTGATAGATCACAAGCCAGCCTTCTTCGGTTTCAATGGGAACACCACCAGCACCAACCCTCAGGCAATCCCATGAATTTGTTCGGGGTTTAAGGATGGGTCCGTTCAAGTCCCACGCCAACAAATCATGAGAGGTCGCTAACCCAATCGATGGCGGTCGGCGATGAAAGGAGATATAACGATTCTTGACCTTTTTTGGGAAAAGGACATGATCTTTGTTATCTTCGCCTTGCACTAAAGGCGCTAAGCGCGTCCAGTTGATCAAGTTCCTCGATTCGGCGAACATTGGTGTGATACCCGCGTCGGAATAAGCCGTGTATGCCATAATAAAACGGTTTTCATCTGGCAGGTAGGTGATGCGAGGGTCTTCAACGCCTCGGTTTTCCTCATGCCCGTGTGGATGCAAGATTGGTTCACGCAGCTTGTTGAAGTGGACACCATTCTTGGAGACGGCATATCCAATGGCGCTAATATAATTCAAACCTTGTGCCCGGTAGAACATGTGAAATAAACCCTGATGAAAAACAACGCCTGGATTAAATACATTTAGGGCTTCCCAATGATTTAGGGGGTCTGGCATAAGGATAGGGTTGGCTGGGTGGCGTTTAAATGGCATTAGGCCTCTTCAATTGATGTTAATATTTTACTACAGGATTGGCATAATTCAGAAAAGGTCTGGATTCAACCCTGATACAGCAGTAGGGTTGCATGAGTAGTTAAATATTTAGTTTGACATCAACGTGGACTCTTTGGAGGGTTTTTCATTGATACAATTCTTCTGGAAATGAGGGTGCGATTTTAATAAGTTAGAATGTTTGATAAAATAAGACTGAAATCTTCTGTACTTGAAAGGGAACCAATGGCACCAAATGCACCAATAGAGAATTGGATTTTCAGAGAAATAGCATTCCCAAAGGATCATTACAGCCACAAAGAGACCGTATTTACTATCGGTAACGGGTATTTTTCATCTCGAGGTGGTTTTGAGGAAGGCTATCCTGGTGAAAATGCCACGACTTTTGTGCATGGTGTTTTCAATGATGTCCCGATTTTCAAGACTGAATTGGTTAACTTCCCAAAGTGGTATTCATTAAGGATCCTTTTTGAGGATGAGGAATTTAATCTTGGTGCTGGGAAAATTCTGGATTATTATCGCGACCTGAATATGGCTAATGGCTTGCTGACTCGACGAGTAACCTGGCAGAGCCCTCAAGGACGACAGGCAACCATCCAATTTGAGCGGTTTATGGATATGGCCAATATCCATCATGCCGCCCTGCGGTTTTGCATTTACGACATCTGCTTTGAAGGGCGGTTGAGCATCCAAGCAGCCATCCCCGGGGTGGTGTCTAACGAGCGGTATCGGCATTGGCGGCACATAAATCAAGGTAGTTGCGGTGAGAATAGCTCGTTTCTTGAATTGAAAACGATGAATACCGGCATCAGGGCTGGAATATCACAAGCCGTTCATGTTAGCGTGGACAATGGGTACCAGTATGCGTATTGGGATGCTCAATGGATGCCAACGCAAACCTACTTGATGGAAGCAAAACCGGGAGATCGGATTGAAGGAAGCAAACATAGCGTTGTTTACACCAGCCGTGATGTGGATCAGCCAGTATCTCATGCGGTTAAGGAGGCGACTTCACTTCTGAAAATTGGTTTTGATCAAACATTACGAGAAAATCAAAAAGTTTGGACAAGTCTTTGGGAGGACTCGAATGTTACTATAGAAGGCGATGATCTTGCGGATCGTGCGCTTCGTTATAATTTATTCCAGGTTTTAGTTGCAGCACCAAGACAGGATGAAACGGTCAGCATTGGTGCAAAAACACTCAGCGGTTATGGGTACCGGGGACATGTGTTTTGGGATACGGAGATCTTTATTCTTCCATTCTTAATCTATACCCAACCAAAGATCGCTAAGAATTTGCTCATGTATCGTTACAACACCTTACCAGGTGCTCGCATAAAAGCTAAAGAACAAGGTTTTGAAGGCGCAATGTTTGCATGGGAGAGCGCCGCGACAGGTGAGGAGGTCACACCCAAGTGGGTGACCGGACCTGAAGGAGATTTAGTCCGAGTTTGGTGCGGTGATATTGAACAACATATCACAGCCGACGTGGTTTATGCCATAAAGCAGTATTGGCAAGCGACCGGCGATGATGCATTTATAAAGAATTATGGTGCAGAGATAGTTTTCAGTGCAGCCCAGTTCTATGCAAGTCGCCTCGAGTGGCAGCCGGACACGGGATCCTATCATATCCGGGATGTGATCGGTCCTGATGAGTATCATGAGCATGTTAATGATAATGCTTTCACAAACCTAATGGCAATGTGGGTGCTGGAATTTTCTAAACAGATTTATCATTGGCTGATAACTGAATCACCCAAAACATACACGGCATTGCTCAAGAAACTAAACCTGACCAAACAGGCGCTTGGATCATGGCCTGAAATGGCATCAAAAATTGCGCTTCATGTTCGTGATGATGGGATTATTGAACAATTTGCTGGATATTTTGATTTAGAGCGTATTGATCAAGAGACTTTGGAACCACGTGATCAATCCTTACAGAGCATATATGGCATTGAAGGTGTGCAGCAATACCAATTCATCAAGCAGCCTGATGTGGTTATGGCCCTTTACCTGCTGAGAGGATGGTTTGATCGTCAACAAATCATCGAGAACTTGGCATTTTTCACACCCCGTACCGACCTTTCTTATGGCTCATCTTTAGGTCCATCGATTCAGGCGACGATGCTGGCACGGTATGGTGATGTAGAAGAAGCAAAAGCGTTATTTTTATCAACGCTGCTAACTGACCTGGAAAATAATCGTGGAAATACACCTGACGGCATTCATGCTGCATCTGCTGGCGCGGTTTGGCAGGTGACTGTGTTTGGTTTTTCTGGTTTGAAGCTGTCTGAAGGTGAGCCTGATATCAGTCCAAGGCTTCCACAAGGATGGAAAAGGGTTAGGTTTAATATTTACTGGAAAAATCGGAAAATACCATTTGACATAAATCAAAAATATGCTTTATAATTGACCTAACTCGCCATCGAGTTATTCTTTGTAAGCGCAATGAAAGAGCTTTCATAGAAGCAATTTTATAAATAACGTCCCTTCAACAATCATACCTTGACAAATCGTTTATTCTACGTTTACAATCGGATTAGTGTAAGAAAAGTTAAGGGAAATAACTTCGGTAATTATTACTCATCAAGCAGATTTTCTTATAAATGAATCACTTTAAAATTAGAAAAGAACTCGATTCACTGAACACTTATGATATCCAAACATAAATTTCGTTTAGCAATTAACACTCTGCACAGGCCCTTACCAGGATGGTATTGGTCCTTGCTCTCAGGCAAAAACACGCTCGCACAAAAGAGACGATTTCTTTTGTAAAGCAGAGCGTGTTTTTATTTTAAGTTGGTTGGATTATTTTATGATAAAAGGAGGTGATGTTATCGAAGTGGTGCTAAGTAATGCAACTTGTATGTCGTTTTAACAACCCATTCTTAGTTTTGGAGGAGAAAACCTCAAGATGAATAAGAAATTGCTGTTTATTACCCTGCTGATAACGCTTTCAATGATAATTGGCGCGTGTCAGCCAGCAGAGCCCCCTGCTGTTGAAGAACCGGTTGCACCACCAGTGGAAGAACCGGTTGATGTTGAAGAGCCCGCGGCTTTCAGGCAGGCACCCATGCTTGACGATATGGGATTGCCACCTGTAGAGGACCGTCTGCCGGAAGACCTCAAAGTTATTGAAGTCGTGGACTCAATTGGTAAATATGGTGGTACCTGGAACGCTGTGACCTGGTGGCCAGGTGCTGGTAACATCAAGATGAAATTCTACGACCCACCTGTCCGCTGGAAGGCTGATCTGACCGGTTACGAAGCCGGATTGCTGATCGAAATGCCCGAGTGGACGGATGACGGCCAAACCATCACCTTTACCTTCCGCAGAGGTCTGCGCTGGTCTGATGGTGAGCCCTTCACCACTGCTGATCTGCAGTTCTGGTGGGAGGAACTGGCCAATAATGAAGATTATCGAACCGTAACTGTGCCCTGGTGGGCGCGTAATACAGACGGCACCCCAATCACCATGGAATTCCCCGACGATGTCACTTGGGTGCTTAAATTCGATGCACCACAGTACATTATGCCCTATGTGCTAGCGCAAGGCTTCTGGGAGTGGGAACCCCTGATGAAACCAGCACACTTCCTCAAGCAATACCATCCCGATTTCGATGGTCAACCTGGCGACGAAGGCTACACCGAATTGGATTTGATGGATCGCTGGTTCGAGACCCCCGGGTATCCCTGCTTAATGGCCTGGTGTCTGCAAGAGTACGTTCCTGGTGATTACCACATGTTTATGCGAAACCCCTACTACTGGAAGGTGGACACTGCAGGTAACCAGCTGCCCTATATTGACTATGTCCGTGTGGAATTGGTCGAAAATGACGAAATCCGCACATTGCAAACCGCCCAGGGTCGTTATGATTGCACCTTCCGCGGTGTCCAAAGCCCGACCGATATCCCCTTCTTGTTAGAAAATCAAGAATCTGGTGACTATCGCCTGGTGCCAGGCTGGATGGATGGTGCCGGTGCATGGCCGGGGATTATGATCAACCAGGATTACCACAAAGACCTGGAATATGATCCGGACACCGAAGACCCAGTCGATGCCGAAATTCGGGAACTGCTGCGCGATCAGGATTTTCGTCAAGGCCTGTCATTCGCGATGGATCGCCAGCGGGTGTTAAATGTGGTCTGGGAAGGGATCGGTGACATTAAGCAATTTACCATCAGCCCACAATCCCCGCACTTTGCTAGCCCTGAAGGACAACAAGTCTTTGAAGATTGGGCAAATTCGTACGTTGAATACGACCCCACACAAGCTGATGCAGCCTTTGAAGCAGCAGGTTTTGTGGATGCCAATGGCGATGGATGGCGCGATTTGCCCAGCGGCGCAAGCTTCACCCTGGTGATTGACCTGAACGACTGGGGTGGTGAGCGCACGAACACCGAGTTCTTGCAAGTCTACAAGGAAAACCTTGAGGCTGTTGGTGTCCAGGTGTTGATCAACAACGTGATCGGCACACCAGATGCCGGTATTCGCGGCGATTATGGTCTGTACATGCTGCGGACAACCCATGCTTCCGAACTCGACCTGTGGACCTATCCCGATTGGATCTTCCCGGTGCGCGGTGGCGGCGAGGGTTCACGTGCATTCCCGCAGCAGGGTCTGTACTACTCGACGGGTGGCGAAGAAGGATGGGCACCTGAACCGGGCAGCCCAGCAGCACGACTGCAGGAAATTTACCGTCGTGGTTTAATCACGCCAACCGAAGAAGAACGTGATCGTCTCATTTGGGAAGCTGTCGGTGTCTACATCGAGCAAGGACCCTTCATCCTTGGTGCAGCCGGAGACCAACCTAAACCTGTAGTTTGTAAGAATTACATGAGAAATGTCTTGGAGTATGGTGTGCTTGGCCCATGGGCGCCGGGTACCCCTGGCAACTCCAACCCAGAGCAGTACTGGATGGATAAATAGTCACGCTCTACATTAGCGGGTGGGGATTATCCCCACCCGCTATTTATTCATAATAGTAGGATAGGAGTTAACCATGCTATCTTATATTGCTAAGCGGATACTCTACATGCTGGTCATGGTGATTCTGGTATCCTTTGTCAGCTTTTTGATTATCGAACTTCCTCCTGGTGACTTTCTTACGCAGAAGCTCCAGGAATTACAAGCCCGCGGCGACCGAAGTGCGGCATTGCGTATTGATGAATATCGAGCTCGATATAAACTTGATGAACCGCTGATGAGCCGATATTGGAACTGGATCACAAATTTTGTTACGGGGGATTTTGGCGAATCTTTCGAGTTTGAGCGTCCTGTCAGAGATATCATTGGCCAGCGGGCGTTAATGTCTGTCATATTAGCGCTCTCCAGTTTGACGATTGTTTGGGTGATTGCGATACCTATTGGCGTCTATTCTGCTACCCACCAATATTCACTAGGCGATCAGGTCATTACAACGATTAGTTTCTTGGGGCTTGGTATGCCAGGATTTTTATTAGCACTCCTGGTGATATTCTTTGCCATGAGTGTTTTGAACGTGGAGGTTGGTGGGTTGTTTTCCAGTGAATTCCGAGATGCACCTTGGAGTCTAGCAAAAGTATGGGATCTTTTAAAGCATTTGTGGATTCCTGCTTTAATCAGCGCTGTAACCGGGGCTGCTGGTCTGGTTCGGATTATGCGTGGCAACTTGCTTGAAACACTTGGGCAGCCGTTTGTCGAAGCTGCGCGTGCCCGCGGTCTGAAGAGCAGATCTGTTACCTGGAAACACGCCGTACGCGTTGCGATCAACCCCCTGGTCGTCATTCTCACCACGGAAGCGCTGCCAGGCATCGTTGCGGGTGATGCATTGGTTGGTACCGTGCTCAATCTACCCACGATTGGCCCTTTATTTGTCCGTGCATTGCAGGTGCAGGATATGTTTTTAGCCGGGACTATTTTGGTGTTCATTGTATTAATGGTCATGATTGGCGCGCTGCTTGGCGATCTTATCCTGGTTGCAATTGACCCACGCATCCGTTTGGATTAGGAGGATAAAAATGATAAAACCACGATTCGATGAAAGTAATGTACAGCCGGATGCTCCAGAACCTGTTGAACCGAGTGGTTCTAAAAAAGAAGAACAATTAAGCCAGGCATACTTAAGTTTAGTGTGGTGGAAATTTAAAAAGAACAGGCTGGCGATTGTTGGTGCTGTGATCATCTTTCTGTTTTATACAGTCTGCGGCTTATTCCCCGAGTTTTTCTCACCTTACCTTTTAAACTATCAGTCCGATTATTTAGAAGCGCGTCCACAACCCATCGTTTTCAAGAACCGTGAGGGAAACTTTAGTTTACGACCAGCCGTGTATGGCCTGGAGCAAGAATTGGATTTGGTTGCTCGCAAGCGCACCTGGGTTCCGGATGAGGAGCGCATCTATCCCATTTCTTTGTTTGTCAGGGGACAACCTTATAAACTCTTAGGAATTATTCCGACGGATATCCACTTCTTTGGCATAAATACCGAGAAATATCCAACTGGGACGATATTCCTGTTTGGCACAGACCGGGTTGGCAGGGACCTTTTATCCCGTATTCTGTATGGCGGAAGGCTATCCTTGCTGCTGGGTCTTATTGGACAGGCGCTAACATTGGTATTGGGTTTAGTCTTGGGAGCAATCTCTGGGTATTATGGCGGCACAACAGATATCCTCGTGCAACGTCTAACGGAGTTCGTGGGGGCTTTCCCTGATATTCCGCTCTTCATGGCGCTGGCGGCGGCTATTCCCATTGGGTGGTCGCCGATCATTGTTTACTTTATGTTGACCATGATCCTGGTCTTCATTCGCTGGGGTGGATTGGCTCGCCAGGTTCGTGGGCTGGTCCTCTCGTTACGCGAACGGGAGTATGTGCTGGCAGCGTTAAGTTCAGGCGCGTCTGACCGACGGATCATGTTCCGCCATTTAATTCCTGGTACGCTGAGCCATGTCATCGTTATCGCAACTTTGATGATCCCCGGCATGATCCTTTCAGAAACGGCTTTGAGTTGGCTGGGTTTGGGATTACGCCCTCCACTAACCAGTTGGGGTGTTCTGCTGCAAGAAGTCAGTTCAGTACGGGTGATCCGCTTTGCACCTTGGCAGTTGATCACGGTACCCTTCATTATTTTCGCTGTTTTAGGGTTCAACATGCTCGGAGATGGCTTGCGTGATGCCTTAGATCCCTATGGTGGGCGATAGGAGAGAAGAAATGAAACAACCATTAATCGAAATTAATGACCTTCATGTTCATTTTGAGGTCAGGGATGGTACAGTAAAAGCGATTCAGGGCGCATCTTTCAATATTATGCGCGGCCAGACCACAGGCATTATTGGAGAAAGTGGCTGCGGTAAATCCATCACAGCTAAGGCGATTATGCAAATGGTCCCAAAACCAGGCAAGATCACACAAGGTGAAATCCTTTATCACTACCGGGATAAGCTCAATCCTGGGCAAGAGGATATCATCAATATTACACAGCTTGATCCTGATGGTCCCCGCATCCGCAAAATTCGCGGGGGAGAAATTGGCATGATCTTCCAGGAACCAATGAGTTCTCTTACACCTGTTTACTCCACTGGTTTCCAAATTGGGGAAGCGCTTAAATTACATCGCATGGTACCCAAGAAAGTGGGGGACCAAATGGATGCGGCGATCATGGAATACCGCCAAGTGACAAAGGAAGAAGCACGTGAAATTGGTGTCGAAATGTTACAAAAAGTAGGTCTGCCAAAACCCCATGAAAGAATTGACAGCTATCCTCATCAACTCAGTGGCGGCCAACGACAACGTGTGATGGTTGCTATTGCGCTGTCTTGTGAACCGATGATGTTAATCGCAGACGAACCGACCACAGCACTGGATGTTTCGATTGAGGCACAAATCCTTGATTTGATGCGCGAACTTCAGGAACGTGAGGAGATGGCCATCATGTTCATCACCCATAACCTGGGAGTGGTTGCAGAAATGGCAGAAGACATCATCGTCATGTACATGGGCAAGCAGGTTGAGCGTGCCAGCGCGTTGAACGTATTTTATGATGCCAAACACCCTTATACAAAAGCACTGCTCGAGTCGATTCCCCACGTTGGTAAAAGGGATCGAGAACGATTAGCTTCGATCAAAGGGATGGTTCCTTCACCGTTTGAATTACCCTCGGGGTGTGTTTTCCATCCTCGCTGCCCATCGTTTATGCCTGGAAAATGTGATGTCATAGAACCTTCCTGGAAAGAGGTACAAGACGATCACTGGGCAAGCTGTTTGCTCTATGAGGAGGTCTAAAGATGGCAAAAATTTTGAAAACGTACAATCTTTCTGAAAATATTGAAAAACACTTGAAACCAGTACATATCCACGAGAGAGATGTTATTTTAGATGTCAGAGGTCTCACAAAGTTCTTTCCAATCAAGAAAGGTTTCTTAAAAAAGGTTGTTGGCAACGTGCAAGCTGTTGACCATATCGATTTCTTTCTCAGGGAAGGTGAAACTCTGGGAATGGTTGGAGAAAGTGGATGCGGTAAAACCACTGCCAGCCGGACCGTGATCAGGCTGTATGAGCCTACGGATGGCGCAGCCTATTTTAAATCCAGTGTGCTTTCTGAGACAAATGAACCCGTCATTGTCAATCTTATGGACCTTGACGCTGAGGACATGAAGAAGATCCGTAAAGAAATGTCCATGATTTTTCAGGATCCGATTAACTCGCTTAACCCGCGTATGTCGGTTTATGATATTGTGGCGGAACCATTGGTCATCCACGGGGAAGTTAACAACAAGAAAAACGAACAGGTTGTGACCAATTTATTGGAGCGCGTTGGTTTACGGTCGTCCCATATGCGGCGTTATCCCCACGAATTTTCAGGTGGACAACGTCAACGAATTGGGATTGCGCGAGCATTAGCCTTAAATCCAAAGATCATCTTCTGTGATGAACCCGTATCTGCGCTGGATGTCTCGATTCAGGCTCAAACGCTTAACCTGCTAAAAGACTTGCAAGCTGACTTTAACCTTTCTTATGTCTTTGTTGCGCATGACTTAAGCGTCGTTCAGCACATTTCTGACCGTGTGGCTGTGATGTATGTCGGTAAAGTCGCCGAAATTGCAGATTCTGACGAACTTTACAATAACCCATTGCATCCCTATACAGAAGCGTTAATGTCATCGGTTCCAAAACCAGATCCCAAGTATGAATCAAAAAGAATTCATATGCAGGGAGATGTGGCAGATCCCTCCAACCCGCCCAGCGGTTGCTATTTCCATCCCCGCTGCCAATATGCTGAGGAAATCTGCAAAGTGGAAACACCAGAATTCCGTGAATTGAAGACTGATCATTTCGTGTCCTGTCATCGGGCCGAAGAACTTGATTTGCGAGGTGTTTGATAAATTAATAATTCACAGTGGTAAATGCCATTTATTGCCTATCGATGTTGAGATTAGTTTCATCGATAATTTGGCAATGCCACATGCGAGTTAGTTATGATCATAAGGAGTTCGTATGGTTGACACAAAATCTCATATCCAATTACTACGCCAGGTGCCGTTATTTGCAAAATTAAACGAGAAACATCTGGATAAGTTAGCCAAAAGATTGGTCAAAAGAGCTTATGAAAACGGCCAAGTCATCATCACACAGGGAAAAGGCGGAGAAGGATTATTTATCATTTATGATGGCACTGCTGAGGCAATCCGGAATCAGCCAAATGGTGAAAAAATTGTCGTGAACGAATTTGGTGAAATGGATTACTTTGGTGAATTAGCTCTTTTGGATGAGGGTTTACGTACAGCCTCAGTCGTTGCCACATCAGATATTTCCTGCTTCATTCTTACCAGTTGGGACTTCAAAGGGATCTTACGGGATGAGCCGGAAATTGCTATATCCATGTTGGAAGAACTGGCCAATCGATTCAGGCGTGCTTTAGAAACACTGTAAAAACTGACCATTCAGGTTACAATTACAGGGCGCATAACATTTGTTTGCGCCCTGTTCTGTTAATTTGGTGACTTATGAAATGTCCTTATTGCGAGTTTGAAAATCTTTCTATCAATCAGTTCTGCGGTAAATGTGGTTCGATAATCGGTATACGCTGCCCAGCCTGTAATACCACCAACCCCATCATATATGAATACTGTGGACAATGTGGTACAGCATTAAACGTGCCCACCAATCGATTTGGGCGCCAGGAGCCATCTGCGACATACTCTTATTTTCCATCTTCAGGATCTGCCTTTGTGGTTAAATCTCCATTAGAACAAATTCATCTGCCAGAAAAAGGTGCACTTCTGCAGGGTCAACGGCGTGTCGCCACAGTAATTGTGGCTGATGTGAAGAAATCAATGGATTTACTTGAAAAAGTGCGCTCTGAGGCATGGGTGGAGTTGATGAGTAAATTGCTCCAGGTAATGGAAGCACAAATCTACCGGTTTGGTGGACAGGTCGATCAATTTCGTGGGGATGGATTGGTGGCTTTCTTTGGCGCACGGGATGCACACGAGGATGATCCAGAAAGGGCGGTGTTAGCTGCCTTAGCAATGCAAGAAGGTTTCGAGCGGTATAAATTGGAATTTGACCCGGAAAACACGCCGGAGCTGAAACTTAGAGTTGGTATCCATACCGATGATTTGATCGTTGCCAAGGTAGGTACGATGGGTCAGCATCTTGAGGACACGGCAATGGGAGAGGCCATCGCGCTGGCAGCGCGATTGGAAAGTGCAGCTGAGCCTGGAACGGTTTTAGTCAGTTCAGCAACGCATCAATTGGTGGCTGAGAAAATTCATTGGATTGATCTGGGTCAGATCAGATTGAAAGGTCTATCTGAACCTGTTCAGGTGTATCGGCCGTTGACATTACGATCCGATGTAGAACTGTTAAAAGATATGCAAAACTATCTTCATTCGGTACCTTTGATCGGCAGGTATGAAGAATATAACCTGATCCGCAAGAAGGTTGATCAAGTTTTGGAAGGTCGTGGTGAGATTGTATTGATCTCCGGTGAACGTGGATTAGGCAAAACGCATTTGGTCAGGCAGGTGCATAAAGATCTTGCCCTGCGGGAATTGGTTTTTGAGTCCTATGAAGCCGTATTAGTAGATGAAAACCAGGGGGATCAATATCAAAAGAACCGGGTGTTGTGGCTTCGGGGATGGACCAACTCGTACGAACAACAATCGCTGTTTTTCATGTGGCAAATCTTATTAAAATCCTGGTTGGGTATTGAGCCAGAAGAAACCAACCAGGAAATCTTAGCAAGATTAACGAAGCACTGTGAGGATCTTTGGCCTGAAAACTGTGAGGAATTCCTACCGATGCTGGCTTCATTGCTCTCGTTATCCAATGAGGCTTTTGATGCAGAGCTTTCTGTGCTGGACGCACAAGGTTATCAGGGTAAATTATTTTATACACTGCGTGAGTGGATTAAAGTGCTCAGCAGTAAGATCCCTGTGATCCTGTCTCTTGGGAATGTGCAATGGGCAAATTCAGTTTCTGTTGATTTGTTACGAGATTTAGTTTCACTATCGGAAGATCATCCGATTTTATGGTTCATTGTTTACCGTCCAGACAAGGTGTCCCCGGTGTGGCACTTTCAGCACGTTCTCGAAACCGAATACCCGCATCGATTAACTGCGATAGAATTGTCCCCCTTTGAGGACGAAGAAAGCAAAGCGCTGATTGAATATATCTTGCAGCCAAATAAGCTCGATCATGAAACGCTGGATATCATTGTTGAACGCACAGAGGGAAACCCATATTTCATTCGTGAATTAGTGAACAGCCTCGTGAATGATAAGGTCCTTACGAAGGATAAGGAGACGCGAAAATGGATATTGACCAGTGAAATTACAGCCTCAGATTTGCCAGAAAGCCTGCATTCATTATTCCTTGCCAGGATAGATAAATTATCTCCCACAGATCGGCAGGTGTTACAAATTGCATCGGTTGTTGGTTTTGTGTTTTGGAAAGCAGTCATCCTGGAAATCGCTTCCACTGAGGTTGATGTCAATGAGAGCTTAAATAACCTCCTCAAAGTAGAATTGATCCAAGAAATCGGCGCCTATGTAGATTTGGGTGTGGCCTATCAATTTTCATCCACACTGATTAAAGATGTCACTTATGAGAGCATTCTCAGCAGCCAACGGAGAGATCTGCATGCAAAGATTGGGGAATTTCTACAAGCATTCCAACAACATCAAGAACTTAGCCCCAGTTTACTTGCGCACCATTTTCAGATGGCTGGCAACGCAAATTTGGAATTGTTTTACCGAATTCGTGCTGCTGAACAGTCACGAAATTATTACGCAAACCAGGAAGCCTACCAGGAATATACTCGTGCATTGATGATACTTGATGAAATGGAAAGGGATTCAGATCAAGAATCAAAATACGCCATATTGACACAAAAATTCGAATTGGTCAAAAGTAGGATCGAGGTCTTATTTCATTTGGGACGGGTTATTGATGCCCATAATGAGGCCAGAAGCTTGTTGGCGATTGCTGATCTGATCATAGATGATCCAATATGGCGGATCGATGCGTTATTGGTTCAACCAGGTGTAAACTATGTTCAAACTCAGGAAATGCTGCATGAAGGTGTTCCGCAAGCAGAAGAAGCATTACGATTGTCCAGGGAGATTGGTGATCCATACCGAGAGATGCAAAGCCTGGCAGCAGTGGCAGGTCACCGATTTTTATTAAATGACCCAAATTGGCAAGCGTATGGCCAAAAAGCGATTGCGATTGCGGAGGAACTAGGAGATCAAAAGACAAAAGTTGAGTTCCTATTAGGCCTGGCTGGCGCTTACGGAATGGATAAATTGGAAATGGGCTTGAGGCTGGTGAGAGATGCCCAACCAATTGCGGAAGAAATGAATTATAAAGGCGCCCAGGTTGAGATGCTTTACTGGTTGGGCACCGAATACGAAAGAAGAGGGGATTACTTTACACTATTGACAGAGTATGAAGAAAAGCGACTGCAATTAGCCCGGGAATTGGGTTGGCGGTTGGTGGAAGCGCGTTCGCTGATGTTTGTCGGTCAGATTAAAGGTTTATACCTTGGGGATTATCAAGAGGGATTGAAACAACTTGACCAAGCTGAAAAACTTTGGCAGGATGTGGATCAAAGATTATTTGTTTATCTTCGGCAAGCGCAAATCTATATTGAGCAAAAAGCTTTCAAAAAAGCCCGGCATTATTTAGCTTTGGCCGAACCACTCAGTATGGGCTTTGTGCAAAGCCTCGCCAAGGTTGGTTATGAGCTGGTGTATGCGATTCTGCATCTCAAAGTCGGTTCAATTGACAGCCTAATGCGTGTGATGGAACACACGGAGCAAGTGTTGCACGTGGTTGAAGAAGAGAACCTGGTCTCTCGCCAATATCGGATGGCAGCAGCTTGTAAGGCAGCCCAAGCACAACTGCGTATCGCAAAAATCATGCAAGAATCTCATGATGTAGGGGGGTATGAACATTATAAGAAGAAGGCAATCGATTCTTCTGGCATGGCATTAGACACATACACTGATTTTGGTTTTACTCAGATCATAGAAGCTGTAAGTGAAGAAATCCTTTTTTATCATGGGTTAGCACTACGAGAAAACGGTCAAGTAGAGGAAGCAGAAATTTATTTGAAGAAAGCCCATGATGAGGTTATGCGCAAGTTTGCAATGATTCCAGAGGGATCACATTATCGAAAGACCTATATGAGCATGGATCTCCACCGACAAATCCTTGATGAAGGAAGAAAATACTAATCATTTCGTATAGATATATTAGTTCTTAATCGATAAATGGTGCATAATTGATGGCTGCAGACGCTAAAGATGATAATTATTCATGGAATTTTGCTGTAAACTTGCTGGATGGAGTTTCTTTTTGGTTTGGTATGAACCTGATGTCAACTGCGACGATCCTACCGCTATTTATCAGCAAGTTGACAACTTCTCTTGTCCCGATTGGTCTCATCAGTATGATCCATGCAGGTGGGTGGTTCTTTCCCCAATTATTTTCAGCACGAATAACCGAGCGGTATGAAAAGAAAAAGCGTATCGTGGTGGGGTGGGGTTTATTTTTAGAACGAATTCCCATTTGGTTATTGGTTATCAGTGCGATGATCGCACGAACCTCTTCGCAGGTTGCTGTGGGTTTGATGTTGTTCGCATTAATATGGACTTCAATGGGTGCAGGGATTGTTGCACCAGCCTGGATGGCATTAATTGCGAAAATATTCCCATCAACCAAACGAGGTTCTTTTTTTGGATTGACAAGGTTTATTGGTTCTATTTTTGGTATTTTAGGTTCGGCGTTTAGTGTCTGGCTTTTGGATACCTACATTTTTCCGACCTCATTTATTATTCTTTTTTCAATTGCAGCAGCATTCACAACTTTGAGTTGGGTTTTTTTGGCGCTTACCCGTGAACCCAAAGGTGATGTCGTCGATAACCATCAAAGTTTGGGTGCGTATTGGAAGGATTTGTTCAATATCATCAAAGTGGATCATAATTATCGACGGTTTATCATCTCAAGTTTCATCATTACCGTCGGCAGCATGGGGACCGGGTTTGTCACTGTGAGTGCTATTCAACGGTTTAATGTGACTGATGCAACTGTGGGGCTATATTCACTAACCCTTTTGATTGGCCAAACAATTGGTTACCTGTTTTTAGGTAAATTGGCTGATCGGTATGGTCATAAGCGATCTTTAGAAATTGGTGTATTGGCGATTTTA
>Ga0209498_1001026_pt1 | contig 17165 bp, 15 predicted proteins | sample WalLakDeSediment_FD_184131 | JGI IMG/M metagenome (GOLD analysis project Ga0209498, IMG submission 184131) | Lake sediment microbial communities from Walker lake, Nevada to study Microbial Dark Matter (Phase II) - Walker Lake 11/02/13 Deep... | ecosystem: Environmental > Aquatic > Freshwater >... | reverse complement strand
AAAACTGAGTACATCCTTTATGTGATCTGTTCTATCCCCTCTTTTACCTGACTCAAGAGCAAACTCTAGGTTTGAATAACCGCTGAGAATAGGTTCCATTTCACTTAGGATTTCTTTACTTAAAGGAGCTCTTCCGAGATTAGTATGAAGAATTATTCCGGTAGCATTAACGACAGGCTTCAAACTATTACCTGCTATATTCTCTGCATACTGTTTTACTTCATCAATGAGTTTCTCGATACTTTTTGATTTTTTCCCATCAATGATGCTGCATCGTTCTTTGTCAAGAACATTTCTTACAGAATAGGTAACGAGTTCATTACCAACCAGTTCTTTAAGCTTTAATATGGAAGGATGAGATAATAATTTATCTACGGCGGGTATTTTCCTTAATTCATCTTGTGTCATCTTAACATCTGAAGTCTTAGGTGGCTTCTAAATCCGATGTCTGTTGTCCGATACTCGTCAATTAATAAATTTGTAAATATTGAATATCGAATTCAGAATAATGAATATCGAACAACCAAATTTACACTAATATTCTGAGTATAACTTAAGCAGAGAGGGCAGGAATCGAACCTGCCACCGCCGGTTTTATCCGTCGGTTACCGGTTTTGAAGACCGGCTGAAACACCAGTCCCATCCTCTCTAAGTTAAGTGGTGGAAAATAAGCCCGGCACCTACAAATCAGCACCGGGCTATCGAAAAATAATTAGAAGCCTTGAATTTCGAGCAAAGCCTTTTGAATCTTATCTATATCCTCAGGAAGAATATCTGATCCACTTTTTTTAGACATCCGTTCTATAACTTCACGCTGCCTTGCAGCATTCATCGTACCGAGTACCTTGAGTTGAGTTTCATCGTGGCATGTGGTACACTTTAGAAGTTCTAAAGAGCTGTGAACTTTTTCAACATCCCGGGGTGATAAATGAACATCCGGCATCTGCTCCATGAATTTAATAATGTTGCTGATCTCAGCTCCACCGCCGTGAATGCCCATAAACTTTCGTTCGTTGTGACAATCTGTACAATTTTCCTGAAGAGCTCCAAATGGCTGAAAAGATACACTCTGAATTTTTTCATCTTCCATTTTCTGAAGGGCAGCTTTAACTTCAATAAGCTCTGCTCTAACATCGAGCAGGATCTGAGCCATAAAAACAACGACCAAAGCTGTAACTATAATGAGCAGAAACGGCAGCAATCTTTCGAATAAATGACTGTTATTATTCATAATCTTACTCCTCTTATTTAACCGCCAATACGGTTTCGTGTTCATAGATTGGCAAGTTTTCAATTGCCCACTTAAATACAATTAATCCGATGGCAACAACTCCAATGGTAATAAATATTTCTGTCCAAAACGGATAATATGTTTCCCAATCTTCAACTATTACTCCAACTATTGCCACATTAATCCTGTTCCAGACAAGTCCAATTATAACCAGAGTTGAAGCCCAGAGCAGCCCGCTCTTTGTTTTAATGATTTCCGGTGTAAGAAAGAGAATCAGCGGTAAAATAATACCGATAGTTATTTCAATCCACCAGGAAACCGATTGAGCATTTACTGTAAAAGCAGCAAGCACAGCATTTCTGCCAACAAGATCACCAACTTTCAGAAGCAGGTATAAACTTAGCAAATAAGGCATCCATCTGGCAAGATCGGATAGCAGATCAAATCTGGCTTTATGCTTAAGAACTTTTTCACTCATTAACGATTCGAATGTTACCATTGCCGGGGCAACCATTATTGCAGACAGGAGAAACAGCAGCGGCAGAATCGGAGTATACCATAAGATATGCAGTTTGGTTGGTGCAAGTAGAAATATGCTGCCAAGCGAAGACTGATGCATAGTTGAGAAAATTACTCCCGCCATTATCAGAAGTATAGGCATTTGTTTGTCGCGAGGCATCCATCCTGCACGCATACAAATTTCCCACACGAGCAGTATTGCAACCATTGCCAAAGCCCAGGCTAATGAATATGACATAGCAAGAGTGAACATTCCGAGCATAAATATTATCAGCCATGGTACTACCATTCTCCAGAGATCATGTAATTTATTTAGCTTGTATCTCTCAAATACAATTGGCATAAATTCAAGAATCAGCACAGTGGTATATAACATTACACACCATGCAACTTCAAACATTGGTGAAGCGTGATTCCAGGAATAAATTGCTCTCCATAAATTCCACGGACGTCCAAGGTCAAAAAATAATCCGAAGATAAAAAGGAGATAGCCAAGCAGAGCCGTGAGTATTGCTGCTCTAGCTAAAGCATGATACTTATGACCACCGAATAGATGAACAGTGCCAGCCATAACAAAACCACCTGCTGCAAGTGCAATACCGGCTAAGATATCAAACCCGATCCACAAACCCCAGGGATAACCGTCACTAAGATTTGTAACTGCGCCTAACCCGGCTGCAAATCGGTATATAATTAGTATCAATCCAAATATTGCAAGTGTCCATACTATTTTACTACCAAAAGAGAGTTTGCTGAAAAAGTTTTTTACTGTTGTTACAGATATTTTCGAATTTGACATCTTGTTAACCCTCCTTTCCTGATTCTGATTCTTTACTTATTTCTTTCTTACGGTTAACTACCCAGGATACTCCACCAAGCACCAGACCTAATCCCGTAAGAACATATGGCAGAGGTTTCATAGCGTGCTCAACTTTACTTGCAATTGGCTCCATCGGAATTTTTGTGTCGAAACCTATCTCTTCAAATGGAACATTTGATATGTGCATAACGCAGGTTCCTCCTGCTTCATCTTTACCAAAAATGTGATGCACATACGTTGTTGGATTACTCTTTATTCGGCTTTCTGCCTCATGAATGAGTTCATCCCTGTCACCAAAGACAATTGCATCAGTCGGACATACTTTTGCGCAAGCAGGTTCAAGTCCAGCCGCAACACGGTCTGCACACATTGTGCATTTGGTTATTTCAGGAATGACTTTATTCCATTCAAATCTTGGTACTTTAAACGGACAAGCTAATTGACAGAATCTGCAGCCAAGGCATATGCCTGCGTGATATATTACCGGTCCGGCTTCAGTTTTTTCGAGAGCGTGAACAGGACAAGCTGAGACACATCCGGGAACATTACAATGGAAGCATTGAAGCTTTCCAAATACCCAGTCAAAGCGATTATTTACTTCGACTTCGTTATAAGTGATTAAAGTCCAGGTGTCTGCAGCAAGGTCACGCGGGTTCTGATAACCTTTACCAGCAAAGAAAGTTGTCTCTTCAGCTTTTAATTCATTCCATTCTTTACAGGCAACCTGGCATGCCCGGCATCCTACACAACGGGTTGAATCTATTAACATCGCTTTCATGCCGCACCTCCATTCTTTTTATAAACATCGCAGAGAAAGGCTTTATATTCCGGTATCATAGTGTTCGCGTCACCTATATGAGCTGTCAAAACATTAGCACTATCTCCCCTTGCTAGACCATTATATCCAAAGTGCCATATAATCCCAATTTCGTGAACTATCTTTCCATTAAGCTGAAATGGTTCAAATCTTCTGGTTACCAGAGCATAAGCTTCCATTTTACCGCGGGCAGTTTCAATAATGACTCTGTCTCCGTTAGCGATATTTTTCTGACGAGAAAGATCAACTCCCATTTCAACAAATACATCGGGCACAAGTTCAACCAACCATGGAATATTTCGGGTCATCGCACCTGCCTGCCAGTGTTCACTTACTCTGTACGTTGTTCCGATTATCGGATACCTTTTAGCATCACCAACCGGATTTCCTTCAGGGTTAGTTTTATGCCAGAGCTTGATTGCAGGGTTTATCTCCTGACTGGACATAATGTTTTTTACCGGGCTTTCTAACGGTTCATAGTGCTCGGGTAAAGGACCATCGTTAAGATTTGCAGCAAATAACCATGCATGACCATCGGGTTTCATAATAAATGGATACTTATCCTTAGGCGGCCATGGACCATCGGGAACATCACCTTCCCACTTGCCTGCAGTTTCATTCCAGCGAACTACCCATCTCTTTGGATCGAATGGTTTACCATTTATATCGCAGGAAGCACGATTATAAATTATCCTTCTGTTAACCGGCCAGCACCAAGCCCACTGTGGATAAAGACCGATACCATTAATTGCATCTTCTTTAATCCTCCGTGCCATATTATTTTTTTCAGGTGTGTGACCGGGGTAAGAGCCACAATATATCCACGACCCACAACTTGTAGAACCGTCATCCTGCAAAGCTGCAAATGATGGTGCCTGATCACCTTTCTTGAACGATTTCAGATCTTTAAGGATCATCACATCCTTATCCTTATGAAATGATCCATTTACTTCACGGGCAACAAGATGAACATCAGGTTCTTTATGTCTATCAATTTCATCTCCATTGCCGTAGTTCCAATTTAATTTTACTATCGGTTCGGGAAATACTCCACTTGATGCGTATTCCTTTTTTATAGATTTGTGAAGAGCATCTACTATCCACAGATCGGAAACTGATTCACCTACAGGTTCCACAGCTTTGTAACGCCATTGTGCCCATCGCCCGCTATTAACAACACTTCCTTCCTTTTCCACTGAAGAACATGCAGGGAGAAGAAATACTTCAGTTTGATTATCAGCAGGATTAACACCCGGACGTTTCCAGAAAACTGATGTATCTGTTTCGAAAATATCAACAGCTACCATCCATTCAAGTTTTTCCAGTGCTGCTATTTCTTTGTTAGTATTAGGACCTCCGACAGCAGGATTCTGTCCAAACAGGAAAAGTCCTTTTAGCTTACCCTCATACATAGCTTCAAATAAAGATATGTGAGAATAATCTGCACTTCGTTTGGGTACGTAGTTAAAGCAGAAATCATTCTGAGCTGTTGCATCGTCACCATACCACGCCTTTAATAGCGAAACGATATACTTTGGATAATTGCCCCACCAGTTGGCTGATTTAGGATCGTTGGTTTTGGGTGTATAAGTTTTTTTGTAATCTTCCAGTGTCTGCTCTGCTTTAGTAGGCGAAGCCAGATAACCAGGAAGCAGATGGAAAAGCAAGCCCATATCGGTTGCACCCTGAACATTGGATTCTCCACGAAGGGCATTTATTCCTCCTCCTGCAAGTCCGACATTGCCCATGAGCAGTTGAAGGATTGCATACGTACGAATATTTTGTGTCCCGTGTGTATGCTGGGTTGTTCCCATAGCATATAGCCATGTTGCAACCCTGTTCGGTGCCCAGGTAGAAGTAAAAGTTCTGCAAACTTTTTCGTAAGTATCTCTGGGTGCACCTGTTATCTTACAAACTGTGTCTATATCATATCTCTGAAAATGTTTTTTCATTAATTGATATATACATCGCGGATGCTGAAGTGTAAGATCACGTCTAGGGATTCCACCGCCATCAAGTTCATAAGCCCAGTTAGTTTTATCATATGACCGTTTAGCGGGATCGTAACCGCTGAACAAACCATCGTTGAAAGAATATTTTTCTGAAATTATGAATGAAGCGTTTGTATAGTTTAGAACGTAGTTTATATTAATTAATCCGTTCTGAAGTGCATAATTAATCATTCCGTTTACGAAGGCGATATCAGTACCGCTTCTGAACTTACAGTAGATATCAGCAAATGAGGAAGTTCTTGTATAGCGGGGGTCACAGTTGATTATTACAGCGCCTTTTTCCTTGGCGCGGGTAAGCCATTTAGATGCAATGGGATGATTCTCAACCATATTCGAACCCATCACCATCGCAACATCAGTATTAATCATATCGATCCAGTGATTTGTCATAGCTCCTCTTCCTAACGTAGCAGCCAAACTGGCCACTGTAGAACTATGTCATATACGCGCCTGGTGTTCGAGGTACGTTATTCCGACCGACCTCGCAAACTTAGATAACAGGTAGCACTCTTCTGTGTCAAGAGCGGCGCCGCCCAAGCAGGCGATACCATTGGTCCTGTTAACAATTTTATCATCTTCCTTATGGATGAATGTTGCATCACGAGTTTGCTTAACGCGTTTAGCAATCTCGGACAAAGCCCAATCCCAGGATTTTTCTTCCCATTGAGAGCTGCCGGGAGCGCGGTATTTTACTTTTTGAAGCCGTCGTTCATTTACCGCTACCTGGAATAGTGCCATACCTTTTGAGCAAAGAGAACCTTCATTTATCGGATGATCAGGATCACCTTCAATATTGATCACTTTGCCTTCCCGTGTTGAAACTATCAGACCGCACCCTACACCGCAATAAGGGCAGATAGTCGTGCTCTCTGTAGTCTCAACGGTTTTAATTTCCGGGATGCTTGCTGCTTTAGTAGTTTTCGGAAAGCCGAAAATTCCAATTGCTCCACCTACTGTGCTTGCACCAGCTGCACCCAGAAATCCTCGTCTTGAGATTTTCATAGGCATATTCCTTTGTTTATAAGTTTATGTTTATTCGTATTCATTATCTTCATTTTAATTTTCAAATCATCAAGCATCAAATAACAAATAAATTCTAAACATCAATAATCAAATCCGAAACAATCCGGGATTTGAGATTTTGGAAATTGTTATTTATTTGTCCAGAGGACTCCTTTCGGAGAAATTTGTTTATTGTCATTTGGTGCTTCAATTATTCTTTAATTACTCATGGTTTTCATTTAACTCCTTCTGACGATACATCAATCTCTCATTACCATCAGGATTTTCATATCTTATAGTCAGAATTGATTCCTGAATATAATCTTGCTGCGTTGCAATGATATCAAGCGGTAAAGTTCCCAAATAGTATTTATCAAAAGGAAAATCCTTTAGCTCAATATTGTTTCGAACTTCTTTCATGTATCGTTTGCATTTCTTACAAACCTGAATCCTGTACGATTCTTCATTTTCAGGATTTAGAATACTTATTGATTGATGATCTTCATTCAAACAAAATGCACATTGAGTTCTCTTGAAATTCCATCTTGTGTTGCAGCATAAACACCATAGCGCTCGCTGACCTCCTTCAGCACTTATATGTGCAAGCCCGGGCCAGTGCCCGCAGACAGGACAATAGCCGTCGAACCAGTTTAACTTCTCAATTCCTTCCAGTAAATATTCTGAAGCAAACTGCCTGAAAGGTCTTGCAAAATAAACCGCAAAGAAAGTGAATATATCTTCAGCAAGATTATTATCACGAATTATTTTTCTTATTTGATTGCCTTCATTTTTTATTATTTGAAGAAGAAGGTCATTAGCTATTATTTTTTCCTGAACCATCGCATCGGTGATGTTATTTAAATCTTCTACACGATCTGAAAGATTTTTCTTCAACAGTTCAAGAAGTTCCAGTGCAATCTTGTTTGCTTCGCTTGGATGCAACTCAACACCACAAGGTCGAAACAAATAACGCCCTTCGGATAGCCTCTGCTTTTTTGCTTCAATATCCTCTCTTAATGGTAACTTTTTGAATAACGAAACTGATTTGCTGTTTTCAAAAAATACCTTCAAGTCAGAGGCGAATGGATTTAGCCTTTCGATGTTGTTATCCATTTCGGATTTGCTATTTGTTTTTACATTCTTCATTTCTAAACCATTAAATCAGAAATTAACCCTTCCTGATAAAAATCCATACATAGCACTATTAGTTTTTTCTTCAACTTCCTCATTACCCTGGAGAGTTGTAGAAATATTTCCAAGTTCAAGTGAGATTGAAAAACCACTTACTATCGGGAAAACAAAATTGCCATATATGACAAAATTTTGTGCTGTAGCGCCAGCAGCAAGATCATCTGTTTGGTTTTTATCCATACCGCCGCCAATGATCAGATTGAAATGATCATCTATTTTGGAAGTGATATTACCCCAAACTCCAAGATTCTTTCTATCGTTATCTTTGCTTCCATTTCCCGCAATAGTAAACATATTACAGTTATTCAGATTTGTGCCCGTATTAACTTCACCGTGCAATTCAAAATATTTATGGAATGGCAAAGTAAAGTCTGCACCGAAACCTGTAGCATTGAAATCAAAATCGGATGTATCTGGATTTGGAGAGAACTTTGCGTAAACGAAATAAACTCCGATAGTTTTATTTTCTAAAAATTTCAACGAAGCACGCCCCTGAAACATTGGAAGAACAGCTTTGTTGTCATTTCCTAACCCACTGACATCGCTTGTCGCTTCAGCTAAAGCTAATTGTATCAACGGCACAACATCCTTAACAGGAATTTTGTAATTGATCTGTATCTGCCCGCGTCGGAAACCCTGGTTGCCGCCAAACCATAAATTACCATTTGTATTTTGAGTATTAGGATTTAATGGCGAGAAGAGATCCCACTGCTGCCCAAACCTGAATTCCCAGTTTTCCACAGCAAGTGATGCATAAGCCAGTCTGATTCTCGGATTAACATTTGCATTAAAGCCTAGTGCATTAAAAAAATCAAGCTCAATTAATCCGCCAATCTTCAAGTCTTCTCCGTAAATGCCTTTAAGACCAAACCTGGTATGCATGGCTGTGAATCCAAGTGCAGCATTCTCAACTCCACTTGCAAGCTGAGGTGCTGTAAGGCTGGCGTTGCCAAATGAAAGCACACCTTTTGATGAATAAACTCCATCACCTTTTACAAACCCATACGGTTTTAATTCCAGACCTTGTGCAAAAAGTGAAACACTGAATGCTGCAGCTATCAGCAGTATGTAGAACGATTTCATTAAACCTCCGGAAATTGATATTAGTTAATTATAGGACCTGTTATTTATTAATTGTTAATTCTTCTTTTAATAATTCTTTAATTAAATGTTCATTTCGTTCTTCATCAAAGATGATTCTTTCCTGGTGCGTATAAATGTTCAGTCTTCTTCCTCTTGCAAAACCGATGAGTGTAATTCCGCATTCCTTGGCAATATCAATTGCCAGACTGGTTGGAGCAGCTCTTGATACAACAACAGGAATTTGTGCCTTTGCTGCTTTTAAAACCATATCGGATGACAATCTTCCCGAACAATAAATAATAGTCTCTTCAAGCTTAACTTTACATTGCAATGCAGCCCCGATTACTTTATCAACCGCATTATGCCGACCGATATCCTCTCTTGTGATAACATTTCCATCTTCACAGAATAAGGAAACAGAATGAATGCATCCTGTTTTATCATACCATTCAGAGTTATTTACAAGATGCTTGAAAAGTGAGGGAAGAGTTGCAACATTTGTATTTACCTTGAACTCAACTGATTTCAGATTTTTTCTTCTCTTCTCTAAGTTTGAAATAACTCCCTGTCCGCATCCTGAACTCATCGTTCGTGTGTTAGTCCATTCATTAATCAGATTAATATTTTGTTCGGCAAGTATGAGTTCAATTCTGAAATCTTCTTTTCTCTTGATTATGTGATTAATTTCCTCCAAACCTGAAATGATTCCTTCGGTATAAAGAAACCCAATTGCAAGATCTTCACAATCAACAGGGCTGCATGCGAATCTAATCAGCTCACTTCCATTAATACTGATCTTGAGATTGACTTCGCGGGCAATCCATTCTTCTTCCTGCTTTATTGTGCAGCCATTATCAGACTCAGAAATTTCAATCCATTTAATCAGGTTTCGTTTTTCGGCTATCATTTTTTACTTTCAGATATAATTTTATCCGTTACATCCTTTTTCAATCAATGGATGGAAGCCACTATCCAAAGGAATAATGTTGCCATCAAATAAAAACCCGGAACAAGTTTTCTGTAAAGCGGAAATTCCAGCTTCATAATTTTTTCAGCTACGAAAACACCAAGCGGAGCGCTGATGAGTGCACTTATAATTGAAGCTGGCAGTGTGTTTCGCAAAGCATAACTTAGCACACGATCTATTCCACCTGCAGCCCAGTAAGGCTCGACAAATATGTATGTTACTGTAATCACAAATACTATTAACGCTGCTATATTGGTTAGCGCGCCAATTATTACAGGATTGAATTTCTTATACCAATTCTCTTTAAGCACAACACTCGTAAAGAAATCAAATGAAACAGCAACTGCCATTACACCCGCCCACTGGCACATAAAGAAATGTGCGCTGTATGTTTTGTAGAGACATACTATTAGTCCGATAAGTATGCTTGTGCCTGGTATATCCACAATGCGCCTTCCTATAACTAGAAAGAAAATTCCGATTACGCAGAGAACGAAAACAGGAAGTGCTAGCATTTCAAAAAATCCCCATAGAGATCCGAGGATTAACAGAAGCAAAAAGAGTTCAATTCGTTTTGTATTCATTTTGGTCACCTTTTATTGAGAAGTGATTTTATTAATTCATAATTGTTAATAGTCGTCTTTGAACTGATGTATGTAAAACAGACTGGATGGAATGAAGATTGAACAATGAAATTTTTAATGTTAGATCCAGGTGTTTTAATTGGATCCCCTCGAAGTGAAACTACGGTAGCCTGGCTATTCTTTGCCAGTACCTGATTATTAATTTCCCCAAACGTTTTCATTTGAGTAAATATTCTGCATTAAGTTGATGGATTACGGATTTAAGCAGAAGAATTATTTCCTCTTATGCAGAAACCGAATATTTAACACACGAAAATTAGCTCTTAGCGAATATAAAATCAAACTAAATCTTGCGATTTTGGTTTATAATCAGCATTTCTTCGCATTTAGCAAGTATCAATTATTATCACGGAAATATTGTTGCCCGGAGTTTAAGAAGAACAATATTAAGCCTGAAGAAAATTCAAAATTTGAAAGATTATTAGAGAAATCAATCCAATTTGAAGAACTCAATATCCTCGGGCCTAAGCTTGTAATGTTCTAAAAACTTACTCACTAATGATTCACGGACGACCAGCAAAATCTTTGGTGAATAAGTAAAATATTTCGAAATTATTTCATCAGCAATCGGCGATAACCCTTTACCCTCCAACTCCAGCGAACCGATTTCATCAATTACGATATAATTATATTTCTCGGTCGAGGCTTTTTTCAGGATACTTCTTCCCCATTCAAAAACTTTTTTTTTGAATTTGTATCTGCCAACTGTGACAATATTAATTTCTTTTTCCTTTGAATCAGCTTCTAACAATTTCTTCTTCCCTGAAGAAATATCATACAAATATTTTTTCCCTTCAATCAAAGGTGATAAAACACCGCCAACATCCTTTCTGCTTTGAACAAAGGATAAAAGTCTTGTGGACTTTCCACTTTTTACGGGTCCGGTATATATCAGGAGTTTTTTCATTTGCCAGTAAAAATTTTTTCCAGGTGCTCAAAATCTTCCGGAGTATTCAAATTAAAAAATAGATCGTCATTATAGAAAGAAAGATGCTCAACATTTATTATTTCTGCTTCAATTTTCATTAGAAGATTTTTAACTGAAAACTTATATTCCTTTTTTTCAGACTGTTTTGGACTAACTTTAATTATTTTTTCAATTTCCGGAATTAAATTCTTACTATATACACCAGCTAAATAATGTTGACGTTTGCTCGCAATACAATATCTGATAGACTTATCGCTTTTAAATTCAACAATGTATTTAATTAATTCTTTGGAGATAAGAGGAAGATCGCAGGAGATGAAAAAATTTTCTTTTGTTGATGAATGATGAAGGCCGCTATGAATTCCAGATAAGGGACCTTTATTTTTAAAAATATCTTCATACAAAGGAATATTCAGAAACTTATAATCTTCAGGAGTATTGGTAACAATAAAGACATCACTGAAGATTGATTTCATCAGATTTGTAATTCGCTGAATTATGGATTCATCACCCACTTTTAACAAGGCTTTGTCCGAACCCATACGCGAACTTTTTCCGCCTGAAAGAATTATTCCTGTGATGTTATTATTCAAGATTAACTCAGATTAATTATGATTTATAACCAACAACTGTAATGCTAAAAATTCCTTTAAGGTTTTCTTTATACTCTTTAATTCCTTGTTCCGAAAGATATTGAACAATAAGTTCTTCAGGCAGATATATTCTTTTTGATTTTTTTATTTCAATATTTTTGAACCCGGCTTCCTCGATTATCTTAAGATATTCATCCTGCTTCAAAGCACCGGAAACACACCCTGCATACATTTCTGCGGACTTGCGTAATTCTTCAGTCATCTCGCCTTGAATTACTATATCCGACACGCAAAAATGTGCACCTGGTTTTAATATCCTGTATATCTCAGAAAACGCTTTTTGTTTATCAGGTACAAGATTCAGAACACAATTACTAACTACAACATCTGCAAAATTATTTTCAAACGGCATCTGTTCAATGTCGCCAAAATGAAACTCAACATTTTTATAACCAAGTTTAGCATTATTTTTTTTCGCTTTGTCTACCATTTCCTGAGTAAAATCCAGTCCGATAACTTTTCCTTCATCCCCGACAATTGCCCGGGCAACAAAAACATCATTACCGGCACCGCTGCCAAGATCAATAACTGTGTGGCTATTCATAATTCCTGCAAACTCTGTTGGTAATCCGCAGCCGAGTCCGAGATCCGCATCCGCTACATAACCATCCATATTTTTGTATTCATCACCAATCATCGTGAATTCTACAGTTTGGGAATCACCACAGCAGGAAGCAACTGGCCCGCAGCAACCTATTCCGGGAGATGCTTTAGCAATCTCACCATATTTTTCTTTTACAATTTTCTTTAAATCATTTGCATTGTCCATTTTTATATTCCCTTTTTTAGTTGATTATATTCATAAATATTAAAAATCAATCTTGTAATTTTTTGGCAAAGCCATTCCTTCGGAACAATCTTGAAATCTTGTAATCGGATTAACAACAACCAATTTTCGAAAACATTTTATCTAAGGCAGCTTTTGCTTTAGCAAGATTTTTATTATTCACACAGTAACAAACTTTTGGTCCGTCAATCTCGCCATCAATTAGTCCAACCCGTTTAAGTTCCTTCAGATGCTGAGAAACAGTTGCCTGAGCAAGAGGCATTTGGTCAACTAAATTTCCAACCATACAAGAATCCATTTGAGTCAGGATTTTAAGTATTCTTATTCTTGCAGGATGAGAAAGAGCTTTTGCCACATCGGCAAGCCAGTTGTCTTCCTGAGTGAATTCTTCTTTTTTTGATACTGCCATAAAAATTTCTTTAATCGTTCATCGTAAATATACGATGGAGTTTTAAAATGTCAAGACCATTTATCAAGTTATAAATCCATTGAGAAATCTTAATAAAGACTTCTTTCTAATAAGCCTGATTTTGATTACCTTCGTAGAAAAATTTTCCCATTTTTATCCAAAAATCGACTTTTTATTAAATGCATTTACCCGGTGAAATAATCCAGGCTGCGATTGGCAGCGATATTCTGAAACTTCTCGTTCAGATTTCGGTTTTGCTGATAACCGCCCGAATTTTTGGTGAACTCTCACAAAAGCTCGGTCAGCCTGCTGTGCTTGGTGAGATTCTAGCGGGTATTTTTCTCGGACCGTCTCTCCTTGGCAATTTATTCCCGTTTATTCATGGCTGGATAATTCCGGTCACTGAAAATCAGATAAATCTGCTTGAAGTTATCACGTTAATCGGGGCAATGTTTCTCCTCTTGATAACAGGGCTTGAAACTGATCTCACTCTCATTAAACATCACGCAAAAAAAGTTTTAGGAATTGCCTCCGGTGAATTACCATTTTCATTAGCTTGTGGTTTTGCATTAGGTTTATTGATCCCCTCTTCATTTCTCGTTAATCCCGATCAGAGGATTGTATTTGCACTATTTATTGCCATTGCCATTTCACTTTCGGCAATACCGGTAATTGCAAAAGTATTAATGGATTTAAAATTAATCAGGAGAGACATTGGTCAGATCACTCTTGCTGTAGGGATGTTTGATGATACGGTTGCGTGGATTCTTTTATCAATCGTCATCGGTCTGATTGGCGGTGAAGTTGTATCAATTGGAACGATTGGCTATTCATTTTTTAAAGTGATAATGTTTTTCGGAATTAGTTTTTTTCTCGGAAAAATAATTGTACGACATTTGCTGGATTTTACGTTGAACAGAATTTCATCGCGGGATAAAATTCTTACTTTAATAATTGTATTCACATTTGCTTTAGGTGCAGTTGTTCAGGCTATTGGTTTAGAAGCTGTTCTCGGAGCATTTGTAGCAGGAATTATTTTTGCACAATCACCTGCAGTTCCTAAAGAATCTATTGATAAGTTGGAGAGTACAACATTCGGAATTTTTGCTCCGATATTTTTTGCAAGTGCAGGTTTAAAGGTTAATGTTATTGATCTATTTAAACCTGAGCTGCTTCTCATAGGCGCAGGATTAATTTCTGTAGCTATATTCAGCAAGTTTATAGGAGCTTATTTTGGTGCGAGAGTTTTTGCAAAGACAGATCACTGGACTGCACTAAGTTTTGGCGCCGGTTTAAATGCACGAGGAGCAATTCAGATAATAGTTGCTACCATAGGTTTGTCATTCGGAATTTTATCACAGGAGATCTATTCTTTAATCATTATTACTGCGGTTGTCACTTCTTTGATGGCTCCTATTATGCTTCGATGGACACTAAAAAAAGTTAAACCGGAAGCTCAGGAAATAAAAAGACTTCAGCAGGAAGAACTTCTTAAAGACAATATTCTTGTAAGAATTCATCGTGTTCTTCTTCCTGTAAGAAAAAGGGAGGTTAGCCAGGCGAGTCCATCAAAATTAATTGAAGCCAGAATTCTCGAGAGACTCGGAAGAAAAACAGATCTGAGCGTTACTCTTCTTACTATTTCAAATGAAAAGGAAAGAGCTGAAAGTCAGCAATTTCTAAACACACTTGCCGGATTCTTCACAAAATTTCCGGTTAGTAAAAAAATCGCAGAAAGCAAAAACACTCTTGAAAGTATTCTGGATGAAGTTAAAAAAGATTATGACCTGCTGATCGTTGGTGCAACTGAAAGACAAAAAAATTCTGATATGCTCTTCAACCCGATTGTAGATAATCTCGTGAGGCTTTCACCATGCCCGAGCATCGTGGTGCAAAGCAGTAACGTGGCTGAAGATTGGAGACCAAGCCGCATACTCGTTCCGACCAACGGAAGTTTAGCCTCAAAAAGAGCTGCCGAAATTGCTTTCGGAATTGCTTATCATGATCACGACCAGGTTCACATTCTTAATGTAGTTGAAAGCAAGGATAGTTTTGCTTCTCTTGATATTGAAGGACGCTCCAAAGAGCGAAGATTAACTTTTGCACATCAAATTGTTGAAGAGTTAAAAAAGCTCGGTGAATCGCTTAAAGTTAATACTTTTACTGAAGTTGAAATCGGAGAAGAGCCGGACAAAGTAATTTTAAAGATGTCGAAAGAAAAGAATTTTGATTTAATAATTTTGGGAACCGACATCCGACCGGGAACGGATAAACTTTACCTTGGTCCACGTGTTGAAAGAATTTTGAATAATTGCAGCTGCCCTGTACTTGTTGTTAACGGAGCTTAAACATTTAACTTTGATAAATATCCGATAACATATTTCCCAAGATTTATAGTAAGCACTTTTCTATTATTGTCAATCAGTGCCTGTCTGTCACCCAATGCTTGTGCTCTGATTAATGTTCCGAATGAAATTGAAGATTTATCACTGCCAGCCTCTTCAGGAATTGCAACATCATTTTGTACATCAGAAACGAATTGAATAAAAAACCCGTTTCCTGAATCTCCTTTGTGCAGTTGACCTGTTGAATGAAGAAACCTTGGTCCGTAGCCAAGCGTGGTTGCAATTTTATATTTCTCTAGTATTTTTAATCGCAATGATTGAAGCTGCTGCCACGCTATTTCGTCCGGTTTTAAGTAAGCCTGGATTGAAACATAATTTTTTCCACTTTTAGTTTCGGTAAGAAATGATGAAATACTGTCTTCTTTCCTTTCTGTTTTTATTTCAGGAAGTTTTCCTTTTTCCTGGTACGCATTCATCATTGCCCGTGCAGCAATTTTAGCAGACTCAACATTCGGCTGATCAAATGGCTGAACATCCATTACAGATCCTGCAATGGCAGTAGCAAATTCCCATCTGAAAAATTCAGCGCCAAGCTGATAGATATTTTTCATTTCAATTTCAATTAGTGGAAATCCAGCAGCTTTTATTTCACTAACTTTTTTATCGAAGAAATTATCTCCGGGAAGATTGATATGAACGAACACTCTATCTTTACCATATTCACTAACTTCAACTGATGGTTCAAGGTCAACAGGAAGAATTCCCTTTCCATCTTTGCCTGTGCTTTCAGCAATCAATTGTTCCAGCCAGCCGCCGAGATATTTAAGCTGTGGAGAAATGACCAATGTAAGTTTATCCAATCCTTCTTTCGCCAATGACCCAATTATTCCGCCAAGCTTTGCACCGCTGTTTTCAGAGACTTCCAGATGCTTGCACACATCAACCATCTTTGCTGTTTCATCAAACAATTTTTCAATTTCAATTCCAACTAACGCAGCAGGCACCATTCCGAAAAGCGAGAGAGAAGAAAATCTTCCACCAATATCAGGATCATTCAAAAATATTTTTCTGAAGTTGAGTTTCTTTGCCATCTCTTCCAGACCACTTCCAGGATCAGTAATGGCTATAAAATGTTTTGAAGCGTTCTCTTTTCCAAGTTTCTTTGATACGCTTGTAAAAAAGTATTTCATAAATGACATTGTCTCAACTGTCCCACCGGATTTAGTTGAAACGATATATAATGTTTTTTCAGGATTAAGTTTCTTTTCATATTCTAGAATTGATTCGGGGTGAGTGCTGTCGAGAACGTGCAAATCGAGATAGCCTTGCTTCATACCAAACGTTAAACGGAAAACTTCAGGCGTTAAACTTGAGCCACCCATTCCCATTAAGAGTGCATCAGTAAAACCTTCTTTTCTTATTTCTTCAACAAATGAGTTTATCTCATCAAAGGATTTTTTTGTTACTTCAACACAATCCAGCCAGCCGAGACGGTTTGAAATTTCTGCGGGATCTTTTCTCCAAACCGTGTGATCTTTTTGCCATATCCTTGCAATGATTCTTTCACGGCTGATATGGTTAAGTGATTTTTCAACTGCCGTCTGATATTTGCCCAATGATACATTCATATTTTATTCTGTCTTTTAATTGATATTTTTGAATAGAAGAAAGTTTCTATCACTAAACTAAGCAAAAAAAGAAAATCTGATAATGAAAAAAAATGGACTTGTGGTATTTCTTATTTCAACCTGGATAAT
>Ga0209498_1001025_pt1 | contig 17194 bp, 15 predicted proteins | sample WalLakDeSediment_FD_184131 | JGI IMG/M metagenome (GOLD analysis project Ga0209498, IMG submission 184131) | Lake sediment microbial communities from Walker lake, Nevada to study Microbial Dark Matter (Phase II) - Walker Lake 11/02/13 Deep... | ecosystem: Environmental > Aquatic > Freshwater >... | reverse complement strand
GGCCCCGATCAGATGACCAACCGCTTCGGTCATTTTTTCATTGGAAACCTTGGCATGCATATCTTTTTGGCGGGCCACATCGGAGGTTTCAAAACTGAGCCTTACAGTTTTAAAATGACTGCGATACATCAGGTCAGCCAGGCGCTCATCAATGGCATTGGCGAACAGGCCATTGGGAGAATGCAGGCGTAAGGGTAATCGACTGGCAATCAAGTGCTCAAGAATCGGTTCAATGTGCGTTTTTTTATTTACGAATAAGGCGTCATCGTAGAAAGCAAAATCCCGAATACCGAAAGTGCGATAATGCATTCTGAATTCTTCCACCACATGGTCCGGTGCGCGCTGCTCAAAAGGCCGGGCAATCAACTTCTGGGCACAGAACGAACAATCATAGGGACATCCCCCGGAAGTCATCATGATTAAATAATCAGGATGATTGATTAAATCAAATGCGGGATAGGGGTAATCGTCCAGTTTTTGCGGTATTCTGCTCCGATCATAATCGATATTAAACTCGCTGCTCAACAGTTCTAAAACCTGTATTTCTCCCGGACCGCGGATCAGGTAGTCAGGATTGATTGTTTTCCGGGCGTGCTCCGGTAATAACGTGGCATAAATACCGCCTAAGATAATCGGTTTTTTCGGGAGATATTTTCGACACAATTGCACCACACGCTGCACGCCGAGATACCAATACGTCATGTGCGATGTGACCAGAATTGCATCGATGGTCTCAAGGGAATCAAGGCAGGCGATAAATTCCTTTTCGGTTATGCCATAGCGGGCATATCGCCGGGGGATATGATTGAGAATTGCCGGTTTATCTGCTACTTCGCGGGTATAGTGACCCGTTCCGTATTTTTTAATATTTATGCCGGGTTTTACTTGACCATTACGGTCATATTTATCAAGGCAATCGATGTAAAAAATATCGAAATCGAATTGTCGTAAAAATGAGGCTATATACAGAAGGCCAAGCGGCTTGCTCCAGAGATCATAGGCCGTAAAATCATAAATCCACGGATTAATGAGTAACAATCGTTTTTTCATCGGCAAGATTATAGAAGAGATACTTAAGACTTTCCTGCAGGAATGTATCTTTACAAAAAATTTACCGGCTTTACAACCATCAAGGCAATAACTTTATCTATTCCATTAGCTGGTTCAGTAATCCATAAGTACTTTTTTTGAGGATTAATCATCTTGTTGGTTAATCGTCACAGTGGTATTCCTCGTTTTACTTTTTCTGACTGGTTTAGTTTTTTCTGCACCTTTTTCCGCCGCGGTCAGATTCTCTTGATAGGTACTGTAAGTGACTCCATCTACTTCGTAGCGGTTCATGATTTCAACCCAGGCATCCAATTCCGCCCGGTTGAACCGAATCGTTCCTTTATCGGAGTCGAAATAAGACGGGATTTCATCCCTAAACGCTTTTTGGGTTAAGTCGAATGGACGGTCAAATCCCAAATAGCGGGCTGCCGTGGCCGCTTTCCATAAGGCAGCGTCTCCGTTTGTATTGCTGAGGGCACGATACTCCCAATCAGTTTTTAGTTTATCTTTAAGCCAGAGGGGATCGCGTTTCCATATTTTATCCAATGTGGATTTATAGGCTTTACCTTTTTTATACTTCAATTGTGCCATTCCAAATTGAGCTAAATTAGAATCCGGGAATTGTTTGGCAAGCTTTTTTAAGATGTCTTCCGCTTTATCAAATTCATTAATTTGCAGGTAGGCCTTGGCCAGCGCACTTAAACTATCCGGCGTGTTTTCATGTTCGGAGTATTTTTTCAGGTAATCGATAGCAACATGATACCTGCCCAATTTATAAAGAGCCCTGGCCATCATTTTATTGACATCAATGTCATCGGGATTTATTTCCATGGCCAGCCGGAAATCATCAATGGCGTTGCTCCACAAATCACCGTTCATTTTATTCACCCCCCGATTGAAATGCACATAGAACTTGATGTTTGCAGCGAGCGGTTCAAACTCAAAATCATTATAATAAAAATCCAAACTGCGGGTTGTGATCATATTACTTCTCCCGCGGTGGCGTTTGTTTTGTCTGAATTCCTTATTTATTTTGGAGAAATAGATATTCAATTTACGTTTTATTTCCGGTTCATTGATAAGTATAAGATTATTGCCACTACTACCCCTGCCCGTTTCCGATGCGATTATTTGATCCCTCAACTTCTCTTTAGCCTTATTAAAGACGCTGTTCAAGAATTCGTTGACCATATTTACAGCCGATCCCAAACGCATTTCGAGGCGATTGCGGTCATAAAAGTTATCGAAGCAGTAAGAGTAATTCAACGACAAGCGAAAATCATTGAATGACCATTTCTTCAGATAAATGGATAAAAGATAAAGGTTGGTTGTCTCCATGTATTAATCCCTTGAAAATGATAAAATGGCGTACAGATCCATTTGCATAAATATCAATGTAACTTAATGCGCGAGTTCAAAACTGAACTGAGAACAAGTGTGTTAGGATTTCAGAGTAACATTAAAAGTAAAACTATTTTAAAGGAATATGCTGAAGTTTTTACTTTCGAAAAATGCAAAGCCTGATTATGATTGATAATGCTTGTGCAATTTATTGACTGAATAAGATTGTGTCAAGCTATTTTTACTCAACCAATCGGTTTTAGATTTTCAATTTTTGTTTACGAGAGTTGTGATTAAATGTTCCCTAAAGGATTCGGACTTAAAAGGCATATTGAAACTCGCAGGAGAAAATAGCACTTCGTGTATCATTACGATCATTATCCAGATCTTTATCATTATCATAGGTAAGGAAAATATTAAGTTTTAAATTATCAAGCAGTGGAATCTGACCCAGCGCGAATAGGGTCAGAATATCCCGGTTGGAGTAAAAGGACAATATGTTTGTCCGCTGATTATCCGGATACCGGCGCCAGGTATATGAGGCATTCATAGTCAGAAAAAAGTTGTTTGTAAAACTAAAATCAGCCCCGGCGATAAGACCATGCCCAAAATAGTTTTGTTCCTTGATATAGATGGCGTTACTTCCCGCAAAGTCAAGATGTCCCTTAGATGTGTAACGATAACCGGCTTCAACCGAAATCCTTGCATTCAACGCCTTCCGCAGGACTGATTGAAAATCCTGAAAAAAGTAGTCCGCATCCTGTTCCGATTTTTTAGCATACAGTTTATAGATGCCTTCATAATTCAGCCGCATTTGCCAGGTTTTCATGGGTGAAATCAGGGCCTGATAATCCCCCAGGTAGGTCAGGGATTGATTGCGTATGATCGAATCCTGCAAGATGTAGGTAAAGTTGTTATTACGATGGGAAAACGATACTTGGTTGTGCATATACCTGGCCAGACGGTGACCCAGGCGTATGCCCCCTTCCTGTTCAAAAAAATCATTACTTTTATACTTCTTACTCGAATTGAGATCGGCGGTATAAAACACTTGTGCATTCCATGAATCCTCGGTGTTAAAAATCAGCATCAGACGCAAAACATCCCTGATAAAATCCGGAATTCCCCGGGAGGGATTCTCATAAAGTTTATAGCGAAAATCATTCGATAGGTTGAATGACCATTGCCGGTGGATTCCATAATTGAAAAATAACCGAGAATTGGCCTCTTTATACCCCAAATCCGGATAGGTATTATTTTTATTATAAACCATACCGATCATGCCATAACCACTGTAATTCTTTTTATTCCAATAGGAGGCCATTTGCAGTCGCCCGGTGATATTCTCCTTGTCCATCCGGAAATCGGTTTGGGAGGCCAGGCCATTGATATAATCACCTTTAAAAAAATAGCGCCAATCAAAACCAAAGAAAGGTTTTTGAACCTCATCGATCAGAACGCTGTCGGATTGAATAAAACCAAATTCAAATTCATGATGATTAAAATCTACGCCACTTTTAATGACCAGCTCATATTTTTTTAAGGACAAAGGTTTGAAAGAATAGGAGGAATGGTCGGATCCGGATTTATCAAAATTTATTATTCCATCCAGAGCGGTCTCAAGCCAGATAATAGCCAGATCATAATCACCACGGTTTGCAGAAACTTTTGCGGAATCAATAAAGGCGAGGTCATCTTCGCTCAGGGTTTTATGCTGTGCGAACAGGTTGACTTCAGAAAGCAGGAATTCATAAATCTCAGCGCCGCTATTCTGAGCATGAATATAGGACCAACACCCTAAAATGAGGATGAATAAAACAGAAGGAAGCCGGGATAGCATAATGATTAATAATTTGAACTTCTTAATAGGGAATTCAGCTGATTCTGCACCAAATCCAGTATTTCTTCCTGAAGAGCAAGATTGGTTTTATTTGCATCCACTTGTATCCGGTTTAGCATGTTAATCAAAAGTCCTGCTCTTATTTTAATTTGTTCTGTAGATTGCGGATTCTCGGCGATGCGAGATAATTTACTGTATAAATCCTGGATCCAGGCTTGTAAATCAGCGGATGACTTATGCTCCTGTTTTTCCAATCGCAGCAGCTGATCGGCCCGGTTAACCAGATTCAAAGCCAGTCGTACAAGTTGAAACGATTGCATTCCATTGTCTTTTTCAAATTCCTTTTCGGCCTGGAGCAGAAGATTCTCGGCTTCTTTATGTAAAAATGAAATGACTGGATTATCCCGGGAGGCCGGGTTTTGCTTTTGCAATTGAATGATGGTGGATATTTCCTGGATGCGTTCGTTAACCCGGTTATAAGCCGTATCACCCGAGGGATTGATCAGGCGCAGAGTACGTGTGGCCAACCGTTGGGAAAGCAGCATGTTACGACGGGCTTCATGTAAGCGGTTATTTTCTAAATCGTTCTGAGCATCCCGGTATAATTGATTTGCTTTTTGTAATAATCCTTTAGCATTCGAATCCGCATCATCCTGAAGACTTAATTCAATCCCGATAAGATAACGCTGCAGAGAGAAAAGGTTGTTTTGAATGCTTTCCTTCTCGCCTTCCCGGCTTGCCTGACTCAAATCGATCGCCCGGAAAAGCAGACGCTCGGCGATTTGCAATTGGGCAAAAGCACGTTGTAACTGATTAAGATTGTAGAAATCTCTGGATTTTTGAATAAAAGCAGCAGCTTTTTCAATCAATTCATTCAGATCATCATTTTCCTTGCGTTTAAGTAAGGCATCGTTGAGAAGACCTTCAACATTACGTAGTTGCTCTTCAAAATAATCCCTTCGGTTTAAGCGTTTATCGCTGTCCGTTGATAATTCGATCGCTTTTCGGGCATAAAACATGGCAATTCGATAGAACTCCTGACCTTTTAAATAATCAGACATCCCAAAGGCTTCACTGCCATCGGACTGAAATGCCCGGGCCCGGTTCAGCATAAAACGGCTCTCTTCATTACCGGAACGATGCACAGCCATTTCCGCTTCCTGTATTAATCTGTCCAGATCATTCTGTAAATTCGCGGCCGGTTTGAAGAGAATAAGACGTGCCGCCTGTTCCATCAATTTCTTTGCCTCAACAAACCGTAAACGGGCTTCCCTTAAGCGGCGCATTTCCATGAAATTCCTGGCCATGGCAGATTCAATTTGTGAGCGATTAATTAATTCAATTGCCCTTTCGTTCTGATAACGCTGGGCAAGCATTTTGATTTGTGCTATCCGTTCTTCCAATTCGCGCAAATCTCTGCTCAATTGCCCAAAATCAGCATCCTGTGCCGTAGCACTCGATACCCAGAACAGCGCGAAGAGTATGATTGTGAAGAGACGTTTCATTTTGATACCTACTGCCAGGTTATATTTTAACTAAACTTCTAAAAGTTAGACAATTTTTTATTATTTCTCTATTTAATTTTTCCATCGAGTTTAAAAAAGGGTGAGCGACAATCTCGCCCACCCGATTTCCTTTAATTTTCACTAAAAAGGTATCACCGTATAAGGTGCGGACCAGGTCTTCGATACATACGGATAGGCTTCATTGTCATTAACCAGAATGGTACCATTGTCAATTACATCAACAACCATGTGGTGAATTCCACGGAATTGTCTGACCTTCCAGGTGCCTTCATATATATTCACATCACCTTCACGTTTCACCCAATCAAAATTCTGTCGGGCAAAGTGTCCCATCAGATTGCGGCCGTATTGCAAACGTACACTTTCTGTTGCTTCCGTACCATCAGGATAAACCACCGGATTAGGGGTATTGTTTCGAACCTTCACTTCTAATTTGACTTCCGTGAACCGGGGCAATATAAATTGATCCGTACCCCCCATAAAATAAGCCAGGGGATCAGTGATACTTAAGGTATCGATTTCTCTTGCCATGATGGTTACTTCCTCTATCTCAATCAGATCGGGATTGGATTTTCCCACGGCAAAAGAAATATCGACCACTTTCCAGCGGTATTCAGTACCTTCATTAATATAGATCTTTTTAAGGTGCACAATCCGTTCGATTTCATGGGTCATAGGTTTCTGATAACGGCTAATACTGAGGCTGTCAGGTCCGGCCTGTAATTTGATAACCATGAATTTCCCGGACATTTTTGTATAAATGTAGGCGGTGGCTGTAGTATCACTGTCCGTTACAATCTCTAAAGTTCTTTCCAGAGGCCGGGCGGCAATACGGCCATAACGCAATAACGAACGACCCTCTTTATACAGACCTGCAGAACCACCAAGCCAGTTCGGTCCATCCGAATTTAGATTATCCTCGGAATAGTCATCCAGGGCATCAAAATATAGATCAAGGGAGTCCTCGATAACCGCTCTGATTTCTTCCTGGATTTTAGCTTCATTTTGATTTACCGCACCGGGATTTTGTTCACAGCCCCAGAAGGTTAAAATGGATACAATCAGCAAAAATAAAATGGTGTTCTTCATGATAAATTCTCCTTTACTTAGTATGCCTAAATGGTTGATTCATTTCGGGCCCCTGAAATAAATCGGTTAATGTTCTATATGTTTGCCTTGATTAACGCATTTATCGTGCCAACCGGATTCTTACAATTGATAATTCGTTATTTACATATAGGTTAAAGAGGTTTTGATTGACGGTTAAATAAGAACACTTATAGTAGGGACTGCACGAGAACGTACATCAACTGTACCCTATAGTACAATAGAAAGGATTTGTGGTATGGGCGTATTACACCGGAATTTTGATACTCGATTCTGTTCAATGAACAGGCCGGAAATATGACCAGCGTTCAAAGTTGTTCTTTGATTACCTGTAAGATTTGGTCAATAATCTCGTTTTTTGAGCCACGAATGCGACAGCCGGCAGCCCGGGAATGTCCGCCACCGTCGAAATTTTTGGCCACCCGGTTCACATCAACATGAGAATGGGAGCGAAAACTGACCTTATGTAAACCCGGCTCCACCTCACGGATAAATAATCCCACTTTTCCTCCCCGGATAGCCACGCTGTAATTGGCCAATTCTTCAATTTCACTTTGGTCATTTTGTGCCATATCCGCATAGCCTAAATAGATAATATTAACGGCTCCATGCAGGTGATTTTCCAGGGAGTGTAGTCCTTTTCCAATAGTTTTCAGGGCATTGAAACTATTTTGGAAAAAGATTCGATTGGCAATCTCCGAGGGTTTTACGCCAATTTCGACCATTTTTGAGCAGACATATAAATCCCTTGCTGTTGTATTGGAAAAGGAGAAACGACCCGTATCATAGATAATTCCCGTAAAGATGCACTCGGCTAAGTCCTGATTTATTGATATTCCGGATTTTGCAATCACCTCATAAACAAGAACCGTCGTCGAGGAGGCCTCCTCATCAACCCAGTCCAGGGGTCCCATGATATCTTCCACCGGATGATGATCGATTTTCAAAATGTGTTCTTTATCCGGAAGTAAATTGCTAACATCACCAAGCCGGCCATAACCGGGGGCATCCAGAACAATGGCATTTTCGATGATCGCTGAATGGATCTGATTTTTAGATTCAACATCGTTCTGATAGGAGAGGATATGCTCATATCCTTGTAAATAATTAAAACGCGGATCAACCTTTCTATCATGAAAAACCATTATGGAATATTTGCCAAGTTCTTTTAACAAATGACCCATCGCAATCGCTGAAGCAATTGCATCGCCGTCGGCGTTAATATGTGCGGTAATCAGATAATGATCATGATTCATGAGGAAATACAAGATATCCTCAACCTGTTTGCCATAGTATGCATTCATCGACAATTTTTTCCCTCCGAAAAAAGGGGTCAATATAAGGAAAGCTTAACTAAAATCAAATAAAAAACTCTCCACTTCAATTTGGCGGGAATTTTAAGATGAGGGTTCGAGCAAAGATTTGCCTTTGACTTTGATCTTATTAAACAGGATTATCCAGAACGCCGCGAACAGCACTCCACTGAACGAACCAACTATAATATCAAATGGATAATGCACTCCTACCGCCACCCTGGAATAGGCCACGAGGGATGCAAAAAACCAAAATATAAACTGGTACTTTCGGTAAAAATAGGCGAATACAGTACCCACGGCAAAAAAATTAGCCGCATGGGATGATGGCATCGAGTGCGAGGTTTTTTTATTAAGCAATAGATGAACGCCCTCGACAACATTACACGGTCTTACGCGTTGAAACCATGGTTTCAGCAATTGGTTTACCACCTGATCAGCCAGGGCCACCGAGAGAATTGCGATGAGTACGACAAAGCGTCCCTTTTTTCCGCCTTTCCACAGCAGGCCAATGGTTAATAAAATCCAAACGGGATACCAGGTTTGTTTATAGGTAACAAAAGGCATGAGAATATCGAAAACAGGATTGGCCAGTTGCATGTTAAAAAAAATAAACAGGGTGGTATCGATCTGGTTGAGCAGTTCTAAGATCATAATTATTCACTTTCAACTGATTAAAAAAAAAGCATCGCCCGGTCTGGGGATGCTTTCACTGTGCTGGAGGCGGGACTTGAACCCGCACGGGTATCTCACCCACTACCCCCTCAAGATAGCGTGTCTGCCAATTCCACCACTCCAGCAATCGTATATTCGGAATAAAACGCTTTTAGTCGATCGGTGCAACGGGAATACTCGGAACCGTCTGTGCTTCTTCCTGTTCCATTCGTTTTTCGATCAAACTCTTCTGGGCACTCTCCGCTTCCGATTTATAAATAATACCAATTACGATAGCAAAAATCAGATACAGGGCTGCAATCCAGGATGTGGCTTTACTCAGGAAATCTGCCGCACCACGGCCACCAAATATGGCTCCACCGCCTAATCCGCCGCCAATCGAACCGGCCAGACCCTGGCCTTTCCCGGCCTGGAGCAGGATAACCACGACCATACTGAAACTAAGTAAAATAAAGATTATAATTAGAAATGTGTACATGTTTTCCTCAATTATTTGCGTTGTTTAAAGAGATGCGAATTTAAGCAGAAAATAAAGCTATTTCAAGAATATCCATTGGGTATATACCTGAAATGAATACACAGAGCGATACATGACATGCGGATATTCGCTTCTTCTCCATGAATATAAACACTAGCTAACTTAAAACCAGCCAGTCATTCGGTTTTATTTCATGGGAATTAACATTGTTACCGGCTTAAGTGTTCCGCAGAATGGATAATCTCACTGAATGAATCTGCTTTTAAGCAGGCACCTCCGACGAGGGCGCCATCAATATCATCCTGACTTAAAAGTGCTGCGGCGTTATCCGGTTTGACACTCCCACCGTATTGGATAATGGTGCGGCCAGCGATCTCTGAACCAAACATTCCGTCCAACAGTTTGCGGATGACCACATGCACTTCCTGGGCCTGTTCCGGACTAGCTGTCTTCCCAGTACCGATAGCCCAAATAGGTTCATAGGCAATAATGATTTTGGTCATATCCGTATCGAGCAGACCGTCGAAAGCGGCTTTGATCTGTTTGCTGACAACCTCTTTGGTAATGTCCGCTTCTCTCTGTTCCAATGATTCGCCGACACAAACGATAGGCTTTAAACCATGATCCAGGGCCGCTTTGATTTTTTTGTTGACGCTTTCATCACTATCCCCGAAATATTGACGTCGTTCGGAGTGCCCGATGATAACATAGGTAGCCCCGGTACTTTTTATCATCCCGGCGCTTATTGCACCCGTAAAGGCGCCTTCCTTCTCCCAATATAAATCCTGAGCACCCAAGGCGATAGAGGTATCCTTAATGATCTCGTAAATAATCGCTAACGCCGTGTAAGGAGGACAGACAATCATCCCGGTGTTTTTGATAGCGGTGGTCTTCATGCGGACTTGGTTAGCAAGCTGCATGGCTTCCGCATTGGTCTTATACATCTTCCAATTACCGGCGATTATTTTTTTACGTTTCATGCTGTTTTTCCTCTTTATTAAAAATCCGTTAAGGCTGCGATACCGGGCAGGATCTTCCCTTCTAAATACTCCAATGAGGCGCCGCCGCCGGTCGAGATATGCGAAAAATTCTCATCCATTCCAAATTGGCTGATCGCCGCAGCGGAATCACCGCCACCAATTACACTTATCGCACCGGCTGCAGTAGCCTTTGCGATAGCCTCGGCAAGAGCCCGGGTACCATGGTTAAAATTAGCCATTTCAAAAACCCCAACGGGACCATTCCATACGATGGTTTTTGCTTTTTGCACCTCTTCAGCAAAGGTTTTGATGGTTTCCGGCCCGATATCCATTCCCATAAAATCAGCCGGAATATTGGTCACGGCTACAAATCTGGCTTCTGCGTTGTTGTCAAATTCGCGGGCAACCTTCACATCCGTTGGCAACAACAGTTTGATATTCTTTTCCTTTGCCTTTTTCAGAATGGCATTGGCCAGATCAATCTTATCCTCTTCCAATAGTGATTTACCGATTTCAAAACCCTGTGCTTTAAAAAATGTATAAGCCATTCCTCCGCCAATAATCAGGGCATCGACTTTATGGAGTAAATTTTCGATAACATCTATTTTACCGGATATTTTAGCACCACCCAATACAGCGACCAGGGGTTTTTGGGGCTTTTGAATGGCCTGACCAAGGAACCGGAGTTCTTTTTCAATTAGATAACCGGCCGCGCATTGTTTGAAAAATTTTGTGACCCCCTCTGTAGAGGCGTGGGCGCGGTGAGCGGTTCCGAAAGCATCGTTCACAAAAATGTCAGCACCGCTGGCCAATTTTCGGGCAAATTCCGGATCGTTATCCGTTTCCGCTTTATGGAATCGTAAATTTTCCAGGAGCAATATTTCTCCGGGTTTTAAATTTCTCTTTAGTTGATCGACTTCCGGCCCAATGCAATCATCGGCGACAATGATATCCTTTTTTAATAATTGTTTAAGGCGTTCAGCCACAGGACGTAAACGCATTTCTTCTTTTACCTGTCCTTTCGGCCGGCCTAAATGGCTGCATAAAATGGCGCTGCCCCCTTCAGCAATTACCTTTTCGATTGTGGGTATTGAGGCAACAATACGCCGGTCATCAGTGATCTTTAAATGTTCATCCAGAGGAACATTAAAGTCACAACGAATGAGCACCTTTTTGTTCCTAAATTGCAATTGATCAATGGTTAACTTTGTCATAATGATTTTCCTAATCTAATTATTTTTACTAAAAAAAGAGGCTATCGTTGATAGCCTCATGCGGTTGTTACATGTTACCTATTTTTTTGACCAAATCCACGGTACGGCAGGAGTAGCCCCATTCGTTATCGTACCAGGCCAGGACCTTAACAAAGTTGCCATCCATTACCGTAGTAGAAAGACTGTCAAAAATACTGGAATGCGGATTACCGATGATATCGACCGAAACAATGGGATCTTCACAGTACTCCAGAATATTTTTCAGTGCACCATTGGCGGCCGCTTTCATCGCTGCATTAATCTCATCGACCGTAACATTTTTCTCTAACTCAGCGACCAGATCAACCAACGAACCATCGCTGGTCGGAACACGGATAGCCATACCGTCCATTTTACCTTTAAGCTCCGGAATCACCTTTCCTACGGCACGGGCCGCGCCGGTGGTCGTTGGGATCATGCTCACTGCAGCAGCACGGGCCCGGCGTAAATCGCTATGAGGTAAATCGAGTATGCGCTGATCATTGGTGTAGGCATGAATCGTGGTCATTAAACCCCGTTTAATTCCGAACTTGTCATGCAATACTTTGGCAACCGGCGCCAGACAGTTGGTCGTACAGGAAGCATTGGATATGATGCGATGAGATGGTTTAAGAGTGTCATCATTCACTCCGAGTACGACCGTATTGTCAATTTCATCCTTGGCCGGCACGGTTAAAATGACTTTTTTGGCGCCTGCATTTAAATGATTCTCAATTTGGGAACGTTTGCGAAACACACCGGTCGATTCCACGACTACATCCACATTAAAATCTTTCCAGGGTAATTGGGCAGGATCTTTTTCCGCAAACACTCGCACTTTTAAATCACCGGCGATCAGGTAATCACCATCATGCTTGACCGGCAAGGGATAGCGTCCGTGCACCGAATCATATTTTAACAAGTGAGCTAATGTTAATGCATCGGTCAGGTCGTTGATGGCTACAACTTCAAGATCCGGATCTTTTTGACAGGCTTTGAAAACAAGCCTTCCAATTCTGCCAAAACCATTAATTCCAATACGTAAACCCATAGTATATTCTCCCTTATTTATCTTAATAGTCATGTTCTGATTAATTATTCTAAATTTTTGCAAAGTAATCAATCAATCCTTATGAATCAAGAAAAAAAGATCGATTTTGTTCTTTTTTTCACGTTAAACTATCGGCCCGATATACTTCTTTACAATTTGGATACATGAGTGGTCATCCGGTCATATCCATATTTTTACTTGCTAACAAGTGTGATTACATGTATATTTTTTAAACATCATTTAAACTGCACAGACATTCATGACTGAACAAATATTGATAAAGAATGCCATCATTGTCACTATGAATCCGGCAATGGATGTATTGCATGGGGATATTCTGATCAAGCATGATAAAATTGTACGGGTAGCTGAAAATATCCCGGAAAAGCATGCGGAGCAGATGGATGCCGCGGGTTTTATTGTTGTTCCCGGATTAATTCAAACCCATGTGCATTTATGCCAGGCTCTTTTTCGTAACCTGGCAGATGACTTATCCTTGCTGGAATGGCTGAACGATAAAATATTACCATTTGAAAATAACCATACTGCAGAGAGCATGCGGATGAGCGCCCGTCTGGGCCTGGCCGAACTCATCAAGTCAGGGACTACCACCATAATGGACATGGGCACGGTTAATCATCAGGAAATGATCTTTGAAGAGCTGGCAAGCTCCGGCATCCGGGCGTTTGCCGGGAAAGCTATGATGGACGGCAACCATTTTCCTTCTCCGATGAAAGAGTCCACGGGCAAAAGTATTGAGGAAAGCTTACTCCTATTCAAGAAATGGCATAACTATGATCAGGGAAGGATTAAATACGCTTTCGCTCCGCGCTTTGTCCTTTCCTGCAGTCATGAATTACTGACTGAAGCCGGCCGTCTGGCCAGAGAACATGGTACTTTATTACATACTCATGCCTCTGAAAATATTCGGGAGACCCAGTTAGTACAACAAATTTTCGGCATGCGCAATATATTAGTATTTGATAAATTGGGATTAGCCGATGGTAATCTGTGTCTTGCCCATTGCATCTGGACGGATGAAGAGGAGCAGGAATTGATGAGGGATAAAAAAATAAAAGTATTGCATTGTCCCTCCGCCAATCTTAAACTGGGTTCCGGCATTGCTCCGATCCCCCGTTATTTAGAGACCGGTGTGACCGTCTCTATTGGAGCCGATGGTGCACCTTGTAATAATAATATGGATGTATTCCAGGAAATGCGCTTAGCCTCGCTGATCCAAAAACCGGTTCATGGGCCGCAAGCCATGCCGGCGGAAGAGACGTTTAAATTGGCGACACTTAATGGTGCCGCTGCTCTTGGTTTATCCGATGAGATCGGCAGCATTGAGCCGGGTAAATCAGCCGACTTGACCTTTATTGGTCGTGATCAGGTACATTCGGTTCCCTTTGAGAATATCTATTCAAAACTGGTGTACTCCACACCATCAAGCGATGTGGAGCATGTTATGGTCAGAGGAAAATGGTTAATGAAAAATCGCAAACTGACGACTATGGATGAAAATAAATTGCTTGCAGATATCAAACAATATACGTCTAATAGCCCTTTCAATTAAATTCTTAGGAGAGACCTATGCACTGTCTGAAGATCATCCTCACATCGGTATTCATTTTTAGTATAATTGCTGCTTGTGGATCCGGTAAAAAAGCAAGGGATATGAATTTAAAAAGTCCTGAAGAATTGTTCTCTGAGGGAAATGCTTTTTTCGAGCAGGGACGCTACGATGATGCTCTCAAATCGTATGAGACACTCCTGGTTTTGCATCCGGCCTCCGATCTTCACGTCGAAACCCAATTGCAAATGACTGAATCTTATGCCAAACTGGACCGCTTCGAAGATCAGATGAATCTGCTTTTGCGTGTTTTGAAGGAGAATATCATCCCCGGTTATGTTCCTAGGATATATCTGCAATTGGGCAGATTTTACGAACGGGCAGCCCGCTTTAATCCCGGTGTGGTCAGCACCGATACCAGCGATTTTAGAAAGGCCCTTACTTTTTACGAAAGAGCCATCCGATATGAAGGCAGCGACGATACTGACACAAAAGCAGAAGCACTTTACCGTCAGGGTCTGGTCGAGGCAAAGATGGGAAACCTTACACAATCCACTCTGAATTATGAGACCGTCGCTTTCCAGTATTCGGATAAACCCTTTGCCATTCTTGCTAAAATTAAATTACGCAATCCATCCGACACCTCGGAATTGCGCACGGATGAGACCTCACTGAAAAAATATCTGGAAATTTTAGGCGAGAAACCAGCAGCAGTTCAAAAAGGTGAACCAGAGAAACAAGAAGAGTTTGATTGACGATATGGAAATCCGCTGACTTACGGGAGAAGGTCCGTTTTGCTTTAGGTTGTTACTGTCAGCCGGAATTAATTGTCAGTTTGATTTCTTAATCGGTAAAGTAATCGTATATCCTGGTTCCATTAATGTTAAGTAGTTTTCATGGAGAATTATCAAAAAAATGTTAATCGGAATCGGTTCAAAGAACAACGCCAAATTGCTTGCCTGCCGGCGCGCTTTGTACCATTTGAATAAAAAATACCTGTTCATGAAGGAACCTGAATTGATCGCGCTTGTTACCAAAACAACCGTACCCGATATGCCCATTACCAAAACCGATTTAAAACAAGGAGCTCTGCAAAGAGCTCTTTTTGTATATGAAACACTTAAACACAAGGGTAAAACCATTGATTTTGCCGTGGGTCTGGAGGGCGGAATTTACCAGTACCCTGATCCCGATATGAATACAAATGATACATATTTGCAAAGCTGGGCTTATGTGTATAACGGACAAAAAGGTTATTGGGGAAGCTCACCGGCTTTGGTCATACCCCAATCCATAAGCCGGGCGGTATATGTCCAGAAGCGCGAACTGGCCGAAGTCATGGATCATTTGAGCGGAACGGATGATGTGCGTTCCCATGCCGGCGCCTTCGGTATATTAACTGAAAAACTGATAACAAGGACAGACTCTTTTTATATGGCCATAATCTGTGCCATGACCCCTTTTTTTAATAAATTCTATCAGGAATGAATGATGGAGTTGTCTGCAAGATCATTAAGGATTGCTAAACGCGGTACTGCACTTTTGAAAGGTTAATTGAATTATGATCATCGAACAGAAAATCATTAAAAAAATGCCCAAAACGGATTTGCACTGTCATTTAGATGGGAGTGTACGGATTGATACCATTATCGATTTAGCCCGCAAGCAAAAGGTCGAACTCCCCAGTTTTGATCCCAAAGAATTAAAGAGAATGCTGATACCCAGCACCAACTGCAAAAGCCTGGAAGAATATTTAAGACCATTTGACATTACACTGAAGGTACTCCAAGACTCAGAGTCGTTGAGCCGGGTCGCTTTTGAACTGGCTGAAGATGCTGCCCGGGAAAACATCTGGTATCTGGAAGTTCGATACTCTCCCGTTTTGCACACACACAAGGGAATGAAGCTGCCGGAAATCGTTGAAGCAGTCCGGCATGGTCTGGAAGGAGCCGAAAAGAAATATCATATCAAAACCGGAATTATCATTTGCGGTATGCGCAATATCAATCCCCAAACTTCCTTAATTTTAGCCGAGTTGGCGGTAGCATTTAAGAATAAGGGAGTGGTTGGATTTGATCTGGCCGGCGTCGAAGAGAGCTACCCGGCGAAACATCACCGTGAAGCCTTTTACCAGATTTTGAACAACAACATCAATTGTACGGCCCATGCCGGAGAGGCCTATGGCCCTGAAAGTATTCATCAGGCTCTGCATTACTGCGGGGCGCATCGGATCGGTCATGGTACACGACTTAAAGAAGATGGTGATTTACTTAATTACGTCAACGATCATCGTATCCCCATGGAAGTTTGCCTGACCAGTAATATTCAGACAAAAGCAGCGCCGTCTTTTCAAAAACATCCGCTAAAATTTTACTTTGATTATGGACTGCGGGTCACCATCAATACGGACAACCGTTTGGTATCCAACACAACGATGACCAAAGAGCTGCACCTGGCCGCAAAATACGCTGACTGGAATATGAATGATCTTAAAACGGTTATTGTGGCCGGATTCAAAAGTGCCTTCCTGCCCATGCGCGATAAGGCCATTCTGCTCAATATGGTCAATGCCGAGCTGGCTAAATTTTAGTTGCTAAACGCTAATCAAAAAAGAGGGTCATTCATCATATTGAAGCATGAATCGGTTTAAATCGGGTATAAAAGCACGTCTGCGATTGCGTTCATATTCATAAATAACCTGACCTAAGTGCGCCAGAAAAGGAATACCAATCCTCTTATATTCATAGTTATCATCATTGAATATTTGATTCTCATTGACATAGATAACCGCACTCAGCAGGAATTCTATCCCTTCATCGAAATCAACGATATAGGCATTATCGGTGAGATAGCCAAAGGCACTGCCGACTTTGTTGAAAATCCGTACGTTTGCAGGTATGGGATCACGGGAATTACCGTAAATGAAGAATTTTACGTAAGAGTCATAATGGGTTTCTTGATCGGAATAGGCCGGATACCTGCTCTCGCGGGGTAACATGGAAAGGTATTTATACAAAAAGCGGTAATCGTG
>Ga0209498_1001021_pt1 | contig 17248 bp, 12 predicted proteins | sample WalLakDeSediment_FD_184131 | JGI IMG/M metagenome (GOLD analysis project Ga0209498, IMG submission 184131) | Lake sediment microbial communities from Walker lake, Nevada to study Microbial Dark Matter (Phase II) - Walker Lake 11/02/13 Deep... | ecosystem: Environmental > Aquatic > Freshwater >... | reverse complement strand
GTTCATCGGCATGGTGCTCGCCGTGCAGAGTTACGGCCAGTTCAGGGCGCTCGGCCTGCAGACCCGGCTCGGCTCGGTGATCAATCTCTCGCTCGTCCGTGAGCTCGGCCCCGTCCTCGCCGCCACGATGCTCGCCGGCCGCGTCGGCAGCGCGATGGCAGCGGAACTCGGCACCATGCGGGTCACCGAACAGATCGACGCCCTCGAAAGCATGGGGGCCAACCCGATCTACTACCTGGTGGTGCCCCGGTTCCTCGGCTGCCTCGTGCTCATCCCCTCGCTCACGGTGATGGCCGACTTCATGGGCGTGCTCGGGGGCTACCTCTACTCGCACCTCGTGCTGAACATCGACTACCACCACTACTGGGAAAACTCCCGGGCCTACGTCGACGCCTTCGACTTCCTGATGGGCATCTTCAAGAGCTTCTTTTTCGGCGCCGCCATCGCGCTGGTGAGCTGCCACCACGGCTTCCACTGCGATCCGGGCGCCGAGGGCGTCGGCCGGGCGGCGACCAACGCCTTCGTCCACTCGTTCGTGCTCATTCTCTTGCTCGACCTGTTCCTGGGGATCGGGCTCAACAACGTCCACGACTTCTTCCGCCCCGAGGGGCCCCGCCGCCTCCTCTGACCGTCTCTCCCGGATCGCACGAATTCCCATGCCTGTCGCCGCCCCCGCCCGCACCGCCGTTCCCGCAGCTGCCGAGCACCCGCTCGTTCGCGTCATCGATCTCGACGTGCGGTTCGGCCGTAACGAGGTGCTGCGCGGCATCTCGCTGGAGATCCCGGCCGGTGAAACGCTCGCCGTGCTCGGCGAGAGCGGCTGCGGCAAGACCGTGCTCCTCAAGACGCTCATCGGGCTCGTGCGGCCGACGGCCGGCGACGTGCTCTTCGAAGGCCGCTCGCTGCCGCGGCTCAACGACCGTGAACTGGCCCACCTCCGCACCCGCTACGGGTTCGTCTTCCAGGGGGCCGCACTCTTCGACAGCTATACGATCGCCGACAACATCGCCTTTCCGCTCCGCGAGCACACGCGGCTCGGGGCCGCGGAGATCGACGAGATCGTCGTGTCGCTCCTCGACGAGGTGGGCCTGCCCCGCTCGGCCCTGGTGAAGAAGCCGGCCGAACTCTCCGGCGGCATGCGGAAGCGGGCCGGGCTCGCCCGAGCGCTCGCGCTCGACCCGCAACTGATTCTCTACGACGAGCCGACGACCGGCCTCGATCCGATCATGAGCGACGTGATCAACGAGCTGATCATGAAGGTCCGGAACCGGGGCGGCGTCACGAGCGTCGTCGTGACGCACGACCTCAAGACGGCCCGCAAGGTCGCCGACCGAATCATCATGCTCTATCCGGCCTTCCGCCTGCGGGCCGACGAGCCCCAGATTGTCTTCGACGGCACGCCCGCGGAACTCGACCGCAGCCGCGACCCCCGCATCCGCCAGTTCGTCGAGGGTCGGGCGGGCTCGCGGCTCACTGAAATGCAGGAGGAACAGGGGCTGGTCGCGGATGACGCGCACAACGCCGACGCCGCCCCTGACGAGGAGGAGTCATGAATGACCGCGTGATGCAGTTTCGGGTGGGCGTGGTGGTGCTGGCGACGGCGATCATCGCCGGCATCCTCATCGTGCTCTTCGGCGACCTGCCGTCCTTGGTGCAGGCCACCTACCCGCTGAAGATGAGCTTCAGCGACGCCCGCGGCGTCGCCTCGGGCACGCCGGTTCGTAAGAACGGCATCCTCGTCGGCCGCGTGGCGAGCGTGATGCTCGACGAGCGGGGCGGCGTGAGCGTCGTCGCCGACATCGACTCCTACGTGCCCGTCTACCGCGACGAGCAGCCCCGGATCTCCACCACGATCCTCGGCGATGCCGAGATCCAGCTCGTGCCGGGCCGCGTCGTGCCGCCGCGGCAGCGGGTGGAGAAGGACGAGGCCCTCGTGGGGGCCGTGTCCCGGGATCCCTTCGAGGTGTTCTCCACGCTCGAGCCCAAGCTCGGCACGGCACTCGAGTCACTCACGGAGGCCAGCGTCTCCGTGACCAAGCTCGCCGCCAGCCTCGACCGGATCATGCTCGGCGACGACGACAAGTTTTCCCAGATGGTGCGGAAGACCGAGGCCGCCCTCGACTCCTTCAGCACGGCGATGGCCAACATCAACGACGTCATGGGCGACCCACAGGCTCGGGCCAACCTCAAGCAGACGCTCGCCGAGCTGCCAGCCGTGCTCGCCGACCTGCGGACGGGCGTGAAGGGCATCGGCGTGACGCTCGACACGGCCGACCGCAATCTCCGGAACCTCGAGGGGCTCACGCAGCCGCTGGGCGAGCGGGGCGCGGGCATGGTCGCCTCGGTCGACCGCACGATCGGACGGCTCGACGAAGTGCTCCAGCAGGCGGTGTTCTTCACCAGGGCCCTGAACGAGTCGGAGGGCACGCTGGGCAAGCTCGTCCGCGATCCCCAGGTCTACGACGATCTCGCTCAGGCTGCCGCCAACGTGAACCGGCTGACGAAGGAACTCCGGCCGATCGTGGACGACGTCCGCGTGTTCACCGACAAGATCGCCCGCCATCCCGAGCAGCTCGGCGTCCGCGGAGCGCTCGACCGCCGGCCAGGACTGAAGTGACCTTGGCGAACCGTTGAACGCCACCCACCCGTTCAGCGACGCTTGGCCGCGATCGCTGCCAGCTCGTCGAACGTGGCTTCCTTGAGCCGAGCCCCATACCGGGCCGAGAGCCAGGGGAGGGCGTGCTCGGCCACGTCGGGCTGCAGCAGCACGAGTTCGCCGGGCTTGGCTGATTCGAGGACGAACGCGGCGGCTTCCGCCCACGTGCCGCCGGCGACGATATCGACCGGTCGGTCGATCGCCCGAATGCCCTCCGCCAGGAGCCGGGAGATGTCGCCGGGCTGGCGGCCGCGAATGTAGGCATCTTCGTAGGTCACGACGCGATTGAACGCGGCGCCGAGCAGCCGTCCTTGGGCGATGAGGTCTTCGTCACGGCGATCACCCGCCGCCGAATAGACCGCGGTTCGCCGCCCATGCGGCAAGAGCCGCATGACGGCGCAGACGCCTTCGAGCGACGCGACGTTGTGGCCGTAATCGACCACGATCGCGACCCCGCTCAGGTCGAGCAGATTGAACCGCCCCGGGGAACCGTGGGGGCCACAGGCGAAACTCTCGAGCCCGAGTCGCACGAGCTCCAACGGTATGCCCAGCCGCCAGGCCGCCGCCGCCGCCGCGAGCGCGTTCTCGACCTGAAACGCCACGAGTCCGCGGTGCACGAGCGGCACGCGGTCGAGCTGTGCGAGTCGGGTCTCGCGGGGACCGTCGCAGAGGACGATCCAGCCGTCCCGCACCGTGGCGGCCCGTCCGCCCTGCGCCAGATGTTCGACCACCAGCGGGTTGGCGGGATCGACGGCGAAATAGATGATCTGGCCCGGGCACCGCGTCTGCATCCCGACGACGAGCGGATCGGCCGCATTCAGCACGGCGGCCCCTTCCGGCCGCACGGCGCCCACGATCGTGCCCTTCACCTCGGCGAGCCGCTCCGGGGTATCGATCTCGCCAAGCCCCAGATGGTCGCCGACGCCGATGTTCGTGACGACCGCCACGTCGCACGCGTCGAAGCCGCAGCCCTCGCGCAGGATGCCCCCGCGGGCCGTCTCCAGGACGGCGGCGGTGACGGCCGGATTGGCGAGCACACGACGGGCACTCTGCGGCCCGCTGCAATCCCCGGTGTCGATCTGCCGGGCCCCGATCCAGACGCCCTCGGTGCAGGTCATCCCGACCGTGCCCCCGCTCATCGCCGCCAGATGGGCGAGCAGGCGGACGACGGTCGTCTTTCCATTCGTGCCGGTCACGGCGGCGACCGGAATCCGGCCGTGGTCGCCTGATGGGAAGAGGGTGTCGACGATCGCGGCCCCGACATCACGGGGCGTGCCGACGGTCGGCTCGAGGTGCATCCGCAGACCGGGTGCCGCGTTGACTTCGATCACCGCCCCGCCCTGTACTTCGAGGGGCTGCGCCACATCGGCAGCGACGATGTCGATGCCGGCCACGTCGAGGCCCACGACCCGGGCCGCCTCCACGGCGCGGGCCGCCACGTCGGGATGCACGAGATCGGTGACGTCTTCCGCCGTGCCTCCCGTGCTCAGATTGCCGTTGCCGCGCAGCATGACGACCCGGCCGGACTCCGGAACGCTCGCGAGCGTAAGTCCTTGCTCGGCGAGCACACCCACGGCGACCTCGTCGACCGGGATCGGTGAGAGCACGCCGGCATGGTCACCGGAGCGGCGCGGGTCGGCATTGACCACTTCGACAAGCTGGAGCACCGTCATCGTGCCGTCACCGACCACCCGCGGCGGACAGCGGCGTGCCGCGGCCACCATCCGCCCGGCGACGACGAGCAGCCGATGGTCGAACCCGGGCACGAACCGCTCGACCATGACCGCCTCCTCGTGCTCACGGGCGATGGTCCAGGCCTGTTCGACCTCTTCGCGGGTGGTGAGATTCACCGACACGCCACGGCCCTGATTGCCGCACCGCGGTTTGACGACCACGGCCGCGCCGATCGCCTGCGCCGCCGTCCAGGCATCGGCGGCGTCGCACACCGGCCGTCCTTCCGCGACGGGGATGCCGGCCTCGGCGAGGAGCGTGCGGGTCAGCTCCTTGTCTTGGGCGATGGATTCCGCGATCGCCGCGGTCGCGTCGGTCTCGGCGGCGAGAATCCGCCGCTGCTTCGCCCCCTGACCAAGCCGCACGAGCGAGCCGTCATTGAGCCGCCGCGCCGGAATGCCCCGGGCCGCTGCCGCAGCGACGATCGCGCGGGTGCTCGGACCGAGCTGGGACTCCAGGAGCACCGATCGCAGGCGGCGGAGTTCGCCCGTCATGTCGAACTCCGTCGCGTTCACGGCCGCCTGGACGAGCTGGAGCGCCGCGTGGAAACAGGCGATCGCGAACGGCTCCTCCTTGTACTCGACCACGATCGTGGCGACGCCTGGTGTCTTCGCCGCATGGACACGACCGAAGGCCACGGGCGTGCCTGCCAGCGACTGCAGATCGAGGACGACCTGCTGGAGCACCTCGGCAATCGAGGTGCCGGCAAGTCGCTGCTGACCAATCACGGTCGGCAGCCATGCGGAGAGCCGGTCATGGAACCCGGCGAGCGTAAAGACCGGGACGCCATCGAGACGCCCGACGTCGACCCAGGTCTCGAGACACGGAACCGACGCCCATTGATTGGGCCCGCGCAAGACCTTCAGCGACTGGATGATCATGGGAGGGAGGACCGGGTGCCTTTCAAAAGGTGGGAAGACGGTCGGAAACCATTCCAAAACAGACTTACGGTCAGCACGTTGTGTGCCGACGCGAACGAAGGGTGGGCGGCTGCATGACAGCCGGCGAAAAGCCGTTGGAGGGGCGCCAGGAAGGGCCTCGGGCTTTGAAGAAGTGACAAAGCGATCTGCCTGCCGGTACAACGATGCCAGGAAAAGGACGATCGTCCGGCAGGAACTTTTTGCAGGCGGGCGGCCGCGGTCAAACGGCCTGCGGGAAGGCAAATCATCATCGGCCGGACATGGCCAGCCAGCGACTCCAGGACTCAGAGTAATCTAGGTAGATTCGGACAGCGACGCAAGTTTCTGCTGACATCCCTTCGCGGCCTGTTCCGACGGTCGTTCCACGCACGCTTTCCGCCACAACTCCCCGTGTCCTACGGTTTTCATGGTCTCCTCGCTGCCGCCGGCAGACTCGACGCTCCCGGCAGACTCTGCCCGATCGAACGTGCTTCCCTGGGGCGAGCGCATCCGACTCGATCACGATGAACGGGTGGTCGCCAGCTGCCGGTTCGATCTGGACAGTGGCCTGCAGTTCATCGACGGCTGGATCGTGCTCACCGACCGCCGGCTCATCGCCGACCTGCCGAGGGATTCCGTCGACGCGGCTGGTGCGCCCGCGTTGCACGCCTGGCCGCTCGGCCCCGACATGCAACTCGTCTCCCGCCTTCGTGGACCCGTCGGACGGCTCGACCTGTCGGCAAAGGGCCGCCTGCTGGCCCGCTGGATGTTCACCGCGGCCCGCGGGCGGGGCATCCATGCACTCGTAGATGCGTTCGCATCGCGGCGCGAACCGGTCACCAGAGAGGCGCCGGCTGCGGACGACGAGCCACCCGCGCGACCGCTGCCGGCTACCGACCGCGCGACCGACGACGACGATCTCCAGGCCACGACCGCCGCCGCAATCCACTCGCTCGTCAGGCTGCTCGGCTTTGCCCGCCCCCATGCCGGCGCGGCACTCCTCGGGGTCGTGCTCACGTTCGCGAGCACCGCGGCGGCGCTCGTGCCTCCATACCTCACGATGCCGCTCGTCGACGACGTGCTCATTCCCCGGCAGTCGGGCACGGCCGTGCCTTTCGCGCTCGTCACCTGGTACCTCAGCCTGCTGTTCGCCGCGGCGGTCACCGCCTGGCTGCTCTCCTGGGTCCAGACCTGGACGCTCGCCTGGGTGAGCGAGCGGATCGCCGCCGGCCTGCGGACCAAGACCTACGCCCACATCCAGTCGCTGTCGCTCGACTTCTTCCAGACACGGCGGACGGGCGATCTGATCAGCCGCGTCGGCACCGACACCGATCGGATCAACACCTTTCTCTCGGTCAATCTCATCGAATTCGCCTCCAACGTGATGCTCGTGCTGCTGACGGCGGTGGTGCTGTTCTGGCTCAATCCGCTGCTCGCCCTGCTCACGCTCGCACCGTTTCCGCTCGTGCTCTGGCTCGTTCACGGGGTGCGCACCCGGCTGCGGCGCGGCTTCGGCCGCGCGAGCATCGCCTGGGCTGAAATGACGAGCGTGCTGGCCGACTCGATCCCCGGCATCCGGGTCGTCAAGGCCTTCGCCCAGGAGTCGCGCGAGATCGATCGGTTCCAAGCGGCCAACGACCGGGTGCTCGACGCCAACGACCGCGTCAACCTCGTGTGGTCGTTCTTCGGGCCCCTCGTGCGCTTCTTCAACGAAGTCGGGCTGCTCGTGGTGTGGGGCGCCGGCGCCTGGCTCGTCTTCGGCGGCAGCGTCACGGTCGGCGGACTCACCGCCTTCATCGCCTACATCTCGCGGTTCTACGCCCGCGTCGAGTCGATGATTCGCATGGTGCCGGCCACGCAGCGGGCGGCCGCCTCGACGCAGCGGATCTTCGACATCCTCGACTGCCGTCCGAGCGTGGCCGAGCCACGGCGGCCAGTGCGGCCGGGCCGCCTCGCCGGCCGGATCGAGATCGCGAACGTGCACTTTCGCTACGGGGCCCGCGAGGTGCTGCACGGCATCGATCTCGTCATCGAGCCGGGGGAGATGATCGGCCTCGTGGGCACGAGCGGCTCCGGTAAATCGACGCTCGCCAACCTCATCTGCCGGTTCTACGACCCGTCGAGCGGGACGATCCGCGTCGATGGCATCGACCTCCGTGACCTGGCGATCACCGAGTACCGCCGCAATCTCGGCTGCGTGCTGCAGGAGCCCTTCCTGTTCTTCGGCACGATCGCCGAAAACATCGCCTATGGCCGGCCCGACGCCCCGCGGGAGCGGATCGTGGCCGCCGCCCGCGCCGCCGGCGCCCACGACTTCATCCTCGCCCAGCCGCTCGCCTACGACTCGCGGGTGGGCGAACGCGGCGGCACGCTCTCGGGGGGCGAGCGGCAGCGGATCTCGATCGCGCGGGCCCTGCTCGTCGATCCCCGCATTCTCATCCTCGACGAGGCCACGTCGAGCGTCGACACCGAGACCGAGGCGATCATCCAGGCGGCCATCGACCGGCTCGTCGAGGGCCGGACCACGATCGCCATCGCCCACCGGCTGTCCACGCTTCGCCGGGCCGATCGCATCGTCGTGCTCGACGCCGGCCGCATCGTGGAGACGGGCACGCACGACGAGCTGCTCGCCCTCGAGGGCATCTACACCAGGCTGCATCGGGCGCAGCAGAAGGCGGCGACCGAGTCGCTGGAGGTGGCGACATGACGGCGGGCAGCGGCGACTGGAGCGTGGAGCGACAGCCGGATGGTCGGCTCGACTTTCTCGATGCCTCGGGCCGTCGCTTCGAGGGCGTCGACGTGCTGCGGGCGTTTCCGCTCTCGGCGGCCGACGGCCCCGTGGCGATCGTGGGAGCGGGCGGCGGGGAACTGGCCTGGATCGACTCACCGGCGCTGCTCGCCCCGCCACTGCGGCTGGTGCTCGACGAGGAACTTTCCCAGCGGGAGTTTCTCCCGGTGATCGAACGCATCGAGTCCGTCGCCGATGGCGAACCGGCGGAGTGGACGGTTTCCACCGACCGCGGCCGCCATCGGTTCAAGGTTGCCCACCCCGACGACGTGGCCCGCGCTCCGGACGGCAGCGCGGTGATCACCGACACGTTCGGGATGCGGTATCGGATCCCGAGTGTCGCCGACCTCGACGGCCACAGCCGCCGGCTGCTCGACGGCCTTGTGTAGGCGCCGGCCCTTCCCTACCCCCGTAAGATGGATCGGTTGGAGCGATCCTGCCGGTCGAATGCCGCTTTTCCCGGGAAAAATCTCGGTTTTTTTCTCAACCAGCGGCTTGCGGCCTGCGTCGTACGGATTACCCTCGGGATCGTGTCTCGTTCAGGAGCGAACCCCATGAACTTTTTCGGAGCCCCCGTTCGCGCGACGTTCGCTCGACGGATGCTGTCTCGCGATAGTGCTTTTCGCGGCTGTGCTTTCCTTGGCTGCGTTGTTCTTGTGTTGGGCCCCCAGGCGCCGCTCGTTCGACTGGCGCAGGCCCAGTGCGGCTGCGGGCCGGCCCCGGCGCCGGTCGCCACCCAGACCTACCGCCTCGATTACCAGACCGTCTACGACGAACGTCAGGTGACGGCCGAGCGGGTCTCCTACGAGACCGTCTACGACACCAAGACCTACACCGTGCAGAAGCCGGTGTGGGAGACGCAGACGCAGGAGCGCCGCTACACGGTGCAGCGGCCCGTGTGGGAGACGCAGACCCGCGAGGAGCGCACCACGGTCATGAAGCCGGTCTACGAGACCGTCGTCGAAGACCGCAGCTACGACGTGACCCGCGACGTGGTCGAGACGAGCACCCGCGAGGAGCAGTACACCGTCATGAAGCCGGTCTACGAGACCGTCGTTCAGCAGCAGGTGCAAACCGTCCGGAAGCCGGTCTACGAGACGAGCCTCCAAGACCAGAACTACACCGTGACCGAGCCGGTCACGACGATGCACACCGCCTACTCGGTCGGCAGCCAGGCGGTCGACACGGTCACGCCGGTGGTCACGCCGGGTTCGACCTCGCTCGGCTGGGTGCCGGGCGGGTGGACGGTCGATCCGTATTCGGGCCTGTCGGTGTGGCGCCGGGGCGGTCACGCCTGGATGATGACGCCGGGCACGGTGGTGAATCAGGTCAACCGCGTCTACCAACCCACCGTTACCCCGGTGCAGGTGCCGCAGACGAGCTACGTCAACCGCGTTGTCACCCAGAAGGTGCCCGTGCAGACCGTTCGCTACGTCGATGAGCAGATCGTCCAGCAGGTGCCGGTGCAGACGATGAAGATGGTGGCCGAGACCGCTGTCCGCCAGGTGCCCGTACAGACCGTCCGCCAGGTCGTCGAACGGGTCGACAACAAGGTTCCGGTCACCGTCATGAAGATGGTGCCGGAGGAGCAGGTGCGGCAGGTAGCCGAGCAGGTCTGCAAGTTCGTCACCGAGGAAAAGGTCGAGCCGGTGCAGGTGCAGGTGATGAAATACGTCACCGAGGAGCGGTCGATGCAGGTGCCCCGCGTCGTCGAGAAGCGGGTGCCCTACACCTACACGGTGCGAAGTCCGCGGACGGTGGTGCACCGCGTGCCGCTCGACGCCTGCGGCAATCCGCTGCCGATCCGGCCCACGGCCGCACAGGCGGCCCCGTCTTCGTTCAGCGGCGCAGCACCGGCAGCTGCCGCCCGTCCCGCAACGATGGCCGCACCGGTTCTCCAGCAGTCCGAGACGACGCCCCTGAAGACGTTCAGCGACCGACCCGCCGATGCCGCACCGCGAGCCGCAGAGGGCTGGGGCGCTTCGAGTCGGAACCACGTCGATCCGACTGCTCGTTCGCAGGGTCCGGGCGGCTCACAAAGCCAGGCTCCCGGCTCGCAAAGCTCGGGCGATGCCTATCGTGCCGAGAAGCCGGCCGCGACCGAATCGGCCCGGGCCGCCGAGGCCGACGACGCCGCGCCGCTGCAGAAGATCGAGTCGATTCCGACGCCGCAGGCTGAAAAATCGGTGGCCCCCGCCACAGCCGAGCCTGCTCCGACGGTCGCGCCGGTGGGGCCCGACGTGTTTCCGCCGCCGCCCGCCAACGACCCCCGCGACCTGCCGGCGAGCGAGACGTCGGGACGCAGCCTGCCGCGGACCGTCCACTCGATCTGATCCCGGAGTCGCGGCACCGTGCGGAGCCGCGTCCAATCCGGCGACCTCGTGATCGGCGTCGACTTCACATCGGCGCCCTCGGTGCGGAAACCGTTGACGATCGCCGTGGGCCGGCTCGTCGCTGGACGGCGACAGCCGCGGTATCGCCTCGACGACATCCTCGAACTCATCACGCTCGACACCTTCACCGCGTTCCTCCGTGAGGGCGCGGGCTGGATCGGCGGCTTCGATCTGCCCTTCGGCCAGCCGCGGCCGCTCGTGGAGCACGAGGGCTGGCCCACCGCCTGGCCAGACTTCGTGCGGTTCTACTGTGAGACGCCGCGCGACCACCTCCGGGATGTCTTTCGCCGCTGGTGCGCCGCGAGACCTCCGGGACACAAGTTCGCCTGGCGACAGACCGACCGGCCGGCCGGCTCGAGCCCCGCGATGCGCTGGGCCAATCCGCCGGTGGCCTGGATGATGCATGCCGGCATCGGCCGCATGCTCGACGCCGGCCTGACGTTTCCCGCCCACCGCCACGCGCCGCGCGGCCGCCCACAGCGGATCGCGCTCGAGGCCTATCCGGGGTTCACCGCGCGGCAGGTCTGTCGAACGTCGTACAAGAGCGATCTCCCCGCCGCCCAGACGACCGCCCGCGCCGCCAACCGGCGGGCCATTCTGCGGGCCCTGGTCGCCGGCGAGGCGGGCCTCGACGTCGCGCTCGACATCACCCCCGCGTGGTCACGCCGCCTGGCGGCCGACGGCCGCGGCGACCTGCTCGACGCGGTCATCTGCGGCCTTCAGGCTGCCCACGCCGCCACGCGACCGGGCTACGGGCTCCCTCGCGATCTCGACCCGCTCGAGGGCTGGATCGCGAGCGTACCCGGCGGCTTGCCGCACACTCAGCCCATCTCGATCTCGTAGCCCTTCCGGTAGGGTCGGGCGAGCATCGCATTGGCCTGCTCGTCGCCAGTGATCTGCTCGGCGGCATCGTCCCACTGGAGCGTCCGGCCGAGCCGGGCCGTGATGCCGGCCAGGTGGCAGAGGTTGAGAGCCTTCATGTGCGAGTGCACGTCGGAGATCGGCTCTTGCCGGGTCTTTACGCAGTGCAGGAAATTCGCCCAGTGGCCCTTGCGCTCGTTCTCCTCCATGGGCAGGTTCTTGTAGACATTGGCCAGCGCGTCTTCCGGCAACGGATCGTCGGCGAGCGCATCCACCGGCGCGCCCGAGAGCTTGCCCCGACTCACGAAGATCCTCCCCTTCTCTCCCTCGATGAGCACGCCGTTGTCGGTGTCGTGGCGGATCACCATCTGCGTGCCCCCCGGGAACTCCGCCGTGAACAGGAACGCGGTCGCCGTATTGTAGCGGTCCCGCTCGACGGGCATGCCATCCTCGAACGCGACCGGATGCGTGGCCGAGCCACCGATCGACAGCGGGCCGGCGGTCTGTCCGTTGAGCTCGAGCGCCCAGGAGGCGATGTCGACGTGATGGGCGCCCCAGTCGGTGAGCTTGCCGCCGGAATATTCGTACCACCAGCGAAACTCGTAGTGGCAGTTGGACTTTTCCTGGGACTCCTTCCCCACGAGTTGCGGGTCGTTGAGAAACCGGTATTCCACCGCCGGCGCCGGCCCGAGCCAGCGATCCCAATTCAATTCCCGCGGTGGCTCTGCGACTGGAATCGAATAACTGGATGGGGCACCACCGATCGCGGCCTGCACCCTCTTGATCCGACCGAGCCGTCCCTCGGCCACGATCGCCATGGCCGTCACGAACCGAGGAAAGTCGCTCCGCTGCTGGGTTCCCACCTGCACAACACGGCCGGTTTCCTTCTGGACGCGGCGGATGAGCTTGCCTTCATCGATCGTGAGCGTGAGCGGTTTTTCGCAGTAGACATCCTTGCCCGCGAGCATGGCCTCGACGACCACTTTCGTATGCCAGTGATCCGGTGTCGCCACGTGAATGACGTCGATATCGTCGCGGTCCAAGAGCCGCCGGTAATCGTCGTGCACGGCCGCCTTGCCATCAGCGTGCCTGGCATTGAACGCTGCGGACCGGCGAGCATCGACATCGGCGATCGCGACCAGGTCGATCCACGGCTTCGCAACACCGATGTTTGCGTTGGCGATGCTCCCGGAGCCGATCAAGCCCAGGGCGAACCGGTCGTTCTTCGCCTTGGTCTCGTCGGCCAGCGCGCGCGGCGTCGAGGGAAAAAAAGGCCCGGCCGCGCCGGCCGTGAGCGTGCCGCAGGTGCCGAGAAAACCCCGGCGATTCGTCGGACGGGACATGAGCTGGCTCCGGAAATGGGGGACGTGTCTCACTCTGAGAATATCGCGGTCGAGCGGCCGCTGCCACCGAGTCCCTCGTGACGCTGCCAAAATACCGGGGCTCCTAGCCCGCGCTCCCTCGCCTGCACTAGAGTGTCACGCCGAAGCACGTCGCGGAATTCACTCGCTGCCCGTTTCGGGAACACTTCTCATGTCCTGCAAGGTCAAGGACGGCCCCCCGCACTCGCATTGTCGCTCGGAAGACGATGCCGTCGATGCGGTCGATGGAGACAACGCGGTCGCCGCGGTCGCCGCCACCGAACCCGAGGCTGACAGCGTCCGCCGGCTCTACACCGCGGCGCTCATCGCCGAAGTGCTGGCTGTGCCTCCCGCGGCGGTGCGGCACTGGGTCCGGGGCGGGCTGCTCCGGCCTGTGCGTCATGCCGGCTCGCTTGAATGGTTCGACTTCGAGCAGCTCGTCGCCGGACGCCATTTGGCCCGCCTGCTCGCCACGGGGCTGTCTCTGCGGGAGATCGATGCGCGGCTGGCGCGGCTCGCCCCCGGCGGCGCCCCGGCCGCTGTCCGCGTGGCCGAGCGGATCGTCGCCGATGGCCGCCGACTGAGCATCCGCAGCGGCGAATTCCTGCTCGGTCCGGGCGGCCAGATGCAGTTCTCCTTCTACACCGATCCGCTGGCCGCGGCATCGGGATCGCCCGACCGCCCGGCCACCGTGCGTGCGGAGATGCAGGCGGACATGCCGCTGCGGCGGGAGGGTGGAACCGGTGCCGGCGACCAGGACCGCTGGCAACCCGGCGCCGACGGCGCGGCCGAGATTCTCGATCTCGCCGACGACCTCGAGGCCGCCGGCGAATTCGTCGAGGCGGCCGAGGCCCTCCGCGCGGTGCTGCAGGCCCAGGGTCCGGCGGCCGACGTGATGTTCATGCTCGCCGAACTGCTCTACCGGTCCGGCGACCTCACGGCCGCCCGCGAACGGTATTACATGACGATCGAGATCGACCCCGATCACCTCCGCGCCCGGACGAGCCTGGGCTGCGTGCTCGCGGAACTGGGCGACCATGAACTCGCGTTGGCGGCCCTCGAAGGCGTGCTTCGCCAGGAGCCCGGCTATGCCGACGCCCATTGGCACATCTCCGGCGTGCTCCGGGACGCGGGCCGACCCCTGGAGGCGCGGCATCACCTGGCCATCTTCCTCGCCCTGGCGCCGGAGAGCCCGTGGGCCCTCGTCGCGCGGAGCATGCTCGGTCGCCCGATCCCGAATCAGTAGGCGCCCCACGGACCTCGCACGGCATTGACGCCGAACTGCACCGTGTCGCTTGGCTGGTTCGGCGTCGGCAGGAAGCCGCCTCCCGCGCCCCCCACGGCACCGGGCCCGGGATAAGGACGGCGGAACTGGTGATAGATCGGCATCACCCGCGAACTGGGCACTCCCCAGCCATACTGCGTTTGAAACTCCGCGGTCGGCGGCACGACCAGCGCGATCGGCCGTCCCTCCGCCGGATCGTACCAGCTGCTGTGCCAGCTCTTGCCCTGGCTCCTCAGGAAATACCGCTTTTCGGTCGTGTCGTGATGGAGCCAATGATGGCCGTGCTGGCCGTGGCCGTGTCCACAATGGCCGCAATGACCCTGGCCGCAGTGGCCGTGCCCGCAGTGGCCATGCCCGCAGGCGTGCCCATGCCCACAGGCCCCGCCGCAGGACTCGCAGCAGGTCGCGCCCTGCCCGGCGTGCAGGCCGCCATGCCCGCCAGCGTACGCGCCGACCGCGACGAGACCGATCGCCGCACCGCCCCACATGGCGACCCACCACCGGCGGGAATGGAAAGCTGGCTGCATCGTCTGAACGCTCCTTACCAGTAGTAGGCGTGCACGTCGGTTCGCATCCCCATCGCACCCGCCGGCCGGACATAGCGGCGGCGATGCTTGTAGAGGAACTCGTGCGGCATGAAGGGGGGATAGGTGTTCCAGGTATGGCCGACCCGCGGCGGGACCGGCCGGGGCGACACATAGAGTTGGGCACCCATGCCGGGCGCGCTGCCAGCCGGCACCGGCGGCACGTAAAAGTTGTAGAAGACGTCGGGCGTGGGAGCCTCGACGCCACCGTCGATCGGCAACGCCAGCGCCGCCCCGCCGGCCGCACATGCAGCGGCCGACACGGCAACGACGAGTCCGGTGCGAATCCAGTCCATGCGTGGCATCGCCTCCCTCCCTGGCTGCGGCCCACGACGACCCATGGTCGCCGTCTCCAGGATGTCGACGGTTCGGCACTCAGGCCATCAGCGGGGCCTGCATAACCGGCAAAGTCAGCCCCTCTTGCCAAGGTCGGGGCAGGCGATCACAGTCATGTTCATCATGGGCAAAACCAAGGCACCTCCCCGACCCAAAACCCGCCCCAGCGAGGCGACGCCGGAGCCGAGCAACGGCCAGGCCGCGACACATGCTCCCGCCAAGGCCCCAGCCAAGCGACGGGCCACGGCCCAGACGCTCGCCGCCGGGCAACGCGACATCTCGGTGAGCGAGTTCTTCGCGAAGAACCGTCATCTGCTGGGCTTCGACTCCCCGCGGAAGGCGCTGCTCACGAGCGTCAAGGAGGCGGTCGACAACTCGCTCGACGCCTGCGAGGAGGCGGGCATCCTCCCGGAGATCTGGGTGCACATCGAGCAGGTCGGCGACAGCGGCGCCCGCTACCGGATGGGCGTGCAGGACAACGGCCCCGGCATCGTCCGCAAACAGATCCCGCTCATCTTCGGAAAGCTGCTCTACGGGTCGAAGTTTCATCGCCTGCGGATGAGCCGCGGCCAGCAGGGCATCGGGATCTCGGCCGCCGGCATGTACGGCGTGCTCACGACGGGCAAGCCGGTGAAGATCATCTCCAAGACCGGCGCCAAGGATCGGGCCCACTACTACGAGCTGCGGATCGACACGAAGACCAACCAGCCGGAGATCCTGAACGGCAAGGGGGAAGGCGTCGACATCCCGCCCGGCAAGGCCGGCGACGAGCTGATGAAGAAGCACTCGATCGAGTGGGTCGCCGCGAACGACCGTGGCGACGCGATCGAGCATGGCACCCGCGTGACCATCGAGATGGAGGCCAAGTTCCAGCGGGGCCGCGGCAGCGTCGAGGAGTATCTCGAGCAGACGGCCATCGCCAACCCGCACGCCCGCATTCACTTCCTCGGTCCTGACGGGCAGGAGCGGATTCTGGAGCGGTCGAGCGACGACCTGCCGCCGGAGCCGAAGGAGATCAAGCCCCATCCCTACGGCGTCGAGCTCGGCCGACTGGTGACGATGCTCCAGGAGCATCCGAAGCTCACGCTCGCGCAGTTCCTCAACCAGTCGTTCTCCCGCGTCTCGCACGGGACGGCGAAGAAGATCTGCGACGCGGCGAAACTCTCCACGCGGGTGACGACGGGCAAACTCGGCCGCGGAGAGGCCGACGCGCTCTACAAGTCGATCCAGGAGACGAAGATCCCGCCGCCCGCCACCGATTGCGTCGTGCCGATCGGCGAGCAGCGGCTGCTGGCGGGCCTCCGACAGGTCGTGCCCGGCGAGTTCTTCACCGCGGCCACCCGCCCCCCCTCCGTGTATCGCGGCAATCCGTTCGTCATCGAGGCGGCGCTCGCCTACGGCGGCGGCGTGGCCGCTCAGAAGATCACCCGCGAGGCCCTCGGGGAACTGGCCGGCGAGAGTGACGCCCGCAGCCTCCGCCAGTTCCTCACGACCACCTTCTCAGGCCTGGGCGGCGAGGCCGCCGACAAGATCCTCGCCGCAGCGGAACTGGCCCCGCGGCAGAGCCCCTCCAAGCTCAAGAAGCCGCAGCTCGACGCTCTCCACGGGGCGATGCAGCATGTCAGCGCCGACGAGGGGCAGAACATGAACGTGCTGCGATACGCCAACCGCGTGCCGCTGCAGTTTCAGCCGGCAGCCTGCGCGGTCACGCAGACGATTCTCTCGACCAACTGGCGGTCCTACGGGCTCTCCCAGTCCCGCGGCAGTCTGCCGAGCGGCCCGGTCACCGTGATGGTGCACGTGGCCAGCGTGTGGGTGCCGTTTACGAGCGAGTCGAAGGAGGCGATCGCCCACTATCCGGAGATCCAGAAGGAGATCCGCCTCGCCCTCCAGGCCGTGGGCCGCAAGCTCGGCATGTACCTCCGCCGCCGGCTCCGCGTGGCCCAGGAAGGGCAGCGGCGGAGCATCTTCCTCCGCTATCTCGGCGAGGTGGCCACGGCGGTCGCACAGATCAACGGCGCCGACCGGGCGAAGCTCTACGAGCAGCTGCTCGCCGTCGCCAGGAAGAAGACGGCCGAAGCCGATGTGAAGCTCGACGACCGGGGCAAGCCGATCGAGGAGGAGGACGATCTCGACCTCGGCGACAACTGCATCATCGTGTCGCAGCCGGCGTAACGGCCCAGCCTGGCAAAGGCGGGGCTGCCCATCCCCCAGCATCCTGCCGGCGGGCTTCGCGGCCCGGCGTCTCTCAGGATACAAGCCCCGGACAGAAGTCCGGGGGTGAGGTGGTTATGGGGCACACAAGAGGCACCACGACCACGCGCGATGAATGATCCCCGACGACCCGGCTCGTC
>Ga0209498_1001020_pt1 | contig 17249 bp, 12 predicted proteins | sample WalLakDeSediment_FD_184131 | JGI IMG/M metagenome (GOLD analysis project Ga0209498, IMG submission 184131) | Lake sediment microbial communities from Walker lake, Nevada to study Microbial Dark Matter (Phase II) - Walker Lake 11/02/13 Deep... | ecosystem: Environmental > Aquatic > Freshwater >... | reverse complement strand
ATATCTCGTCGGGGTTTTAGTTTTCCAGTTGCAGCTTATCAATCCTGGACTTCAACGTGCTGGCAGGAATTTGCAGTATTTGGGCGGCCTTTGCCTTATTGCCTCCCGAGCGAAGAAGAGCATCACGTATGGCATTGGTTTCAACTTCTCTTAAGATTTCATCAAGGGGTTTGTTTTCAAAATAGAAACACGTATGAGGTTTTCCGGGGAAACGAACCTCCATGGGAAGGATGTTTTTGTTTATTGGGCCTTCTCCAGCCAAAAGTACCAAGCGTTCTAAAAGGTTTTTCAACTCCCTTACGTTGCCAGGAAAAGAATATTGTTTCATAATTTCAAGCGCTTCACCATCAATTCTGATCGGCTCAGCAGGCGAGAACTCATTAACAAAGTGACCGGCAAGCAATTCAATATCTTCGGGTCTCTCGCGCAATGGCGGAAGGTTGATTGGAAAAACATTCAGGCGGTAAAAAAGGTCTTCACGAAACTTGCCTTCGGCCACCAGCTGTTTCAGGTCTTTTTTAGTACTGGCAATTAGGCGAATGTCAATTTTTATGGTTTCGGTGCTACCTACTCTTTCAATTTCGCCTTCTTCAAGGGCGCGCAGCAGTTTAACCTGTAAATCGAGAGGAATGTCATCGATATCATCAAGATATAATGTGCCCTTGTCGGCCATTTCGAAACGACCTGTTTTATTTGCATCGGCCCCGGTAAAGGCACCTTTTACATGGCCAAACAACTCACTTTCAAAGATTTCGCGAGAAAGAATGGCGCAGCTGACTTTTACAAGGTGTTTGTTGCTTCTATTGCCGTTAAAGTGAATGATATTGGTAAGCAATTCTTTTCCTGTTCCCGTTTCGCCGGTAATTAAAACGGTAGTAGGCTTGTCGGCAATAATTTTTACCAATTCAAAAACCTTTTGCGACTCCTGCCCCCTTCCAATGTATGAAGAAAGGTCGAATTTTTTCCTTACCTGGCTACGGAGCTGTTTGTTTTCCTCCTTGACTGACTTAAGCTCTTTTATCCTTTCAATGGTCAGAAGCATTTCTTCCATATTGAAGGGTTTGCTGATATAGTCGTAAGCCCCAAGTTTCATTGCTTCAACGGCAGTATCGACCGCGGCATGCGCTGTGATCAGCAACACATAAACTTCCGGTTTAATTTGTTTCAGCCGTGAAATAAACGCCAGGCCATCCATTCCAGGCATTTTAAGGTCTGTAATTACAATATCAACTTCAGCCCCTTCATCCCGTATGCTTTGCAATGCGGCTTCTGCCGACGCAAATTCCCGTACCTGATATCCGGCCTCGCGCAGTTCGTCAGCCGTGGTGACTCGGATTAACCGTTCATCGTCAACAACAAAAATTCTTAACATGGAAATCCATTTATTAAAATTTACCCTTTAACATTAGCCCTTAAGTATAGGCTTTTGGAGTTCTCTTGGGAAGCACCACAACAAAAGTAGCACCTTTTCCGGGTTCGCTTTCTGCCTTTATTTCACCGCCATGGTCATGAACTATTTGGTACGATACCGAAAGCCCAAGGCCAGTTCCTTCACCAATTCTTTTGGTGGTAAAAAACGGATCAAAAATTTTGACTTTTAGCTCAGGGTCAAAACCCACCCCATTATCACGAAAATAAATCCTGGCGTATTTTTCATCCTCCTCAAAATAAATACTGATCTTACCCTCTATCCTTGGCTCTTTTTCAATTCTATCGGAAACTGAATCGATAGCATTCAAAACTATATTGAGAAAAACCTGCTCCATGCGGTTGGGGTCTACAATTATGTAAAACGGTCCTTTTGACTGGTCAATTTCGAAATCTATTTTTCGCCTGCTCACTCTGTATTGCGCAAGTTTAAGGGCCTTACGTATTAAATCACAGGTGCTAACTTCCACAAACTTGTGATGGCTTTTCCTGCTGAATGTCAGCAGATCCTGAATAACCTGCTCCATGCGGTTCAGAGCTTCTTGCATCAGGGCAATGTATTTAACGGTCTGCTTAATGTCGGCCGGGTTACGTGCAATGCGGTTAAGCCCAATCCGCAGGCCTGCCAGAGGGTTGTTAATCTCGTGGGCCACTCCGGCGGTGAGTGTGCCTATAGAAGCCATTTTCTCTGATTGCAAAAGCGATTGCTGCAACTGATTCATGGTGTTATGGGTTTGCTCCAGGCGCCTAAGCATGGTATCGTAGTTTTCGTAAAGCACATCAATCTCATCACTGCTATTGAAAATACGGCGGATCCTGTAGGAAAGCCTCCGTGTAGAATCCCGAATGATGCCCAGGCCCTGCTGAATGGTTTCAATGTTGATGGCTTGCGACTGTCGGCTGAGCACCTTCAGGGGAGTAGAAATGGTATAGGAGAAGAACAGGGCAGCCAGCAGTCCCAGCAAAAAAAAGATACCCACCATAATCCAGAGAGTTTTGATTGTTTCGTTGACATGTTCGATTATTTCGTTTTCGAGGATACCAAGTCGAACATAAGCAACACTTCGGCTCAAAATGGGGACACTGAAATCGCGGATAAAAACGCTCTTGTCGCCCTGATCTCTTACCGACACAATGCTGAACCCGTCGCCCGGTCCGGGCAAATTGGCAGTTTTTAATTCTGGCGGTACAAGGTCAGGAAAAGAATGTGCCAGCACCTCACCGTTTTCAGAAACAATAAAAACATAGTAAATGGTTAGGTCGATGGCTTTTATCTCGTTGATAAGCGAGTTTAAGCCAGCCGGGTCCTCCGACAGTATGAAAAAAACGGCCTGTTCAGCAAGTGCGCGGGCAATGAAATAGCCTCTTTTTTCAAATTCGGTGTTGAGGGAATGGCTCACCGAGTTGCGCACCAACAAGGCATTTAGCAAACCAAACACCAGCACGGTAAGGCTTATGCCCAGGGCAAACTTGGTGAAAAGTGGCAGCTTGACCTTTCTCATGGTTCCAGGAACTTACGGGCCTGGCGAATGCCATCATAAAGGGTATCACCGGCAAGGATAAAACGATCAACCTGCAACTGGTAAATGATCTGGCGGCCTTGCTCGTGCAGGTGCATATCGAGGAAAAGTTCTTGTATTTCGGAACGAAGGGACCGGTCAAGGTCCCGGGAGTTGACAATGGGAGGAATGCCAAAATAGTTACTTTTCTCAATCAGCCGAATGTTCTGTATAGCTTCTGGCTGAAACTGCGAGAGATAATCGAATATCAGTCCATTGACCGAAGCTCCGTCTGCCAAATTGCGCGAAACCATTTGTATGCTGATGTCGTGCGAACTGGAATACAGCACCTGACTAAAAAATTCATCTGAGCTGGTGCCCATTCCCTTGAGTTTACCGTCAATGAAAAGTTTCCCGGTAAAACAAAGTGGATCAGAATAAGTAAATGATTTGCCACGGAAGTCTTCAAACCGGGTAAAGGCTGAGTTTTGCTGGGTAATAATATAACCCTGGTAATAAGGCAAGCCATTGTGCACAGGAACAACTAACAATTCCATATTTTCAGAACCTACCACGTAAGCCCCAGAACAAATAAAGGCAATATCGACCAGGTTTTGTGCGAGTAACTCATTTACTTCCTGATAGGTCATACGCTGCTTAAACTCAACTTTCAAATGCAGCCTTTGCGAAATGTAATCGAACAATTCCTTGTAATAAACAAAACTTTCGCGCGGCGAAATAACTGTTGCAATGGCTACCCGCAGCACAGGCAGGCTGTCATGTCCTGCATAATCATCACCTTCTTCAGTCGAGGTGCTAAAGTCAACTGTAACGGACTCATGCCGTGGGCCGGAGCACGAAAAAGCCAAAAACAGAAAGAAAACTAAAAAAGCCAGAAACAGCCTGTTTTTATTTTCTGAAAAACCCATAAGTATATTTTTTAAAACCAACTTTTTTGCAGAAATCTAAGGTACAAAAAAACAAAATAGTTTATACAGGTCTAACTCCATTTAAAAACCCCGACTATTATGAGGCAGGGTTGTTTCCCGAATAAGATCGGCAGACACGGAATGATTACCTCTTCATAACATTTTTTGTTAATAATATTTTAACAGTTTCTTCACCCATTACATTTTTTGGCTAACTTTAACTGGGTGTACCGGTTGAGGCAACTGGTTGAAAGGCTGGAAAGTGAGGTTTCTCATCAACGTAAAGTCATTGACCATTTAATGGAAGTTCAAAAAAACCAAAATAAGCCCATTTGATTCCGGCTGTTTATTTATTTATCAATTGTTTACTGATATTTTTTATTTTCAATTTCTCAAAGTAATGGCCTTCAGCAGCAACCCCACCCTAATAGCCAAGTCTGAAAAGGAACTTCACATTCAGCCGCGGATGGCCAACCGTCATGGGTTGATCACCGGAGCCACAGGTACAGGCAAAACTGTTACTTTGCAGGTACTGGCCGAATCTTTCAGCCTTCAGGGCATCCCATGCTTTATGACCGACATTAAGGGCGACCTCTCGGGGGTTTCAAAAGCCGGGGTTTTAAACGAAAGGATAGCCGCCAGGGTTGAGAAAATGAGCCTTGATGGCTATGAAAACCGTGCTTTCCCTGTGGTTTTCTATGATGTTTTCGGGCAGCAGGGCCACCCAATGCGTACCACCATTTCCGAGATGGGGCCATTGTTGCTTTCCCGCTTGCTTAACCTTAACGATACCCAAGCCGGGGTGCTTAACCTGGTTTTTCGCATTGCCGATGAAAACAGACTGTTGCTCCTTGACCTAAAAGACTTAAATGCGATGCTGGAATACGTGGGTAACAACCGCGAAAAATTCACCACCAGCCATGGCAATGTTTCGGTTGCAAGCATTGGGGCCATAAAACGCAACCTGATGATTCTTGAAGACCAGGGTGCTGCACACTTTTTTGGTGAAACGGCTTTCGACATTCACGATCTGCTGCAAACCGATGCACAAGGATTGGGCTTGTTGAATATTCTCACTGCCGACCGCCTTATGCACTCGCCACGGGTGTATTCGACATTTTTGCTTTGGCTGCTTTCCGAACTGTATGACCAATTGCCCGAGGAAACTCAGATTGAAAAGCCAAAGCTGGTATTCTTTTTTGATGAAGCGCACATGTTGTTTTCAGATGCGCCGAAAGTTCTGCTCGAAAAAGTAGAGCAGGTCGTTCGGCTGATCCGGTCAAAAGGTGTGGGGGTTTATTTCATAACCCAAAACCCCCTTGATCTACCCGAAACCGTTTTAGGCCAGCTTGGCAATCGCGTGCAGCATGCCCTTCGCGCCTACACGCCTCGCGATCAAAGGGCTGTCAGGGCAGCAGCAACAACATTCAGGCAGAATCCGGCCTTCGATACTGAAACAGCCATCATTGAACTGGGTGTTGGAGAAGCCCTTGTTTCATTTCTTGATGAAAAGGGTGTGCCCTGCCTGGTTGAAAGGGCGCTTATTTGCCCGCCCTGCGCACAAATTGGGCCCATTACCCCCGAAGAGCGCGAAAGGATCATCAAAAAGTCGCCGGTATTTGGAGTTTACGAACGCTTTTTTGACCGCGAATCGGCTTATGAAATACTCAAGAAGCGAATGGAAGAGGAACTTCGCCAAAAGGAGCGGCAGTTGCAGGAAACCGCTGCACAGAAAGCAGCACGCGAGCAGGAAAGGGCCACACGCACCACCCGCAAGCAGCCAACCCTTTTGGAAGATCTTTCCAAACAAACCGGAAGAGCAATTACAAGAAATATCAGCAACCAGGTAGGGCGCGAAATTGCCCGGGGATTATTGGGCTCACTGTTTGGCGGAGCACGAAAACGCTGATTTGTATTTGCTAAAGTGCTAAAATTTAAAAATATGAAAAGACGATTTTTTTACTGTATTACTGCGACTGTATCTCTTTTCTTTTTGATGGTTTCCTGTCAGAAAGAAGAAAAAGTTTTTGAACCCGAGTATCTCGAAAGCTATGAAGTTATCCAGGTGCTCACAAAAGAAAACTTGCTGGATATGGTTTCTTCCAGCAGCCTGTTTCCGCCGGCAGCCAATGCTTTTGTTCAATTTGGGGTTGAACTTGTAAAGATCAATTATCACACTGCGGGACTGAATAATGAACCCCTGCTGGCGTCTGGTGCCTTGCTGGTTCCTTTAACAAATTCTGAATTACCCATGTTCAGCTTTCAGCACGGCACATTGTCAAACCCTTCAGAAGCGCCTTCGTTATTTCAGTCAGTTTACACCGACCAGCTTACCGTATTTGCCTCTACCGGCTTCAACACAGCGCTGCCCGATTACCTTGGTTACGGCTCAACCGAATATATGGATCACCCCTATGAACACCGGCAAAGCCTGGCCACGGCCACACGCGACATGCTAAGGGCTTCGTACGAGTATTTTAAGGTGAGAAACAAGCGCGAGCCATCAAACAAGCTTTTCCTTTCAGGTTATTCTGAAGGCGGTTTTGCTACAATGGCTACCCTGAAATTGTTGCAGGCAGAGCACCCGCAAGAATTCAACATAACTGCTGCCACTGTTGGCGCCGGAGCTTACAATAAAACTGCAACTGCCCAATGGGTGGTGAGTGCAAACGAAAATTTAGAGTATATCAACACCTTCATCTGGGTTTTGGATGTATACAACAAGATCTATACGCAACTGCAAAGACCTTATAATGATTATTATAATGAGCCGTGGGCAACACAAATTGCGCAAAACGGAGTATTTACTCCAATTGAACTTAACCCCTCCCTCCTTTTCAGGGAAGAGTTTGTTGAAGGCGTTCTTAATGGTACTGATGCTGCTATGCTTTCTGTTCTCGCCGATAATGACTGCTTTAACTGGAAACCCGAATTTCCCATAAAACTATACCACGGAACTGCCGACCGCCTGGTGCCCTACCTTAATTCAGAAACAGCTTTCCAGGCAATGGTAAGTGTGGGAACTGAAAATATTGAGCTGATTACAATAGAAGGCGGAACTCACGAAACAGCATTAGGTCCTTACATCCTGGGTACTTTTTCCTTCTTTTTCGGGGCTCAGGGAAAGGAAGCCCCGGTATGGGAATAAAATTATCGTTTTGCCATTTTGCTGATCACAGCGGGCAAGGCCTATGGGCTAATCAGGAAACGCGTTTTGAGCACTATCCGGAATACATTCCGAAAGCATTCGGTAAATATTAGCCTGGCGCAACGAGAAAAGTTTGGCTCCAAGATTAAGCGCATCTCTTTCAATACGTGATTTTTCGAAACCCAAATCCTGAAATGTAGTCAAGGCAAGGTCTTCCAATTCAGGCTCGGTGTATTCACGAAGGGCTGTTTCAACTAAAACCAGGTCGTGATGCCTGCCCAGTAATTGTGAAAGGGTTTTCGATTCTTTCACCCAGGCTTTAAGCATCACAGGCCATATTGGAAGCAACATCTCCATTTGATGCCATAGATATTTCACATGCTTGCGCCATTCGTGCAGCATATGGTCTGACATGTCCGATTTAAGTTGTGCAAGTTCTTTTCTGGCCTGCCCATAAGTGGTTTGAACACCCAGAAAAAACAATTCGGGTTTATCTTCAATAACCTTCCATTGAGTCAGTTGGGCCTGCATTTTGGTCAACTGGTGCATCACCTCACTCCTGACACTTTCAAGGTTTTGCTTTCCGGCTTCTTTGTTTCTCCGCTCCTGCAGACGAGCCCTGAAGCGAATCAAAAATGCCTTCTCTTCGGTTGAATCTCTTGATTTAATGATAGGCTTAAGCGTTTCAGAGATCACAGTATAATCGCGTTGCCCGGCTAAAGCCCTTGCCTGGTTGCGGTAATAGGTATTCAAGCGGCGAAACTCGCCTTGGTCAAGGCCATGACGAGCCATTCTGAGCAAACTCCTTAACCTTTTAAAGCACAACCTGGCTTCATGTATGTTCTTTGCATCAACTTTAGCCGGCGCAAGTTGTTTAATGGCTTCACGGTTCAGGGTACCTGCCATTCTGACCAGGTTCTGGCCAAAAGTTTCGCCAAAACGAACTTCAATATATTCCAAAGCTCAATTTTTTTTAGCGAAAGATAAACATTTTGCTGACATGTTTTGCAACGGGAGAAAAAAAAGCCTGCTCCCGTATGAAGAGCAGGCTTAAAAAATTTATTGGTTTCAGAATTGCACGCTTAGCTGCACTTCGCAGAAAATGCGTACTTCGTCGCTTACCAAAACACCACCGGTTTCAAGGGCGGCATTCCAGGTCAGGTTCCAGTCCTTGCGATTGATCTTACCCGAAAGGCTGAACCCGGCCTTAGTATGGCTACGTGTCCGCGTGCTTCAATGGATATGGCAGGGCTGCGAGAACTCCTGAAACTGAAAGAATCGCAGCACCTCATGCTTAATAACCCGGTGGGTTACCCGGCAGAATAATCCAGCAATTTCCCAGGACTTACTTCATCATTTTGAGCGTGGATTGAAAGTTTTTTCCGGCAATGTTTACAAGATAAAACCCACCCGGAAAACCATCGGCTCTGAGTAACATTGAATCGCTTTCTGAGGCCATCTCCCAGGGTATTTCCTGCAGCAATCTTCCTGATATATCAAATATCCTGACCATGACCTTTTGTGGCTCAGGGAGCCTTATAACCAGCCTGCAAGGCCCGTTCATATTGTAGAGTATTCTGGCATCAGCAAAAGCCTTTAAATCATGCCCCTTTCCGGTGGAAAGGCCAATTTTTTGCCTTAACAAGTCAGAAAATTGTTCGGGGGTTACAAACACCACGTCTGGTCCTACCTCAGCGTTATTTTGCACATTCTCCATTATGATTTGCAATCGCGAAAGGGTAATATCGGCAGGGTTTGAGGCGCCAACGGTGAATCCATCCTGCCTTAACCGCTGATAGCCAGCCAAAAGAAAGTTGGGTTTAGGTTTGTTTCTTAGTTTGTTTACGATGCGGGTTGATGAAGCTGAAAGGTCGCGCACATCGGCATAAAACGTGTCATCATTAACATGGTTGTAAAGCAATCCGCCGAAATTGGTGTAGGCATGCTGGGTTTGAAGCGCCGGATCAAAAAGAAAGGTCAGGTCGGTGCCGGTTTGCTGTGAAAAACTACCTAACTTACTAAAGCTGAAATTATTTGATATAACCACCCCCCTGTATGTTGAAACTCCGGCTCCGTTGTAATGCTTATAGGCATAAACCGCTGGTATTTGATAGGCTTGCAGCAGCCAGCTTGTTTTTTCAATTGCATGGGGCAAATAACTGGTTGGGAACATATCAGGATAAGCATACCCCAGGGGTGTTGTCACCGAAATGAAGCCATCGTTTTCAGTTGCCGTTCTGAAATAATACTGGCCCAAAAAGGGGAAGGTTTCAAACATGTGCAGGTTAAATCCCCAGCCGATGGGCACCTCACCCCTTAGCGCCGAATGCCAGGCCCCGGCCTGGAAGCCAAAGTTCCAGTTGCCCGCATCGCCTTCTGAACCGATAAATAGCACATAATGCTTCTCTTCAAGGGGAGTGCTTCCGGGCGAAACGGCCGAAGGCCTTTCGTAAAAAAAGTCAGGGTCAGCAGGGAAAACGTGGTGCCACGAAAGGTTACTCAGCAGGGTTTCATGAAAGCTGCCACCCCAGGCTGAGATCCATTGTACAAGTGGTTCGGGCCGCATCCAGCCATATACGTGAAAGATCTCATCGGGGTAACTCTCTTGAAGGTATTCCATAACCTGCTCAATCTTTTCGGCTTTTTCATCAGAAAGGGAATAGAAATTCAATGACTCAGTACCTGCCAGGTTCATTTGGAACATTCGCTGGTTAACGGCCCAGTCGGTGATTTCGCGCAGGTAAAATTTGCGGGTGTTGGTGCGGGTAAGAAAATGCTCAAGGGCCCAGTCGAGAATGGCAAAATAGCGGTGCTCCTGGCTTAGCGAAGTATTGTTCCAGGGGTGTTGTGCCAGCTCAAGCTTAGCAGAAATCCTGATTGGGTCCTGTCCGTTAAAATGATCGGGCACCCAAACGCTGTCGGGTTTCTCAATGCTTATGGTGGTATTGTTGTAAGGAAGCGGAATGCAATTGGTAAGTCCGCCTATCATTGCAGCCACTTCGGCTTGCCAGCGGAAATTCTGCCCGGTGAAATTTCCGTAAGTCAAAGCTGGATTATAGGTAATGGCTCCATTCAGATCAGCAATGAAATGCTGCACCAGATCATTAATGTTTGTTATTGCGAAAAAATTCACATTACCATCTTCCACATAAATATCGCGCCATTTCTCATCGGTCTGGTTATAACTCCAGGCTTCATATACATTAAGCAAATACAACCTGGGGGTTTCCCTGTTTACAATGCCGGCAATGGTCATGGCAATCAGCTTGTTTTCAGTCGAAGCACCAGTGCCATCAAAAAGTACGGCATTAACCGGGTTTGCTTTTAAAAAAGTGGTGAATAAAAAAAGTATAATGAGAATATAGAACTTTTTCATCTTGGTCAGATAAACTGAGAAATTTGCAACAAGAGCAATGGTTTGCTGCAAAGTTAAGATTGTTGCACTAAGCAGACAAGGAGCAGGCAAAATCATTCACCTCCATTTTCAAAGCTTTCAATTTTGGCCTTTACGCCCGAAAAGGCTTCCATTATCTCCTTTTCGGGGGTGATTACGTTAAATTCGCCCCAAAAACCATCATCATATTTGTAGCCAAGATCGACAAAAGTAGTGCGCGGACTTAGCACCTCGCGCCGGCTGAAACGGTTAACATCTTGATCATCAATTTGCCCGACAGCCATTTCAATAAAGGCAAAGTAGTGATTATTGAAAAGAGAATTCCTGCGCCTGATTTTAAGGCTAAGCTCCCCTCTAACATGCTTCAGGTAATATCTTCCGTTGAACTTCTGATAGCTGATGGTGTAGTTTGCCCGTTCGATAATTGGAACAAAACTTTGTATGCGGCGAACAAAAAACTGGTCTCTTGCCTGGTTAATATACTTTTGATTTATTTCAAAATCGGCTTCCACCAGGGCCAGATCTTCGGTATCGATAAACAGTGTACCCATAAACAAAGGCCCCCTGATAATCCTTTTTTGGGCAAACTCAATGGCATAAAGGCTCCGATTATTCCTGGTCACTATGTCGGCCCGGATAAAATCATAATCATCGATAAATTCCGGATCAAGAAAATCAGGCAATTTGCTCATTATATCCAACTGAAGCGAACTCTGCACGCCCGATCTAAGTTTAAGTACCAGTGTATCAGTATGATCGGCATTAATTATGTTTCTGGCTTTCACAACCATTACCTGATCATCGTATGGGGCGTTTACAGGTGCTTTAAAAACCCTGAAAACTGCCTCTGAAAAATTCAGGTATTTGTTGTTTCGCTTAACTCCTTCACGATAAAAGCTCAGCAGGCTGACAGGTTTATTGCCGTAATTCTGTTCTATTTTTTCGAGCATTTGGAAAACGATGGCCGTGGGATCATAATACCGTATCACCACTTCCTGCATTGAAATGTATTCGGTTTCCATGATCACATCCACAAACTGGTCGCGAAGCAAATGCAGCGGAATTTCCTGGGTTTTAAAACCGAGGTGCGAAATTCTCAGGGATTTATCAATAAATTCGTTTGGCACCCTTAGCTGAAAAAATCCATCAAGGTTAGTTGATATTCCAAAGCCTTTTTCGGGAATACCAACGGATGCATATGGCAAGGGGTTTCCGTTAACCTGATCAGAAACTCTTCCCCTGATGGTGAACCAGGGGTTTATCTTTTGATGTTCGGGTGCCGGCATAGCCTGAATGGGCTCAGCATCTGTGCGGAAAACAAGGATGTGTCTTTGAATCACCCGCATTTGCAGACTGGGGTCATCAAGAATCACATCGAGCCATTGGCTGATAACCTGATTGTTGCGCCTGATACTTACCCTGCGGTTGTTATCAATAACATCACTGTCGTAAATAAAGAAAAAACCACTCTCGCGCGAAATCTGGTTAAGAAGGGAATAAACAGTATTGGTTTGCCTGGGCAGGCTTACTGATACATCGGGGAGTTTTTCCTGTGCCAGTAGCTTTCCAGGGAGAAGTAAAATAATAATCAAAACCGGGTAAAACAACCTGAAGCTTGTTTTAGCATTGAGCAATGAATATGCCCTTGATCCGGTCATTTTTTCATGGTTTATTTTGCTGTAAGCAGAATGCTGTCGTCGGGCTGGGTAAAGGCTTCAAGGTTCATTGAAAGGGTAATGAGATCTACAATACCCTGCACTGAATTGTTGTAAAAAGTCACGGTCATTCTTCGCTGTCTCACCAGGTCATTTTCAAGAACAAGTTTTGAGCCATAATTTCTGTTTATCACCTGAACAATGTTGGCAAGTGTTTCATCTTTAAAGTGCATACGGTTTTGCCGCCAAAGGGTTAGCGAAAGTTCGCCTGGTTTTGTTTTTGTCATTTCAGCATTGCTGATGCTCAGCAACTCGCCCGGAAGAACCAGAACAGGATCGTCTTTCAGGCCTGCTGCCTTTACGTTTACCAGGCCTTCTTCAACAAAAAGTTCTACCTGCATATTTTCAAAGCTTTTCACATTAAATGATGTTCCGATAACCTGAATGGTTGCATTGCCTGCTTCAACAATAAAGGGTTGATCCGGGTCGTGCGCCACATCGAAAAATGCTTCGCCCTTAAGAATAACCCTGCGCTCATGGGGGCTAAAACCGGGCAAAAATGATATTTCCGACTGGCAAGCAAGATAAACCACTGAGCCATCATCAAGGGTTTTAACAAAAGTTTGTTCCTCAAGGTTAGAAAAAGTGAGCAATCCTGCTGCAGGAGTCCTGAGCATTGCAAAATAAAGCATGCTGCCCGCAGCAATTAGTAAAAGGAAACCCGCAGCAATTTTCATAAATGAACGGATTGGCCTTGTGCGGGCTGAACTGGCTTCATGATTAATAAGACCTTCGCTGTGGAGCCTTGCATGCAATTTTTGCCAGGCCTTATCGGTGTTGAACACCATTGGTTTTTTTATAGTCTCCATTATTTTCTCTTGCTTTTTTTTCAGTTTTTCGTCTGGGGCACCTTCCCGTATTCTGAAAGATTTTTTCTCAAAATTCTAAGTGTGCGAGTCATGTCAGCTTCAACGGTTTTTACAGATACTGATAATTTCTCGGCAATTTCCCTGTATTTAAGCCCTTCGAAACGGCTAAGCCTGAAAATTTCACGACTGCGTTCGGGCAAGGTTTCCAGCGCTTTGTCAATTTCCTTTTTTAACTCCCTTGCCTCAAGTTCAGGTTCAAAGCTCTCATTAGCTTCAGTTGTAGTTTCCGATAAAATTCGTTCTGCATATCGGCGTCTTACAGCTTGTTTATCAAGGTATTTAAGGCTAAAATTTTTTACTGCACTATACAGATATGATTTCAGTGAACCGGTAATATTAATACTTTCCTTGTTCTTCCATAAATGGTAAAAGAAATCCTGCACTATTTCTTCAGCGGTATCAGGGTCGTTCACAAATCTAAGGGCGAAGTTGCTCAGCGGGTTGTAATATTCCCTGAAAAGGGTCTCAAAAGCCTTTATATCGCCCTTTTTGATCCTTAGTTGCAAAAAAAATCCGCTATCAATCAATTTCATCTGAAAAAGATTTTTTGTAAGACTTTGCCTTATGAACTGCTTTCAAAATAACCACCCAGTTTTTTTGGCTTAAGCAAAAACCGGGCTTTTTTTTGGCATGCAAAATCATTTTCAAAATTAGGGATTTACCCTGATCAGCAGTGATTTTTTTATTGCTTGCAGCAAATCCCGGGAAGTGCAGGTAATTATTTTGCTTCCCGGGAATCACTGCGTTTTTCAATCTTTCAAAGAAACCTGGGCGTTATCCGGATTATTCCCTTTCGATCCTGATGTTGAATTTTCTGATGGCCGATTCAATTGACTGATCGGGTTCTATCACGTTATATCCGCCCCAGAAGTCTTCATCAAAATACACTGGCACCATGTCAGAAAGAATGTTGGTTCTTCTGAAGGATTCACGGTAGGTCACCTTGCCATCAATTTCGGGCCTCAATTCAGTAATGGCCATTTCTGACATGATGGAGTAATTTGTGCGGAAAATCCTGCGGCGCCAATCGGCAAAAAATTCAAGTTCGTTCCTGACATAATTCAGGTGGTATTTCCCGTCAATTTCCTTGTATGTAACAAGGTAGTGGGTTTTGGTGGGTGTGAAGCGAAGCCGTGCAGGCTTGCGGATGATAAAGTTCTGTGCAGCTTTATCAGGATCAGACAGGTCAACACTAAACTCTGCCATGGTGATTCCAAGGTTTTCAACCGAAATATACAGTCGTCCGAAATAAAGCGGGAAGGGATAAACGTACCTTGGTTTGAAATCGATAACATAGTTCACGGCGTTTTCAATCATCACCACGTCGCTTATATCATAATCATAAGCATCGATCCATTCTTTTGAAAGAAGGATGTTGGGATTTTTAACAATGTCGATCAGCATTGAAACGTGCGGACCACCCTGCAGCTTCACTATCAGGGTGTCCATTTTCCTGACATCGCCGCTCTTTCGGCCCTGTATGATGCGCACCCTGTCGGTTGCGCTTCGGTATCCATAAGGGGTTTGATCAATATCGACAATGGCTTCAGATATTGCAACATAATCCCTTCGCTGCTTTATGGTTTCGCGGTAAAAACCTTTAAGGCGGTTTGGCGTGGATGGGTAGTTAGATCCAATCTTGTTTATGGCTTGCTCAACAAGCTGGCGGGCATCGGCAGGCCTGATCACTACTTCACTTAGGGTCACGGAGCTGGGTTCAATAAAAAAGTTGTGGCGAACCTGATCGAGAAAGTTTTCAAGCCGGAAGGTTGAAGTTCTATACCCAAGGTGCGAAATGGTAAAAATGTCGGCTTTTATGTCCTTGTCAACCTTAAGAGTAAAAGCGCCATCGAGATTGGTAACGGTACCAACCTGCGCTCCCTGCACAAACACAGTGGCAAAGGCAACGGGCCGGCGAGATTGGGCATCTCTAACCACACCGGTAATGGTATGATAAGCTGTTTGGCTCAGGGCAAAGCCAGATGAAAAAAGGAGGACTAGGGCAAAAAAGCCTGTCAAAACTCCCGGGGCAATTTTAGTTTTCATGGAAAGAGGGGTTTGGATTTATACTGAATTGATTGCTTTCAGTAATAAGACCTTTAACCCCCTGTTTTACCCTATGATTTTTAAAAAATTATTCTTCGAACCGACGGTTAAACCTTTGAATGGCCGATTCTATAGATTCATCGGGCTCTATCACGTTATATGCGCCCCAAAAAGCCTCATCAAAATAGGTCATAACCATGTCGGCAAGAATGTAGCTTGGCCTGAATGTATCTCTTATGGCAAAACGGCGCGAGGTTTCAGAAATGCGCTCGGTAATGGCCATTTCTGACATTACGGTATATCCGGTTCGAAAAATGCGACGGCGCCAATCGGCAAAGAATTCTATTTCATTTCGCACATAATTTAAAAAGTACTGGTCATCTATCCTTTTATAAGTTACAAGGTAGTTGGTACGCGTGGGTATAAATCGCAGCCGTAAGGGCTTTCGAACAATAAAGTTACGGGCAGCTTTTTCTCTGTCACTCAGGTCGAGGCTAAACTCAGCCATTGTAAAACCGAGGTCTTCAACATCAATGTACAAACGCCCGAAGTAAATCGAAAAAGGAAGAGAAACTGCCGGCCTGAACCCGATCACGTAGTTGGTTCTTCCATCTATAATCACCACATCTTCAAATTCGTATTGATAATTATCCAACATCTCTATATCAAGGATCACATCAGGGTTTTTAACCACATCCAACAGCATCGACACATGCGGGCCTCCCTGGAGCTTAACTAAAAGGGTATCCATCCTTTTCACATCTCCACTTTTTCTTGCCTGTATTATCTTCACCCTGTCGCGCGAAGCTCTGAATCCATAGGCAGTTTGGTCAATATCAACCACCGCCTCAGAGATGGAAACATAATCGCGGCGCTGTTTAATGGTTTCACGATAAAAGCCCGTAAGTCGCTGCGGCTGCGCCGGGTAGTTGTCAGGAACACGAAAGATTGCCATGCGTACGAGTTCGCGAGGGCTGTTGGGCCGGTAAATAAATTCGGGCAACGTAACGGAATGGGGCTCAAGAAAAAACACCTTTCCGTAGCCTAAATGCTCAATGATCTCCAAGCGTATATTGTGATAGCCCAAGTGGGAAATAAGAAAATGGGTGGCATTAAGCGATTTTTGCACCTTCAGTGTGAACCCCCCATCAAGGTTGGTCACGGTGCCAATGGTGGTTCCCGGAACAAAAACACTAGCAAAGGCAATGGGCTGGCGACTCCGCGCATCACGAACCACACCGCTCACGGTGTGAAAGCTCTGGTCGGTCTCTTGCGGAAATCCCAATAATACACCCAGAACCAAAATAATTAAAAATGCGCTGATTTTTTTCATGTTGGAGGGGTTAAATGGACATTTAAAGATAGGAAAATTTCCTTAAATCTCATTATATTGCAATGCACGTTGAATACAGCCTTTCTATTTTCCGTGCTTTAATTCTTCATTGATCCTGATCCGCTCAATCAAAAGCTTGATGGTACGATCGAGCGGGCTGCCTTCAGTGTAATCGGCCGGGGCAATGTAATCCACACGGTCATGCAAAATCAGTTCCTCGCAAAGTTCGCGGGGTGATATTTTCCCTTCCACAATCTCAAATTCAGGGCTGTAAACGGCTATGGTGGCGCCTCCCTGGTATTTTACCATTTTCATGGCCGGCACATCAGTTTCACCATCGCCAATGTAAATCATCCGATCGAAAGGTATCGGCTTTTCGTTTTCAGGGATATGCTTGTTGATCAGGGTGTTGTCGTGCGAATTATCAATTCCCTTGTTTATGCGGAAAAGATATTGCGTTTTGTTGGTGTAGTTTATGGCCAGGGCGGCCCATTCGGCTACGCCATTCGAATCGTACTTAAAGCCTGATGCAAAAATATTGCGGAAATGACCGGCAATTGAAGTGCCTGAAATGAACTCGCGCAGTCCGGATGAAATGATATGGTGCTCAAGCGAAATTCCGAGTTGTAAGGCAATTGTGTTGATTCGGTCGAAATAGGTTTCTACTCCCCTGAAGAAACGTATATCGCGTCCGAAGTTCACAAAATCCTCGCGCCTGATCGGAATTTCTCTCTCCCGTGCCTTCTGCAGCATGAGCTGCATGTAGGCCAGGATGCCATCCATGTCGTTTTCATTGGCAATGCGGTTGGCCTCGGCCCAGAAGGCATCCTTTTCGATGCCAAGCGTGGGCAAAAAAGAATGCTCTTGCATATTACCAGGTGCCAAGGT
>Ga0209498_1001019_pt1 | contig 17251 bp, 12 predicted proteins | sample WalLakDeSediment_FD_184131 | JGI IMG/M metagenome (GOLD analysis project Ga0209498, IMG submission 184131) | Lake sediment microbial communities from Walker lake, Nevada to study Microbial Dark Matter (Phase II) - Walker Lake 11/02/13 Deep... | ecosystem: Environmental > Aquatic > Freshwater >... | reverse complement strand
TTTTTAATTTGTATACCCAGAGTTCTGGTCAAGATTCGGGTTGGCGTTGATATCGGCAGCCGGAATGGGGAAAAGGTTATACCTTTCGTTCACTTCCAGACCATCTTTTGAGTTGCCTTTCCAGGGCCATACATAACCGGTGTTGCCGGCGAATTTTCCAAAACGGATCAGGTCGGTGCGGCGGTGTCCTTCCCAGAACAACTCGCGGGCACGCTCAGCCAAAATGAAGTTGAGGTTGATCTCGGTTACGTTGCCGTTGCTGTTGCCCCAAGCACGCTGCCTAAGGGAGTTGATATAACCAATGGCAGTGCCAAGGTCGCCACCGGTACCGCCACGCAGCAAGGCTTCGGCATACATCAGGTACACATCGGCCAGGCGGAACATGGGGAAGTCGGTATCAACAAACTCAAGGCTGGTTCCTGCGGTGCCGTCACGCTTAAGGTTGTTAAACTTAATGGTGGCGTAACCGTTGGTAAAGTCGCCCAGATTTTCGATGTCGAGGGTTTGTCCTTCGGTGAAGAACAGCCGGCGGGGATCGCTGGCTTGGTATAAGTTAACAACTGCACTGGTGGTGCGGGTACCGCCCCATCCACCATCAATGCCATAATCCAGACCTGTCATACCTCCACCGGTGCCAGCCTTAATGATAAAGGTGGTGCCACCAAAGGTGCGTGTTTGAATGCCATGATAGGGCACGCGGAAGATTATCTCGTTGGTGCTCAGGTAGTTGTCGGCATTAAAAAGGTGCTTAAACTCCGGCTCCAGGCTGTATCCTGCGTTGATAATTTCCTTTATGTAGGTAAGGGATTCTGTATACCTGGGCTGACCTGTGTATACTTCAGCGTTGAGGTAAAGTTTGGCCAGCAGCATCCATGCCGAGGCGCGGTCGGCCCTGCCATAATAGTTGGCTGAGCGGGGAGGTGCCATGAGCGGAATGATTTCGAGCAGTTGGCTTTCGATGTATGTGAACAGGTCGGCTTTCATTATTTGAGGCGGCAAGAATGCTCCAACGGCATCTTGTTCTGTTACGAAAGGTACATTGCCAAATACATCGAGGGCATGCCAGTAACTGAGCGCCCGCAAGAAACGGGCCTCGGCACGGTAGCCTTCCACCTCAGTGCGAAGGGCGCCGCTCACGCCACGCTCATCGAGCTTGGCAGGGGTGGTTTCCCTGATGTATTCATTGGCGGCTGCAATCTGGTAGAAAATGCGATAGTAGAAAGCGGCAACAAACACGTCTGTCGAGGTCCACGACTGATACACGAAGTCTTTGATGGTCTGGTCGTCCCAGCCAATCACAGCCTCGTCGGTAGAGAGCACCTGGTGGTACCAGAAGCCGCGCAGATACTGACCAAAGCCTTCGTCGATACCGGAAATGTCGGCATTGCCAGCAGGGCCTTCCTGACCGGATACGGCCAGACCGGCATAGAGTTTTGCAAGAATCTGCTGATAAGCACCGGGCTGACTGAAAACATCAGCAGCGGTTACCTCACGGTCATCCAAAGGAACCGTATCAAGATCCTTCAGGCAGGAGGAAAAGATAATCAGGAAACCTGCCAGTAGTGTGAATAAATATGTTGTCTTTTTCATAATTTCTTGTTCTTTTTGAATTGCTAAAACTGGAGATTCACGCTCATTACGAAAATCCTCGGACGGGGATAGATATTGTTGTCAATACCATTTCCAAGTTCCGGGTCAAGGCCTTTATAATTGGTGATCATGAAGGCGTTCTGAACGATGCCGGAGAGTACCAGGTTGGTGCGGCTTCCCAGCAGGTTGCCGAAGTTGTAGCCCAGAGTAATGTGGTCCATTTTGAAGAAAGAACCATCCTGAACATAAAAGTCAGACAAATACTGGGCGTTGTTGAATCCAACCGTGAGCGCATCGCGGTGAATGTTGCTCAGGTATGGACCCTCGGCCCTGTAAATTTTATTCAGCCAGCCATTGTCAGAGCTGATGTTGTTGTAAACATAGTTTCCTAGGTTGGCGCGGCCGGCAAAGGCGAGGCTCCAGTTTTTGTATTGGAAGTCGGAGGTAAGGCCCAGGTAATAAGTGGGGGCTGCCCTCTTGTAACGGTAAAGGTCGCTTTCGGTAATCTCGCCATCGTTGTTGCGGTCAACATAAACGCCTTCAATGGGGTTGCCATTCTCGTCGTAAACCTGCTGCCATACAAAGAAGGAAGAGGGTGCATATCCAACCGTGTGAATCTGTGCATTGTTACCGACACCACCGGCAATACCACCAGTTGGTACGCCCAGGAAGCCCGGGTCATCGACGGCAGTCAGTTTGGTGATTTCCGTTTCGTTCCAGGTAGCATTCAAACCAAGCAACCAGTTGAAGTCGCGGCTAACCACCGGGCGGGTGAAAATGCTGAACTCAACCCCTCTGTTTTCCATATTACCAATATTGGTCAGGATGCGGTTGGTTAGGTTGGTACCGGCTGGCACATTGATAAAGTTGATCAGGTCGCGGGTTTCGCGCAAATAAACATCAATTGAGCCATAATAACGGTGGCCGGCAAAAGCATAATCCAGGCCAATGTTATAGGTAGTGGTTTCTTCCCATTTCAGATTGCGGTCGTAGCCTTCTGCCCGCCAGGTGTTGATAAAATTACCCGGTTCGCCAAATTGGTAAAAGGCCCCCTGCACGTTGCGGGTGTATCGGGCAAGGTAAGGATAGTCACCTCGTCCAAGGTTGGACTGACCAGTAATACCGTAGCCTGCCCTGAATTTTAGCTCTGAAAGGAAGGTGGCGTTGGCCATAAAAGGCTCGTTAAGAATTTTCCATGCAAAAGCTGCAGCTGGGAAATAACCTGAGCGGGTTTCGGGCGAATAAATCGAAGAACGGTCATTCCTTAAGGTAAAAGTAAACAGGTAACGATCAAGAATTGAATAGTTTAAACGACCAAAAAAGGAAATCTGAACCTGTTCAGACTCATATGGAATGTCGGGAACAATAATTCGCAGACTGTCCGGGTTATGTCCGTTGCGAAATGCAAGGTTGTTTGGAATGTTTGAACCAAAACTTGAACCATTATTCCAAAACCGCTGGTATGAGTAACCCGCGGTTACGTCAATGCGGCTTTGCAGAAAATTAACATCATTGGCGTAATTCAGAAAGATGTCGTACAATTCATTGGATCTTTTCTGCCAGTAATTGCCGCTATAGCCGCCCGATACGTAGCTCCATGCTGCATAATCGGGAGTAAAGTCGGTGCCATCGGATTCGGAATAGTCATAAGCCACATTCACATTGGCCCTGAGTTCAGGAAGGAAATGGAATTTATAATCAGCCTGGATATTACCCAAAAATCTTTGCACAGTGGAAGTATTTTCCCTGAGCTCAAGGTTGGCCACAGGGTTGGTGGTGGCAACTGATTTTGGGATGCCTGCTTCCTGCCATGCAAAGAAACCGCCGAAGGGACTGCCATCGACGCGCACAGGCTGGGTGGGGTCGAACTGGTTGGCGGCCCCGATAACACCTTGTTCTGCAAAGAAATTGGTGAGATGCACACCCCGGGCATTGAGGTTGACCTTTAAATGATCATCCATAAAGCTTGGCGAGAGGCTAACGGCTGCGGAAATTCGCTCCAGGTTATCTGTCCTAATCACGCCATCCGTACCATTATAACCAACTGAAACACGATAAGGCAAAAATTTATATGAACCGGAGGCCGTAACGTTGTGGTCATGCGAAATGGCGTCCTGGTAAATCAGACTTGGCCAATCGGTCGAGGCAGTGCCCATGAGGCCTGTTACACTAGGGCGGTCACCATATCTTTGATTAACCTGTGCACGGAACTCCTCTGCGCTTAAAAAGTCGGCCACTTTTGTATTCATTGAAAGGGAATAGGTCCCTAAATAGGAGAGACGCAGGGGCGCACCTTCCTTGCCTTTTTTTGTGGTGATAAGGATAACCCCGTTGGAGGCTCTTGAACCGTAGATAGCGGTAGCAGAAGCATCCTTCAGTACGGTAAATGACTCAATGTCGTCGGGGTTAATCGTGGCCAGTGGGTTTCGTAAACCCGGAACCCCGGCGTTTTCAATAGGTACCCCATCAATAACTATTAAGGGGTCGTTAAGGGCGGATAGGGAAGAACCTCCCCTCACGCGGATTTGGGCACCTTCGCCCGGAGCACCGCCCGGCATGGTAATCTGCACGCCAGGAATCTTTCCGGCAAGCAGTTCCTGTGGAGAGGTAATCTTACCCTTGTTAAAGTCGCGGGTGTCGACTACCGAAATAGCTCCGGTGGCATCCTCGCGGCGCTGCACACCATAACCAATAATAACAAACTCCGAAAGGGTGGCCACATCGAGGCCCATTTCGAAGTTAAGGACAACAGTTTGTCCTGCTACTACGGTAACTTGCCTGGTAACAGGCTCAAAACCTATGTAGCTGCCTACCACGGTGTACTGGCCGGCACCTACCGTGATGGTGTAGCGGCCATTCAGATCAGTAATAGCTCCGGTGGTAGTACCCTGAATTGCAATGTTGGCACCAGGCAGGGTCTCGCGGGTTTCGCGGTCGGTTACTACCCCGGTAATGGTGCCTGTTTGCCCGAATGCGCCGAAAACGCAAAACAGCGTTAACAGCAGCGGCACGAACAGCTTAAATTTTTTTGTCATACTTCGAACTGATTAATGTTAAGAGATTGGAAGTTTGCTAGCAAAGATAAAAAATTAAGATAGATTTAACATGTTTTTAATATTGAGAATCAAGATTTTGCGTAAATAATTACCGCAAACGTTTGCGGTATCGTTTGCATTTATAAGCCAGAAGATTATCTTTGTTTTCTCCATAGGGCCAAACCATCTCAAACCTTCATTTTATGAAGCACAACATCACCTCTATCAACGATATTGCCAGGGCCCTGGGGGTTTCAGCATCTACTGTTTCCAGGGCACTGAGAGACCACCCCGATATTAGCGAGAGAACCCGCGCCCGGGTGCAGGCTTTTGCCCGCAGCGTAAATTACCGGCCCAATGCCCTTGCCCTTGGCCTGAAGCAGCAGCGGTCGTTCACCCTGGGCATCATTTTACCGGAAATCGTACACCACTTTTTCTCTTCCATTATCAGTGGCATAGAAGATCTGGCCTACGGCAAGGGCTACCGCCTGATGATTTGCCAGTCGAACGAGGAGTTTGAGCGCGAACGCATCAATCTGCAGGCTTTGCTCGACCACAGGGTAGATGGCATACTGGTCTCCATGAGCAAGAATACTTTTGAGTTCAATCATTTTGAGGATGCCGTGGATCAGGGCCTCCCCCTGGTGTTCCTCGACAGGGTGTGTAAAAATATTGAAACAGACCGTGTGGTGACCGACGACTTTCAGGGTGCCCACCTGGTTACCACTCACCTGATTAGAACCGGGCGCCGCCGCATTTTGCACCTGGCCGCTCCCCAGCACCTGGCCATTGGCCGCGCGCGCCTCCAGGGGTACATCGATGCCCTTACCGATCATAACATTGGTTTTGACCCCGAACTGGTTTTGCAATGCGACACCCCTGCCCAGGTTTTGGCTTTTCGTGATCAGATCCTTGGCCTTGCGCCAGAAATCGATGGTGTCTTTGCTGTGAACGATTTTTCAGCCATTGCCGTAATGCAGCTGCTGCAGGAAAATGGCTACAATGTGCCGGAAAATATTGCCGTTGCAGGATTTGGCGACGACCCCATCGCCCTCATTGCCAGGCCTAAGCTTACCACCGTCGAGCAAAAAGGCTATGATATGGGCCGCGAGGCCGTTCGCATGCTCCTCGAGAGGCTTGAAAATCCGGATAAAGAAAAAGGGTTCGAGACAAAGACTTTCTCAGCCACTCTCAAGCTCAGAGATTCGGCATAAAAATCATCAGTCTTCCTCAAATCTGCTAATCCTCTCATCCGCTAATTAACGAGTATCTGCCCCTGCATTTCCGCAGGAATGTCGATTTCCAGCATTTTCAGAATGGTAGGAGCGAGATCTGCCAGGCGGCCGGGCTTAATGCTTTTGTAGTCTTCGCTGATGAGCCAGCAGGGTACCGGGTTGGTGGTGTGCGCGGTATTGGGCGAGCCGTCGGCATTCAGGGCAAAGTCGGCATTGCCGTGGTCGGCAGTGATAATGACCGAATAACCATTGGCACGGGCAGCGTCCACCGTTTCCTTCAGGCAGCGGTCAACCGTTTCCACAGCTTCCGTAATGGCCTTAATAAAGCCGGTATGGCCCACCATGTCGGCGTTGGCATAATTCAGGCAAATAAAGTCGAACACCTTGCGGTTAATGGCTTCCACCACCTTGTCCTTTACCTCCGGTGCGCTCATGGCAGGCTGCAGGTCGTAGGTAGCCACCTTTGGCGATGAGACCATGATCCGGTCTTCGCCCGGGAAGTTTTCCTCGCGGCCTCCATTGAAAAAGAAGGTCACGTGCGGATACTTCTCGGTTTCGGCAATGCGTAATTGTTTCTTATGGTTATTGGCCAGCACTTCGCCAAGGGTGTTTTTCAGGTCTTCCTTTGCGAAAATTTCCTTTACCCCTTTAAAAGATTCGTCGTAGCGGGTCATGGTAACATAATGCAGCGGCAGGGTTTTCATGCCGAATTCGGGCATGTCCTTTTGAGAAAGCACAGTGGTAATTTCGCGCAGGCGGTCGGTGCGAAAGTTGAAGCAAATTACCACATCGCCTTCGGCAATGGTGGCCAGGGGCCTGCCGTCGGGACCGGTAATTACTTTTGGTTTTATAAACTCATCGGTTACTGCTTCAGCATAGGATGATTTTATGGCATCAGCAGAGGTTGAAAAGGTTTCGCCCTTGCCATCAACGAGCATGTCGTAGGCCAGTTTAATGCGTTCCCAGCGCTTGTCGCGGTCCATGGCATAATAGCGGCCGCAAACCGAGGCCACCTGGCCTGCAGAGTTCTTTAAATGATTTTCGAGGTCGTTAAGAAATCCCAGTCCGCTGCGCGGGTCGGTGTCGCGCCCATCGGTAAAGGCATGGATAAAAAGATCGTTGAATCCCTTTTCTTTGGCAACATCGCAAAAGCCAAAGAGATGATCCATGGCCGAGTGCACGCCCCCGTCAGAAACCAGGCCCAGCAGGTGAACCTTTTTGCCTTGAGCACTGGCATAATCGAATGCTTCGGTAATAACAGCTTCCTGATGAAAGGTTCTTTCCCTAATGGCCTTGCTGATCTTTACCAGCTCCTGGTAAACTACCCTGCCGGCGCCAATGTTCAGGTGGCCCACTTCAGAGTTGCCCATTTGTCCGTGCGGCAGGCCCACGTCCTCGCCCGAGGTCCGAATTAGGGTATGCGGAACCGTTTCGGTAAGGCTGCGCGTAAAAGGCACATTGGCATTATGAATAATATCGGCGGGACCCTGGTCGCCCTGGCCCCAGCCATCAAGAATCACTAAAAGAACTTTCTTATCAGACATTTTATGTTTGTTTTTTTCTCTAATTTGTTTTTGCATTTCCCTAAAAAACAATGTGTCGCCCCTGCCTGCCGGCAGGCAGGCCTACAGGGCTTTACCGGGAGTAGAGGTTACTAATTGCCACCAATATTTCGCCGCTCTGCGGCTTAACCCTGCGTCCTGCGAAATTACAATTATCTCATCCTCAAATCTGCTCATCTGCTCATCTGCAAATTACCCTGTGCTCCTGATGGCTTCCACCGGATCGAGTCTTGAGGCCGTCCATGCCGGCACAAAGCCCGACACCAGCCCTATGATAGCAGAAACATTCAGCCCCAGCAAAATGTTTCCAATGGTCAGGCTAAAGTCGAAATTGGCCAGGTTTGAAATGGCAGCAGTGGCGCCAAAAACCATGAGCAGGCCCACGGCGCCCCCTATAAGGCTGAGCATTATGGCTTCGAAAAGAAACTGCAGCAGTATGAAGTAGTTCTTTGCACCCAGGGCCTTCTGTATGCCAATAATGCTGGTGCGCTCTCTTACCGAAACAAACATGATGTTGGCAATGCCAAAGCCGCCCACCAGTATTGAGAATCCGCCAATGATCCAGCCTGCCAGCGAAATGATGGAGAAAATACTGTCTGTTTGTTTCGAAAGCGAACTGGTCTCATTCAGGGCAAAGTTATCTTCGGCCACCGGCTTAAGTCGCCTGATGGCCCGCATAACCCCGGTAATGTCGTCCATCATCTCCTCATTGGTAATGCCCGGCTTGGCCTTGGCCATGATAAAAGGATTGTTGCGTTCGCTGTTTATATCCACAAACAGGCCTAAGTAGTTCAGGGGAACGATCACCTGCTCGTCGTGGCTGTTGCCAAAGTTGCTCATGCCTTCCTGGCCAAACACGCCTATCACATCGGCGTTTCTTCCAAAAAACCTTATGGTTTTGCCAATGGGGTCGGTGCCAGGGAACAGTGACTCGGCAATCTTTGCACCCAGCACGGCCACATTTCGCCCCGAGGCAAACTCGGTGGCGGAGATATAACGGCCATCGCTTATGTCGACCAGGCGCACCTTGTCGTAATCGGCCGATACGCCTATCAGTGCAGTATTTTCAATGCTGTTGTTGAGGTATTCTACGGTGCGTGAGGTCGAAGCAAGGAAGGCTGTCGCCTCCACGGTATAGGTGCGGCGCATCAGCTCATCCACCTCGCGCACATTGGGCACGGGCCGGTTCATAAAGCGCCACCAAGGAAAATCGCCTTCAAACACCCAGGGCCACTTCATTATGTATACCACATTCTCGCCCAGCGACTCTATGCTGCCTCTTACCTGGCGCTCCAGCCCATCGAGCACCGAAAATACCAGAATGATGGAAAAAATACCTATGGTGATACCAAGCAAAGTAAGAGAGGTGCGGAGTTTGTTGGCAATCACCGAGGTCATCGCAAAACGGGCACTTTCCTTTATTAATCGGGCAAAAAGGATCATGGTTACAGGAAACTTTATCTTATTGTTTTATGGTTCGCATTAACTCCGAGGCATACACAAAGTCGTTTACCTCCTTATTTTCGGTTTTCAGTATTTCAAAGCGTGAGCCTTCCCACCACAGCTCGCCCTTATAAATAAAAGCCACCTTGTCGCCAATCTCCATCACTGAGTTCATATCGTGGGTGTTGACCACCGTGGTGATATCAAACTCCTGGGTGATCTCGCTAATGAGGTTGTCAATTACAATGGCGGTAAGCGGGTCGAGGCCCGAGTTTGGCTCGTCGCAAAAGAGATAGCTGGGGCTGTTGGAGATAGCCCTGGCAATGGCCACCCTTTTCTTCATGCCGCCACTGATCTCAGCAGGGTAGAGGTGGTTCACGTTCTCCAGGTTTACCCGTTTCAGGCAGAAATTGGCGCGCTCCAACTTCTCTTCGCGGTTCATTTCGCTAAACATATTCAGCGGAAAGATAACGTTCTCTTCCACCGTGAGCGAGTCGAACAGGGCACCCCCCTGAAACAGCATGCCCAGCTTTTGCCGTATTATGCGCCTTTCGGCGAAAGTCATGGTGCTGAACTCGTGGTTGTCGTAGAGTATCTGCCCGGCATCGTTGTTGAGCAGGCCCACCAGGCATTTCATCAGCACCGTTTTGCCCGATCCGCTCTGGCCGATGATGAGGTTGGTCTTGCCTTTCTCAAAAACCGTTGAAACGTTTTTGAGCACAGGCACCCCGTCGAAACTTTTGGAAACGTTCACTACCCTGATCATGCCAGTAACAATTGGGTTAATATCAGGTTGAAAATGATGATAAAAATGCTGCTGGTCACCACAGCATTGGTGCTCGATTGCCCCACTTCGAGAGCGCCTCCATTGGTGAAAAAGCCGTAATAACCCGAAATGGTGGTAATAATGAATGCAAACACCACGGTTTTGACCAAGGCATAAAAAATGTCGTAAGGGGCAAATTCAAACAATATTCCGTAAATGAAATTGCTTACAGGCATCACGTCGGTAACGGCTGAAACGATCCAACCGCCAAAAATACCCAAAAACATACTCAGCACGATCAGCACCGGGTTAATGATCATGGCGGCCACCACCTTGGGAAGGATAAGGAAGCCGGAGGAGTTTACCCCCATAATCTCCAGGGCATCGATCTGCTCTGTTACCCGCATGGTGCCTATTTCTGAGGCTATGCGCGAGCCTACCTTGCCGGCGAGTATCAGGCTGATAATGGTTGGGGCAAACTCAAGGATGATCGACTGGCGCGTGGCAAAGCCAATGGCATAGCGCGGAAGCATCGGGTGGTCGGTGTTGAAAGCCGTTTGTATGGTTACTACCGCGCCCATAAAAACCGAAATGATGGCCACGATGCCCAGACTCTGTAAGCCGATGTTATCCATCTCCAGGATGATCTGTCTGCGATAGATCGAAGCTTTCTCGGGCTTTTTCAGGATCTGCGCAAGAAGTATGAAGTAGCGTCCAATATGAAAAAACAGTTTCATTGGCCTTTGTTTCTGAACACGCTAAATTACTTATATTTTGCGTTCATCAGGTATAAAAAACTCCGGCGGCTTTTGCCACCCCTTTTATTTTATTAATTTTGAACGCAGAAAAAACAATGATTATGGGCCGAATGCATCATGTCCTGCGGCACTATCCGGTGCTGATCTTATCCCTGGCATTTTTGCTGGTTTTCAGTTCCTGCATCTTCGGGCGCAAGGGGCGAAAGTGCGACTGCCCCACCTGGAGCTATGAAATCCCTGCCAGCGAAGAACCTGCCACCGCCGATGCTGCCCGCGTATAAAGAAACCCTTGCCCGCTTTGTTCCGGTGGGAGCCCTCGAGGAGGTGGCTCGCATTATTGCGCAGCACCGCATCCACCTTAAGGTGCGCCGCGCCCGTCTTAGCAAGCTGGGCGACTTCCGCCCTTCGCGCAACGGCAGCCCCCACCAGATCACCGTCAACGGCACCCTCAACGTTTATGCCTTCCTGCTGGTTTTTCTGCATGAATATGCACACCTGCTGGTGTGGGAAAAGCATGGCAGGGCCGTGGCGCCCCATGGTAAGGTGTGGAAAGACACTTTCGGATTCCTGCTGCGGCAGGCCCTGGAAAAGGGGCTATTCCATCCAAGCCTGCACGATGCCATCTGCGATTATTCATACCATGTGAAAGCTTCGGGAGTAGCTGCGCCCGAGCTGCAGCGGCAGCTGCGCCTCTTCGACAGGGAAACGGCCCTGGCGCAGGAAAAGGTATTCCTCGAAGATATGCCTGCCAACAGCTTGTTTGTGGCTTCCAACGGAAGACTTTTCCGCAAGGAAGACAAGCTGCGCAAGCGCTACCGCTGCATGTGCCTGCAAAACAAACGGGCTTACCTGTTTCACCCAATGGCAGAGGTGACGCCCGCATCAGACAATAAATCCGGGACAAACTGATAGGAGATTATAAAAAGAGAAAATAATGACTAAAATATCGAAACACAACTATGCCGTGATCATGGCCGGAGGTATCGGCGAGAGGTTCTGGCCCATGAGCCGCACCTACCGGCCAAAACAGTTTATCGACATCCTGGGAACAGGAAAAACCCTTATCAGGCAAACCTATGAGCGTTTCCTGGAAGTGCTTCCCAAGGAAAATATCTTTGTAATTACCAATACCAATTTTAAGCACCTGGTGCTGGAGCAAATTCCAGGCATCAGCGAGGACCGTATTATCTGCGAGCCCACCCGCAAAAATACCGCGCCCTGCATTGCCTATGCCGCCTGGAAAATTCAGGCCATGGACCCCCGGGCCCGCCTGGTGGTGGCACCCTCCGACCACATTATTCTTAAGGAGCAGGAGTTTGCACGCATTATACGCCTGGCCTTACAGGCCGCCGAGCAGCACGACTGGCTGCTTACCCTGGGCATAACCCCAAGCAGGCCCGACACCGGATACGGCTATATTCAGTTCTTGCCGGGCTCTCCCTGGACGGTCGACGAAAGCCTTAAAAAAGTGAAGACCTTCACCGAGAAACCCAACCTGGAACTGGCAGAGTCGTTCCTCAAAAGCGGTGACTTTTTGTGGAACAGTGGCATTTTTATCTGGTCGGCACATGCCATCATCGAGGCCTTCGAAAAATATCAGCCCGAGATCAGCTATGTGTTTCGCGAGGCCAACGGCAAATACAACACCCCCGATGAGGCCCCCTACATGAGCATTGCATACGCCGCCTGCAAAAGCATCTCTATCGACTATGCCATTATGGAAAAGGCCGACAACGTGTACGTGTTCGTGTCGGAATTTGGCTGGTCAGACCTGGGAACCTGGGGTTCGCTCTATGATGTGAGGGCCAGGGACGAAAATGAAAATGCCGTTATGGGAAAAAATGTGATGCTTAACGAGGTGAGCAACTGCATTGTAAACATTCCCGACGAGAAGCTGGTGGTGCTGCAGGGGCTCGACAACTATATCGTGGCCGAATCTGACAACGCCCTATTGATTTGTCAGAAAGAGAAAGAACAGGAAATCAGGCGGTTTGTAAATGATATCCGCTTAAAAAAAGGAGAAGACTTCACTTAAACTTTCCCCAATAAAAAGCATCAAACAAACTATTCATTAACCAATTAATCTTCCAAGAATGTTAAAAAAATTCCTTATTGTTCTGATGGTGGTGGTAATGCTGCCCCGCACCTCAGTAAAAGCCGACGAGGGGATGTGGATTCCCTTCCTGCTCAACGACGCCCTTTTTGAAGAGATGCAGTCGCTGGGCTTCAACATGACGCGTGAGCAGCTTTTCAGCTTCACCGAGTCGAGCCTAAAGGATGCCATTGTTAGCATCGGCGGCTGTACTGCCGAGATCATTTCCGACAAGGGCCTTATGCTCACCAATCACCACTGTGGCGCAGGCCGCATTCAGGCTCACAGCTCCGTGGGCAACGACCTGCTTCGCGATGGGTTCTGGGCTGCCAGCTTTGCCGATGAGCTTCCCAATCCCGGCATGGTAGCTCGTTTCCTGGTTAACGTTGAAGACGTAACCGAACAGGTAGCTGCCGTTTTACGTGCCGATATGACCGAGGCCCAGCGCAACATGGCCATTCGCACCAAAAGCCAGGAGCTCGAAAGGGCTGCAGTAGAAGGCACCCATTACACTGCCACCCTCAGGCCCATGTTTGCAGGCAACGAATTTTTTCTTTTTGTTTTTGAAACCTATACCGATGTTCGTCTGGTAGGTGCGCCACCTTCGAGCATTGGCGAATATGGCGGCGACACCGACAACTGGATGTGGCCCCGCCAAACCGGCGACTTCACCCTGTTCAGGGTGTACAGCGGCCCCGATGGCAAACCCGCCGACTATAGCACCGAAAACGTTCCGCTCAAACCCCGCCACCACCTGCCCATATCCATCAAAGGCATTAGGGAAGGCGACTTTGCCATGGTAATGGGCTATCCCGGAAGCACCAACCGCTACCTTACCTCCTACGGTATTGAGTTCAACCTCGACAAAATGTATCCGCCCCGCATTGAGATTCGCCGCCGCAAGCTCGATATCATCGAAGCCGCCATGGCCGCCAGCGACGAATACCGCATCATGTATGCCTCGCGCCAGTCGGGCATCTCCAACTACTGGAAAAATTTTATAGGCATGAGCCGCGCCCTGGTAATGCACGACGTGGCCGGCACCAAGCGCCAGCAGGAAGCAGCCTTTATGGGATGGGTCAATGCCGACCGCAGCCGCATGGCCGAATACGGCGATCTGATGCAGGAATACCAGAACATTTACGACGGCATGCGCCAGTTCAACTCACACAACTTCATCTATGCGGAAGCCATGGCCTCCGGGCCCAGCAACTTCAGCCTGGCCAACGCCTTCTCCGGACTGCCCGACCTGCTCGACGACAAAAACAAGCAGGAGGAAGCCCAGGAAATGATCAATCGCCTCAGGGCGGGTGCCGAACGCACCTTCCGCAACTACAACCCCCAGGTGGAAGAACAGTTGTGGGCGGCCATGTTCGAAGAGTACTTCAATCGTATTCCCAGGCAAAACCTCCCAGAGGTGTTTCAGACCATCGAACGCAGGTACCGCAACGACTTCAACCGTTATGCCGCCGATGTGTTCAAGAACAGCATTTTCGCTTCCGCGGAAAAACTGAACAGGTTCCTCGACAGGCCATCAGCCAGAACCCTCAGGAACGACCCCATGCTTGTGGCGGTTACTTCTGTAACCCAAAATCTCCAGGAGATAAACCGCAGCCTGCAAGAGTATGGCTCGCGTCTGGCAAGGGCTGAAAGGCTTTACGTTAAGGGACTGCGCGAAATGGACCCGGAGGGCATGTTCTATCCCGATGCCAACTCTACCATGCGCCTTACCTATGGCACCGTAAGCGGTTACTACCCTGCCGACGCAGTGTACTACAACTACCAGACCACCCTCAGCGGGGTGATGGAAAAGGAAGACCCCACCAACCACGAATTCATTGTACCTGCTAAACTCAAGGAGCTTTACCAAAATAAGGACTTCGGCCAATATGCCGAGGATGGCGTAATGTACGTGAATTTCCTTTCGAACAACGACATTACCGGTGGCAACTCGGGCAGCCCCATAATAAACGGCGATGGTCACCTCATTGGCCTGGCCTTCGACGGCAACTGGGAAGCCATGAGCGGCGACATACTCTTCGAAAACGCCACCCAGCGTACCATCAGCGTCGATGCCCGCTACATCCTTTTCGTAATTGAAAAGTTTGCCGGGGCAAAACACCTTATTGATGAAATGACCATCGTGAGGTAAATTTGCGTTTGATTATTAAACGTGAGCGGGATTTTTGTTCTCGCTCACGTTTTATTTTAGCCTATCTAGCTTATTCGGAAACCTCTGCAATTACATCAATAAATGAAAACCTTGGCTCTGCTTCCGAATAAATTAAAATCAATTCTTCATATTTACCTGGATTATCCGCAACAAATAAAAAATTAATATTTACTACTTGTCCTTTTGTAATTATGAAACTACTATCAGAAATTAACATCAAACCACAACTGGTTGATATTTTTTTTATTTCCAGATCAAACTTGTTTAGGTTGGAAGCAAGTAAGGAAAAATACTCCACGTTACCACTTTTAATTTTCCCCAAATTAATTGAATCAGGCCCAAAAGTTATTTGAGGTTTCTGAGGAGAGGAACATGAAATAAGAATAAATAAAAGGAAATTAAGAAAAACAAAATATTTAGCCATATAAGTTTTGAGCAGAAATTGTTATAACATTGAATTTATTTTGTTTTTAATTGATTTTCGGTAGTGCCTGGATCGGGTACCATCAAAGCCACCATATACCCAAACGATTTCATGGTTTTGATTGAGAATAATATCCACTGGTGTTCCGCCAATTTTAATTTTGTTTTTGAGTTCTCCATCCGGATCAATAAGTTGAATGGCCGAAAATTTGATTTCAGAGTCTTTTAAAAAGTTCAGGGCTGTTTCATCAAAAGGGTAATCTGCTGAATAAACGTTGAGAAATAGAACTTCTTCGTTATCAGCAAACTGGCTTTGAATTTTTCCAATTGTTTTGAACTTGGTTCCGTTCCCATAACATCCATGATACCAAAAATTTATCACACAAATTTTTCCGTCTAACAAATCAATATTAAATGGGGAACTATCCAGTTTTAAAAGTACTTTTTCATCGAGGGTTGACCAATTTTCTGAAAAAAGCCCAATATGAGGTTCCATGGATTTTTTATGAAATTCTTTGCCGATAAATGAATAAATAAAAAACGAAAAAAGAACGTAAACAACCAGCGAAACAAACCCAAAGTAGAATTTCTTTAAAATGAAGAAATACAAGACACAGAAGAAAAAAACATTTACTAAAAAGTAAGGTAAAATTACTGAAAAGAAATTATTGGGATTAACAAAGTATCCATAAACCAAAAGCAGCAGTTGAATTAATAAAGCTGCGTACCAAAGGTTTTTCCATTGTATTTTTTTTCGAAAAACTCCATACGTCAAAAAAAGCACAAATGAATTAATTGGTCCGGCCAAAAAGAAAGTCAAACCTATGTCTTCAGTAAAATCGGCCAGGTTTATATATATCAACCTGGTTGTAAAAGCAACCAGAATAAAATATGCGATAAATATCAATGCTTGTCCTGAAAAATTGACCAAAATATTCCTCATTTCCTAAAATTATTTTAGTTTCTTTGATAAGCTATTAAGGAGAAAGGAAACATTTGGAGTTAAATTTTATAGGTTTATTAAGTAAACCTGCATTCTCCATCACATTGTGAGGTCCCGATTATTCCACAGCCCCAATTTGTTGATTGACAATTTGAACTAACACAATCTCCATGGGCACCAAAATAACAAGCAGCCCAACTGCTTTTATTGCATTTGCAATTTGGTTGATATCCTCCACTACCACCGCCATTCCCGGGATCAACAATTGGAACCGTGTAATCTTTTGTTTCTATCTGAAAAGCAATAAAGAAAAGTTCCTCTTTTTCAAATAAATTTAGACCAGAGATTGTCCATTCTTCTGCAAAAAAATAAAATTCTTCTAATGCTAAAATATCATTTTGGTAAAGTAAGGGGTCAATTCTGTTAATTAGCTGATTAATGTGTTTGATTTGTTCAAAAGAGTAATTCTTAGAAAAAATAATAAAATTTAGTCTCTCTTTCCAATAAGCTGCTTGTCCTTTAGGGTTTAATGCATTAAATGCCAAAAGCGCTTTATACCTATCTTCCATTGAAAGAATTTCCTTAATCTCAATCTTTAGTTCTTCTTTTCCAGATAATTCAATTTCTTCGCGTTGACAAGTAATAAAAATTGAAATAAAAAAAGTAATGAAAACTAATTTTGGTTTCATTGTTTTGTTATTTAATTATTTGTGCAAATTAAAAAATATAAAATAAAAAAACAAGAAAAATTATAATTTAAATAGTTTCTAAACAATACTTTATAAAAAAAATTTCAACTTAGAAGAAATGTACTGGAAGTTTTTAAAAAAGGCAGCCCTTTTTTTAGTGTGCCGTGCATGGTAAAATAACTTGGTGGTGCAAGTCCACTATGGGGGTTCAAATTCAGGAACCGCCGTATACGAGAACCCTACGTATGGTGGTGTGAGAGGTCGGAAAACAAAATAGGAGGAAAACTATTTTGTTTTCCTCCTACTCGTTTGAAGATGAAGTCTAATACTTCGGCTTCACGCCCATGTTGTAAAACATAAAGGAGTAAATATCGGTCAGTTCTTCAATGGTTTTCGAAACCGGTTTTCCGGCGCCGTGCCCTGCCTGGGTCTCGATGCGGATCAGCACCGGGTTGGAGCCTGCCTGTTTGCGCTGCAGTTCGGCAATGTATTTGAAGCTGTGCGCAGGCACCACACGGTCGTCATGGTCGGCGGTGGTCACC
>Ga0209498_1001018_pt1 | contig 17257 bp, 9 predicted proteins | sample WalLakDeSediment_FD_184131 | JGI IMG/M metagenome (GOLD analysis project Ga0209498, IMG submission 184131) | Lake sediment microbial communities from Walker lake, Nevada to study Microbial Dark Matter (Phase II) - Walker Lake 11/02/13 Deep... | ecosystem: Environmental > Aquatic > Freshwater >... | reverse complement strand
TCAAGCTGTGAACCTGATCTTACCCAGCCGTATTTCGCACCGAGTTCGTCAAGTTGTGAACCTGATCTTACCCAGCCGTATTTCGCACCGAGTTCGTCAAGCTGTGAACCTGATCTTACCCAGCCGTATTTCGCACCGAGTTCGTCAAGCTGTGAACCTGATCTTACCCAGCCGTATTTCGCACCGAGTTCATCAAGCTGTGAACCTGATCTTACCCAGCCGTATTTCGCACCGAGTTCGTCAAGCTGTGAACCTGATCTTACCCAGCCGTATTTCGCACCGAGTTCATCAAGCTGTGAACCTGACCTTACCCAGCCGTATTTCGCACCGAGTTCATCAAGCTGTGAGCTTGATTTTCTGTCAAGGAATTTTAACTCAGTTTGAGTTAATTCAAAGACTTGCGATTGGCTGTGTTCAGCAAAGGTAGCTATATTATCCTGATTAACCCGATATCTGGTCGCTTCCTGAACATTTTCAGCAACCTGAGCGAATCCGGATATGAATAGTCCCCAAAAAAGGGCTATGGATAATATAGTTCGCATAGTACCACTTGTCGTTATGACACACTACATGTAGTTTGACATACACTTCACCCTGGACTGCAGACTCGCAGCCCTAATCTCAAACCCAATGCTTATGCCATTCTGAAAAATGTCGTTATAAGAATATACGGGTGGGATTCTTTAAAAAAGAGTAATATTTACTCAAATTACTATTGGATAAATACCTTTTGTAAATATTATTTACAAAAAATACACCTTAGAGTGGCTAAAGCTTTGCAAAAAATGACGCACAATTCTCAATTTCTTAAGCCGGTTAGTTATTTAACAAATCAAACTTTCAATAATATGTCAAGCTTTGGTCTTGATATTCCAAGCAATTTGGCTGTTTGAGTCTTATTTCCACCCATTTTAGCCAAAACTTTTCTTGCGTATTCTTTATCAACATTTCTCAGTGTTGTTATTCCATAATTCACATCTAACCTTACTACATTAAATGGTAAGTCGTCATTCTTTTGTTCTTGGATTGGTTTAGATCTAATAGAATTATTAATCAGGCTGGAAAAGTCCTTGAGCTGCAATTTGCGATCATCACCAAGCAAGACTGCCCTCTCAATTGCATTTCTTAATTCACGAACATTTCCCGGCCAGGAGTGTCCCATTAATAAATGCTGCAAGTCCTTATCTATTTTTTTTACTGCCTTATCAAATTGCCTGTTAAATTCATCAATGAAGTGATTGGCAAGTAAAATAATATCCTCGCCCCTTTCCCTAAGAGGAGGAATTTCAATGGAGACAACATTCAGTCGATGAAACAAATCTCTTCTAAATAAATTCCGTTCAACCATAGACTCAAGATCTCTGTTGGTTGCAGAAATTATTCTTGCATTCACAGGAATATCGACAACTCCGCCTAATCTTTTAATTACTTTCTTCTCGACTGCTCTTAAGAGTTTGGTTTGAATATTAAAACTAAGGTCGCCTATTTCGTCAAGGAATAAAGTTCCTCTTTCGGCAAGTTCGAACAATCCAATTTTTCTTGTTCTCGCGTCTGTAAAAGCCCCGGCTTCATATCCAAACAATTCTGACTCTAAAAGATTTTCAGGAATAGCGGTGCAAACAATATCTATAAAAGGAAATTGATGTGCAGGTCCATTGTTATGAATAGCTCTTGCAAAAAGACCTTTTCCCGTTCCAGTTTCGCCAAGTATTAAAACATTTGAATTACTTTTTTCGGAAACTTTACTTGCAAGCTCAACAGCTTTAAGTAATTTTTCTGAACTACCAATAATAGATTTTATTCCTTGTTTGTTCATCCCAAATGTTCCTATAGGATCTGTCTCGGTGATATAGGATTTGTTTGAGATAATTTCCGCCAGATAGGATGTAAACTTCAATACTTCATAAGGAAACACAAAAATATCTACGAAACCCTGCTTGATGAGAGATGTTACCAATAATGAATCTGAATTATTTATGACGATAATGAACTTGTTTGTCTTTCCTCTTCTTATTCGAAGAAGATTCTTATACAGCTGCGAATCCAGAGAATCAATTTTAAGTACTATTATTTCGTTACTTTCAACCTCCAGTTCGGAAGGAAAAACAACATTGAGTTGAAATCCTTTTATCTCTAATTGTTTTAGTGCAGAAGTAACTGAGATCATATCTGCAGTATCGGAGAACACCTTTATATTAAAACTACCTTCTGTCATATTTTATTTTTGAGTATAAAGAGCATCCAGTTTTCTTAATGTTCTTAATCTTTCGGGATGACGAAGATAAGCTGCCCTTAAATTTGGTGATTCTATTCTTTCTGAAATTAAATAAATCAATTCTCTGGTATAAGTAACATAGTGTTTTGCTTTACTTAGATTGCCTCTTTCAACATATAATTCGGCAATTTCATATAAAACTTTCCAGGTCAATTCAGTAATAATCTCTTCTTTTATTAATTCAAAAGCCTTTTCAAAGTACATTAGTGGTGGCAAAAGCTTATCTGATTGAAGATTTTTTGAAATAATTCCTAAAAAATATTCCCTCTCTGCCTCCAATATAGAATTTTGCGAGCATAATTCCACGAGCTCTGATTTTAATACTTCTTCAAATGCTTCATCATATTGACCTTGCTGGATTAAGAGATTTATTAGTAGAAAACTACATTCTAAAAAATTTTTACTATCATCATTTTCCAAAAACTCAGTTGTGATGAGATTTAAATTTTCTGTAGATAAGTTTGGCGACTTATTTATTCGGTCCCATTGGTCGAACAATTTACCTGATAACTCATAATTATCACGTGAAGCTAGTTTAAAGTAGATTGAATTGAACTTTAAAAATGCTTCTTCAAGTTTACTATTAAGCCCTATTTTAAAGTATAATTTACCCATAATGAACAAAACATCGGATAGTTCTGCATAATTCTGTATTTGTTCAAATAGCTTTTCTGCTTTGATTAATGCATTGAATGAATCCTGATATTCACATAACGATAAATATACCTCTCCAAGATTCGTTAGTATTTGTCCTTGACCTATATCATTTCCTAAACTTATGAATATACTTTGAGCTTTAAGATAGAATTTAGCTGCTGATGTGTAGTTTGCCCTATAAAAATAAAATGTACCTATACTTTGTAAAAGATTTCCCTCTTGTTCAAGATTACCAATTGACTGGTTTATTTCTGAAGCTTTTTTCCAATGAAATTCCGCACTATCATAATTTTTTTGTATTGAATAAACATTCCCAATATTTACTTCTGCTCCAGCAACCCGGGCCGGTTGATTTGCTTTCTCGAAATTATCCTTTGCACTGGTAAAGTTTTCCAGCGCTGAGTTCAAATCATTGTTTTGATAAATTGCAATCATCCCTTTAAGGTTATAACATCTACCTGCTGACTCAATTGACAGGTTTTTGTCTTTAAGCAGATAATCACATTGTTTACGCGCCTCATCATACGCCTTGAGTTCAAAATTTGCATATGCCAGTTCTACTAATAATTTATTTATTTCTTCCTGATCATCCAGCCTTTGTAATAATTCCTCAAATAAATTTTTCCCGGTTCTATATTCACCGGACGAAATAAACGAACTAGCTTCAATAAATAAAAGTTTGTGATTGATTTTACTCCTGGAAAGCCTGTTTTTTAATTCCTTTATAATTTCAAGTGAGGCTTGTGTGTCTCCAACTTTGTAGCATATTTCACTAAGCTTGATTTTAATGTTATCTGATAAATTTTGATCAAGTGGAATTTGCAATAGCTGTTCCAACAGTATCCGTGTATAGGCAAATGCAAATTGAGATTCAGCATCATTAATTTCCTGCATCGTAATTTCATAGCATTTCTTAAGTTCGCCTCCAAGTTTAAAATGTCTTGCAATTTCAAGTTTGTTCGTATCAAAATCTTTTTCGGATAATTTCTTTGCAATCTGCAGATGTATCTTTCGTTTTTTTTCTATTGAAGCATAAATATAATCCTTGATCGCTTCGGATGTAAAGATCAGTGCCTGAGAGGATGTATAATTTTGTATAATATTGTTCAGCTGAAGATTAAAAATGATTTCTTCAGTTTCTTTTTTTGGCAAGCCAATCAGATGCTGAAAATAGTTTTCATCTAAAAAAATATCTAATGCTGCTAGTTTTTTGACAGCCGCCAGTTCTTTTTCAGAAAGATTTGATAATCTTAAGTCATAAATACTAAAATGAGCTTCGGTTAAAGATGATATCTTTTCATCATCATCAGAAAAAACAACGCCTTTATCCGTATACCTGATAACTCCAAATAATATTAAATCTTTGATAAATGCTTTTATATTCCCGGGAATCAGATCAGCGTTTGTAATTATAAGTTTCTGAAGCGGTTCGGTTGGAAAATCCGAATAGTAACTATCCTGAATAAATTGAACCAGTTCATCGTTTTTAAAAGAACCTAAAATTATTGTTTTAACATTATTAAGTTTTGAAGTTATAAATTCGTTCTCAGACGATTCGCTTACAATAACCTTAATATTGTTAACCTGAAGCAATGGAATTACTTCTAAAAGTAATGAGCTCACAAACTGATCATAAAGATTAAAGTCATTAATTAATAGTAAGAACCTGGCTCTCGAAGTGAGCAAAGCCACTGTCGGGCGCAATTCATTAGTTATTTCTTTAGGATTTTTTTTCAGTAATTCCAGACAAGCTTTTCTTTCCTCTTCTGAAAGGCTCCTATAAACCGATTCAGAAAAAATAACTTGTCTTAGTAAAAAACGTATTAAATTTTCTGCTGATTTTTGCCGCACATTAGTAATCATTACAACGTTATTATTGTCTTCCTGAATTTTTTGTAGCAGGGAAGATTTTCCAACACCTTCAAAACCCCTGATAGAATATATTTCAGTGCTGTCTGAATTTTTGTGGTAATCTGAAATCTCTTCTAAGACCTGATCCCGACTTGAGTAAACCTTTGCCGGAATGAATTCTTTCGATATTGAAATATCCAGATTAAAACCCAGATCCTTAATCACCGCTAAGGCAGATAGATATCTTTTGCCTGGGTCTTTTTCCAGTGAGGTTTGTATTATCTTTATTAATTCCTGCGAAAAGTCTTCTGACGGAGGAAACTCATACTCCCTTTCAATTGCCGCTTTGTAAATATCCATTTCACTCTTAGCATCAAACGGAAATTTATTGTAAACAATCTGATATAAAATCATTCCGAGGGAATACAAATCAACAGAATGATTATGATTTTCTTTCTTTAAAAGCTCAGGAGCGATATAATGCGGAGTACCTTTTATTTCATAATCGGAAACAGAAGGGAAATACTCGGCAAGTCCGAGATCAATCAACCTGATTTGAGGAATCCCGCCTTTAAACGAAACCAGGATATTTTCAGGCTTAAGATCGTAATAAATATACTTTGACTGATGCAGGTAATAAAGGGCAGCACAAATTTGTTTTGTGATCTCTCTTAGATTTTTTTCTGACCTGGGCTCCGCAGATGAAAGAAGTTCTACACCTTCGAAGTATTCCATTGTTATAAAAGATGAACCTGCTTCGATGTTCTCTTCTCCATCTGTATGAAGAATTGTACCAAAATCAAAAGCTTTTATGATGTTGGAGTGTTCAAGTTTTTGAAGAGTAAAGAGCTCCTTGGTAAAAATCTCACGTTCATATTTGCTTCTGTCTGGAGGAAGAATTTTAATAGCTAATTCTTTTTCGGGAAATTCAATATCACGACAAAGATAAACTGTGCTTCTACCCTGACCTAGTTTTCTTATTATTTCGTAACGAGTGTTTATCATACTTTAAGTTTAGGATTAAATAATTTACCCAGCATTCTTCCTGTAGAGTTAAAACAAAATAATGTTAAGATCAGAACTAATCCAGGGAAAGCAATAAGCCACCATGCACGAGTAATATATTCCTGACCTGAACTTATCATTGAACCCCACGAAGGGTACGTGTTACCGGTACCAAGTCCAAGATAACTTAAAGCGGCTTCTGCGAGCACAACATTGCTGAATAAAAATACCAGGTTCACCAATACAGGTGCCATAATTACTGGTAAAATTTCTTTTGAAAGAATCTGAAACTTACTTAAGCCAATTAACTCTGATGCGGAAAAATAATCTTTTTGTTTAATTGCAAGCACTTCACTTTTTACAATTTTGAACAAGCTCATCCAGCCCGAAATACCAAGCACAACAACCACTGAGAAAAATGAATTTCCAAACAAAGCCAAAATTAATATCACCAGATAAATTACAGGAAATGCCAAAAATATTTCAGTGAACCTGTTAAGCAAGATGTCAGTAAAGCCGCCTCTGTAGCCAGCAATGAATCCTAAAATAATTCCGATAATGAACGACAATACAACAGCTCCCAAGCCAACGGTGACTGAAATTCGGGTTCCATAAATTAACCGCGTGAACAAATCTCTTCCGAATTCATCTGTGCCAAGAATAAAAAATCTGTTTTTTATTAGAGGCTTTGCTTCCTGAGTGTGCAACCGATTATCCTCTATTTTAAAAGCTTCGCCTTTCTGATAATAAAAAACTTTATCGGACAGGATAACACTGTCAGCAAATATAATTTTACCATCAAAAGATGGTTTGATGATTCGGGTAAGTTTCTTTCTGAATGTTTCTGATGAAGATAATTTACTTTCCTTTTCAGCTTTCAATTCAATCTGCTTAACAGTGCTGAATGGCGGAAGCAGCTTTGTAACAGAAAGGTTTTTTGAAAATTCAGGATTCTCATTTGAAATAATCGGTGCAAATAAGAAAACAAAAACAAGCAAGATCAAAAAGGCAAAAGAGAAATTAAGTTTGCTGTAAAGAAACTGCAATCTTTTTTTGAAAATTATAGTTAATGGAATAGTCAAAAGAAAAATTATAATGGAAAGAAATGCATCAATTAAACTACCGCTTAGCATTGTAATTGCTGATGGTAAATCAGTTACAAGCAGACCGCAATAGCTTACAATCAGAGACAAATAATCACCTGCCAACTGAAATCGCAGTGAAGCAATCAAAAACCATAGAAAATAGATCCAATGGATTATTTTTAATCCTGATTTCAATTCAGAATTCCTTTGACTAATCTTTTATCAATCTTCAGCTTAACAATATCTGCAAAAAAGTTTGCAAGAATCATCACCGTACCGGCTGTAAAAACACAGCCAATAACTAAAGGATAATCCCGTGATAGTATAGAATCAATTGTTAACCTTCCCATTCCCGGCAAACTAAAAATAACTTCTGTTATTAATGTTCCGCCTAAAAGTATTCCAAGCTCAACACCAGCAACAGATATCAGTGGTCGGATCGCATTTGGAATTACATGCTTTTTCAAAATTGTTTTATCACTAACACCAGATGCTTTAAGGTTTACTATAAAGGTCTGATTGAGCACATCATCCATGCTTTCTTTGATGTACCTGTAAAACATAGCAACGCCTGCAGCGGTTAAGGTTATCAAAGGCAAAACAAGATGATGCAGCTTATCAAAAAACTTCGAAAAAAAAGATAAGTTATCATAGTCCAGCGACTTTAATCCTGAGATTGGAAACAAATTCAAACTGACAGAGAAGATGTAAATCAACGCAACACCAAGAACAAATGCTGGTATTGAATAAACCATGAGCGATGAGCTCGCGAAAAAATTTTCCAGCCATCGTTTCTGTTTTTTTATCACCCAGAGTGCAAGTAAAATGCTAATACTGATTTGCAGAATGAAACTGATAGCGACAAATACTAATGTGAATGAAAAGTATTCCCAGATGACTTCGAAGACAGGAAGTCTGTAATTGTAGGAAACACCCATATCACCCTGGAAAACATTTGATAAAAAAGCAAAATACTGTTCCGCAACAGGTTGGTTGAGTGAAAACTTTTCTGCGATCTTTTCTGAGAGTTCGCTTCCAAGTTTTGCGGATATGTATTTGTCAGTCGGATTACCGGGTGATAATCTTATCAATACAAACAAAAAACTAACGAGAAGAAAGAGAGTTAGCAGTGAAGATAAAAATCTTATTATAAGGGTTTTACCAGTTTCTGATTTCATAACATCAACTTATTCAATCTTCCATTCCCGGCAATGAACTAAAACTCCGTACGGAGTGATGTTCAGATTTTTTATTCGATTGTTGTAAGCAACCACATTCGGAGTCCAGTAAAGAAACGTAACTGGCTCATCCAGATGAATGATTTCCTGGAACTTTTTTATCAGTTTATTTTTTCTTTCTTTGCTGATTTTCGTTTCCAGCTGATCGAGTATTTTATCAGCTTCATCGTTTCTAAAGCTTGAAAAATTCAGGAAGCCAACACCTGGATCAGAATACCAGTAGGGTTTTAACTCAAGCGGAATCGGAACACCAAAACCAGCTATCCACGAATCAAATTTTCTTTCATATAGATTGTTGAAGAAGGTTCCCATCTCCATTTTTTCCATTGTAACTTCAATCCCAACAGCTTTCAGATTGTTTTTAATAACAACTGCAGCATATTCACGTAAAGGATTTCCAACAGGATAATACATTGTAAACTTGAATTCAGTTTTTCCCTTTTCAAGAATTCCGTTTTTGTTTTCATCCTTCCAGCCTTCAAGTGCTAAAAGTCTTTTTGCTTCATCGGGATTATATTCATACGGCTTAACTTCATCATTAAATGCTGATTTGAAGATTGTGGAAACAGAACTTGCAGCAAGTTCTCCCTGACCTGATAAATATTCATCCAGTATTTCTTTCCTGTTGATTGCCATCGTTAAAGCTTTGCGAACATTACTGCTGCCAAAAAGTTTATGCGGCTTTGAAGGATTATTCGAGTCAAAATTACTCCAACCAATGTAATCATATTCTCTTCCTGTCAAAGTAACTAAGGTCAAATTACCTTCAGCTTTAAGTTCGCCCATATCTTCAACTTTCACTAACTCAACCAAATCAATATCTCCCCTCTTAAGCTGCAATATTCTTGAAGTGTAATCGGGAACAACTTTAAAGACAAGCTCAGCTGCCTGTTCCGAAGTGAATAAAAACGAATTACTATCTGCTTCTAAAATTATTGTTTGATTTTTATCCCACTTTTTAAACTTAAACGCTCCGCTCGAAACAGGATTAAAATTGCTTTTGTGGCTGGCAAGCTGATCTCCGCTTAAATTCGAAAAAATGTGCTCCGGTATTATCGGTATCACTATCTTAACTAAATCGGGGACAGAGTTTTCAGGAAAATGAAATTCAAATTCATACGGTGAGATGACATTAAAAGTTTTTTCAATATCAGTTTGTCCTGCTGTATCAGTAAATAAATAATTGAACATTCCGAAGAGACGGCTTTGCACTTCAGGATCGGAGAAAACATCGTAAGAAAAAACCACATCAGATGCAGTAAGCTGCTGACCATCAGACCAGTAAACATCATCTCTCAGATAAAATTTAATAGATGAAGAATCATCCGACCACTGCCAGCTTTTTGCAATCATTGGATAAGCATCAAGCTCGCCCCGATCTTCGTTCCATTTGAAATCCGATAAACCAGGAAAAAGTATTTCTGCAATTGCACTTTCCTCATAACTGAATGCAAACAGCGAGTTGAAAGATTGAACATCTGCCGCAATTCCGATAACAATTCGGTTTTCACTTACAGATTTTTTTGAATCACAGGAAATGATCAGCAGAAAAAGGAAAGAAAGGAGAAAAAGATTTAATGTTTTAATGTTCATCTAACAGATTTGTATTAGAAATAGTAATTTCTCATACCAATTTATTATTTTGTTGTCTAAAAGAAAAACAAACATTTCAACCGATGCTAAGCGCTGACATAAAATCAGTTTCGATTTTTAACGAGGGAAAAAGTCGAACTCTTCTGCAGGACATCAGACTCGATATTGAGAAAGGAAAAATCTATTCCATTCTCGGCAAGAATGGATCAGGCAAATCAACCTTTATTAAATCTTTAACATCTCTTCTTCCAACAGTTCTTTACGAGGTTAAAGGCAAAGTTTTATTTGGTGGAATTGATTTACTACAAGCATCAGAAGAAAGATTAAGAGAAATAAGAAGGAATAAAATCCGTTACGTTTTCCAGGATGCTGCTAACAGTCTCGACCCTCTAAAAAAAATCAGATACTATTTTGATCTTTCAAATATAAGCCCGCTTAAAATTGAAGAACTGTTACTTTTCTTTTTATTGCCAACATATAAAAAATTATCCGGTCTTCATTCATATGAATTAAGCGGTGGTATGGCTCAAAGACTATTAATTGTTTTGGCTCTTCTTGCAAATCCGGATATCCTGATTCTTGATGAACCGACTTCCGGTGTTGATTATGCAGTGATGAATCTTATTCTCTTGAAGATGAAGAACTTCGTTAGAGACAATGATAAATCAGTCTTGATCGTTACGCAGGATATTAACTTTGCAGTTAAATCATCGGATTACATTGCCTATCTCTCAGAAGGAAGACTGACTAAATTTTTTACTTCCAATGAACTACTGGAATCACCCGATGAGAGAGTAAATAATTTCATAAACTCATTTAAAGAGATGAGCAATGCCTCTGCTTAAAGTTGAAAATATTTCTTACTCAGTAATTGTTAAGGAAGAAACGAAGAAAAAATTTGATATTTTGAAAAATGTTTCATTTGAAGTTGAGCAGGGAGAAATAGTTGGAATCTGCGGTGAATCAGGCGGAGGAAAATCAACACTCGCAAAAGTAATTGCCGGCATTATCAAACCTGACAGCGGAGAAATCATTTTAGATTCAGAACATCAGAACAATAAAAGAAAAAGCAGCCCGATACAAATCCTTTTTCAGAATCACGGAGAGGTTTTAAATCCATTCAGGAAGATGAAGAACGTAATTGATGAAGCACTGAAAATTTCTATCACGGATAAAAGTAACCTGCAAATTGAAAGAGAGAAAGTTCTCAGTTCAGTGGGATTCCCAAAAGAATTGTACGATAGAAGAGGTATGGAATTAAGCGGTGGTGAACAGCAAAGGGCAGCATTAGCAAGATTGCTTGCAGTTAAGCCAATATTATTAATCTTAGATGAACCTTTTTCTGCTCAGGATGTTGAATCTCAACTAAATCTCGTGAAGCTTTTTAAGCAACTAAATAAAGAGTTTTATATCACAATGATCTGTATCAGCCACGATTTGCAAATCCTCAGGAATCTTGCAAACAGAGTGATCGTTCTCAAAGATGGTGAAATTGTTGAAAGCGGATTAACAAAAGAAGTATTCACCAATCCACAAAAAGATTACACAAAATTTTTACTATCAGCAGAAGCTTTGGATTTGAGCTACGAGGAGTTGAAAGCACGAAATATGTAGGGACCGGTCGTGACCTGTCCCAAAATTTCATTCTATTTGCGATAGTATTTTCATTTTCTGATGAAATGCTGAATCTTAAAATGAAAAGTAAAACAAAACCAGTTGAGTTGAGAAATCGTTTTTCAGATGAGAAGTAAGGTGGAAGTTTTATGGGGTTGAAACCCCCAATTAAATTTGTTGATTTCATTTCCACGCCCTAAAAGGAAGTGGCTATTAGCCCAGACCTTTAGGTCGGGGAATACAAAAATCCCACAAAAAATGCTGGGGCTTCAGCCCCTTACAATGAGTAATATTAATAACTTATTTGACTAAGCTGGCGTACGCAACCAGCTTGTCTTCATCATAATCTACTTTAATTTGTGAATAACTATCGAGAAACTGCGACAATTTATCAAACCCAAACTCTTTGTGATTAAATGTTGGATGCTGCTTCTTGATCATTATCCCAATTGTCGCAACATTTACTCTACGGTTTTCTTTCTTCAATAATGTGATGATACTGTTCTCTATCTGTTCACTCACTTTCTTTTGGGGAGATTGCAGCGTTTTCGATTCTTTAGGTTTAATTTTTGCCGGTTGATAATCAATCAATCCATCTGCAACATTCACCAGATCCCGGGATATGGATCCGGGAATTCCCATTAAAAAAGTTTTTTTGCCAAGTGATCTCAGCTCATTTAACAGTGGAATAAAATCACGATCTCCGGATACCAGTATTAATGAATCTATGTTCTCATTCTGCATAAACAGCTTCATTGCGTGAACACAAATAAATGTATCCGCACTGCTTTTTTCTGTACGTGATAACGGTGTGAATACCGGTTGGATACCGCTGGTCAGCAAACCATTAATTTGCCCGTTGAAACGAACCCAATCACCAAATGCCTGTATCGAAGCTATTCCTCCTTTCTTCTCACATAATCCTCTGATAATCATTAAGTCTGGTTCTTCACCAAAATTATTAAGACAGGAGTAATATATATTTTCAAAGTCAATAAAAACTGCTATGGTATTTTGAATTGGTCTTTCAGTTTGAACTTTCACTGGTATACTCCTAGAATAAATTCTACTTTTTATAAATAATTCTTTTTAAAGACATTCCGGTTCAAAACTTACCAAGATTTGAAGTTTGTTCAAATAATTCATAGGTACATCACACATTACAAATGTGTAGCACAGATTAGCAATCTGTGCAGCGAATGTTTTTTACAGTACCAAATACTCTGAGCGACAATACGAATGTTTCCAATTACTCCAGTTATCTATTAAACCAGCATTTACAGGGTTCAACAAAACATACTTAATGATAAAGTATAATTCCTTATCATCACGAACTAATCGATCATAACTCTCATCCTGCCAGAATTTTCCGGTTCTGGTTAGAATCTGATTACTTTTTCTTGCAGATATTCTTTTAATTGATTGCATAATTTTACTAATCCCTCTACTCCCTTCAATCAGTTCAAATACAAGATGAATATGATTTGGCATTATACAATAGCAAATTAATTTGTAATCTTTTCCATCAGGGTGATTCAAAGTGTATTTGCAAATCTCTGCTACTTTGGGGTTAGCTAAATGATTTTTTCCATAAAGACCACTATCCAGAAGATCATCATACTTTTTAAGAAGTCTATTAAACTTTTCATCATCATTGGTTTCTAAAGATTCAATTGCAGCTTTTATTTCAGCTACTTTAATTGAAGGTAATGAATCAGCTAATCGGAATGTTATAAAATATATTCCTTCTCTGAAATATAAATGAGGAAGATTACGCCGATGAAAATGTTTGTCTGTCATAATTTTAGTTGATTTCAGTAGCACAGATCAGTGATCTGTGCACTAAAAGTTATAACCAGCACAGATTACTAATCTGTGCTACGAAATATTAATTCACATTCACTTTCACACCTTCAGAATGGCTTGAAAACTCCGGTGCATACATACACTGAATCGTTGTGATGCCGTTTGAGAAATCTCCTTTGTGAGTAACTCTCAAAGGATACTCGAATACATACGTGCCTTTTCTCAAATAATCCATAAAGAAGTTTGTTGCAACGTCACGGGTGTTTTCGTAATACCACAATCCATCCTGATATTTGTGAGTTGAGAGAACGTTTATCGGTTCAAATCCAGCCGCTCGCATATCTTTCAGATGAACGAACTCCATATCACGGTCAACACGGATTTCAATTCTTACTTTTACCAAATCGCCCGGCTTCAGCTTTGTATTTTCATCAACAGGAGTAATCTTCTTCCCAGTCGGAGAATCTAATTCAAGAAATAATTTCTTATTTATCTTCAACGGAGTTTCAGCAGGAGTAATTTTATCAAGCTGTTCATAATACTGCCAGTAGAGCGAACCCCACGCAACAACATTATTATTGTTCGTTACGGTTACTTCTCCCATGGAAGGAGTTATCTCTTCTCCTTTCCAGGAAGTTTTGAAATATCCTGTGCCTGCTTCAATATGTATTTCAGGATTGTTGAGAAGATCAAGCATCTGTCCGCCAATTTTTATATCCGGCATCTTTGTATCAGCAAGCCAATCAGATCCTCTCAACAGAAGAGCATAACAAGCTTCCGCAGTTGCTTTGGTTGTCTTCCAATCCTGAACCTGCTTTTGTTTCAGCAGCCAGACTTTCATCAAGTCAACCGATTCCTGGTCTTTCACAATTTCATCCACAGCTTCAATCAGTAATGCCTGAGTTTCAATCGGAGCCTGGTACCACCACCATCCCCATTCTTCTTTGAAGTACATTCCCATTTCATCATTGAACACTGCATTTTCAATTATCGATTTGATTATTGCCTTTGCTGTCTTTGCATCATACATTCTATAAAGAGCAAGCGCGATCATTCCCTGCATATACTTATTGTTGCTAAGCCAGTATTGCTGTGCCTGTCCTTTCCAGTAATCAAATGCTTCTTTGTATTTATCATCAACTGGAATATCGAGATAGTAACTTCTGCCGTAAAGATATTGTGCCTGGATATAACTGATATTCTTTTTATTTAAAACACTATGCTTCTTTATCCATTCATAATCTTCATACATTCTGATGTCAGTGTAGATGACTGCTTTCCTCAGCATTTCCCACGTTACAGAATTTTCTCTGATATCTTTTATTCCGAGTCTTTCAAGATGTCCCATTCCAACAACTATGTATTGTGTGATGAAACGGTTTTCCGGAAGTCCCGGGAACCACGGCCATCCTCCGTTTGAATATTGCATCTCCTGCATTTTACGTTCTGCACGTTCAAGTTCACCAGCCATCTTTACAAGATCAAACAGAAGCCCGACTCTTCTCTTTCTTTCACTTTCATCCTGAGCATCAAGCACCCACGGAGTTTCTTCGAGAAGTGCATACTTCAATTCCTGGTTCTTCTCAAGATTTGAAAGAAGCGCATCTTTATCAACTTCTTTCCAGCTCTCAAAAACTTTTTTGATTTTCGGACTTGAGTTTGCAATATGAGTTGCAATGCTGTTTGCATAAAACCTGTTGAATACCTGCTCGATACATTCATACGGATATTCCATCATATACGGCAAAGCCTGAATTGCATACCATGCAGGATTTGCAGTGAACTCAAGCGTAAGATTATAATTCTGCAAAGTTGAAGATTTATTCTCCATCAATTTTTTCAGAAGGAAAGTCTTTGTCTGGTTTCCTCTTACAGGAAGCGGAAGTGTTTCGGTTACAAGCATTCTGTTTGGAAGAATCGGAAGAGCATTCTCTTCACCATCGGAGTGCTCACCTGATTTTGCAATCATGCGATAAACTATTGCATCAACTTTGCCGAGAGGAACTTTTAATCTCCAGCTTAAACCTTCGCTCATTCCTTTGTCTGCTGAAAATGATTTTACGTTATCACTGTTTTCAAACAGCCCATCTATCGGCTTCATTGTGAAAGCATCAAACAATTGTAAAGTCGCTGAACCAGAAATTGAACTATCAGAAAGGTTGCTGACTTTAGCTGTGAAATAAATCTCATCACCTTCTCTTAAAAATCTCGGCGGATTCGGCATTATCATCAAGTCTTTCTGAGTAACAGCTTCATTGTAAACAATTGAACTCTTCAAATCTTTGGTGAGAGCAAAGCCCATAAATTTCCAGCGAGTCAATGCTTCAGGAACGGTGAAAGAAATAATAATTTCACCTTTCTCATTTGTTCTTAGTTCAGGATAGAAGAAAGCAGTTTCATTAAGATTTTTTCTGACAGGAATTTCTTCGAATGAAGACTGAGTTTCAATTTGTCCGGTAAGTGGAAGTCTTTTTATTTCTTCAGCCTGAATCACTTTCATTGTATTCGTCGTTGGCGCTTCTTTCCCTGATTGGTATTCTGCTGTAAAGCCGCCAACTTTTAGGCTTATTTCATCAAGAGCTTCTGTTCTAACACTTTTATAGTATCTTCCATCGCTATAGCCATAACCATAGAAGTAAAATCCAAAATTGTTGATGTACGGATAATAGATGTATGGTCTGTTAATGTAGCTGTTCCAATCTTCATTATAAAAATTTGAACTGACAATGGTAAAATTTCTGTCAGTTGTCCAGTTATATCTTGAATAAAAATATGGATGAATATTAAAGCCCCAGTAGTTTGCTGCAAATACATCCAGCGAAGCATCATACATTGAAGCAAGAAGTTCTGCTGCAACAGCATCACCATTTGGTCCGGATATTTTCAGCTTCCACTCTTCTTTTGAACCTGGCAGAAGTTTATTTCTAAAAGTTCCAAATGAAATTTTTAACTGCTTGTTTGTCCAGGGTACGGAAATAACTTTTGTAATTAAGTGCGATTCATTGTTGACAATGAATGAAACCTGAGCTACAAGACCACCACGATAATCTTCTTTAACAGGTATATCAATTATCTTTTGTTCATTATTAAGACTAATCCATTCTTTCTTGATAGTCTTTGAATCGTAAGTAAGTTCATATAGCACTTTAACATTTTTTTCTGCAGAACCGATAAAAAGTTTTGCTGTTTCTCCGGGCTCATAACTTTTTTCATTCATGTAAACCCAGCTTGACTCGTTCAATGGAGTTTTTTTCGATTCCGGATCAAACAGAGTGAAGTATTTTGTCAGTTCAACCGGAGTTCCGTTTTTGTCTTTTGTTTTTAGAATGAGAACATATTTACCAGGCTGCCACTCGGGTAAATTCTTGAAAGAGATAAGGGCACTATCGGAGGTGGTGAAGCTTGTCTGGAATTCCTTTCTTTCTTTTTCCCAGTTGAAGTATTCATTCTCTTCGTCGTAAGTATCATTAGTGAAGCTTTCATAGAATTCTTCTTTTGTCATTAAGAATTTATCCGGCTTTGCCCAGAGTCTTTTCCTGAAAATTCGGTCAGGTGATTTCAGCTTGTGAACTTCAATCGCTACCTGTGCTGCTTCAAACTGACCGTTAAGATTTGTTGTCGAAACCTGGTAACGGACTATCGAATCACTCTTTACGATTTCAGGAATATAAATGTTTGCAACTAAAGCAACATAACCAGCACTTACATAAGTCTGTGCGGAGTGAGTTTCTCCTGTAACATCAATTACATCAGCATAAACAGTGTAGCTGAAAACCGGTTTTGTTTCTTTCGGCATTGAAAGATCAGGAACCAGATCAAATTCAACTTTAAACTTTCCTTCTTTATCAGTTCGTGTCATTCCGTTTGTTATTTCCATTTCATTGTATCTTCCCCAGAACCAGTTGTAATACCATCGCCATCTGAAATCGTAATAAGGAAAATAAACCGTTCGCACAACTCTGTATTTCACATCAACATCATTCAGGTTTGCGCCGGAATAAGTTTTTGCAATTCCTTCTGTGGTTACTTTATCATTCAAAGAGTAGCTACCTTTAACAGGTTCAAACTTAACTTCAAACTTTGGACGTTTGTATTCTTCAACTCTGAAATACTGTGAACCATTTTCATTTGAA
>Ga0209498_1001017_pt1 | contig 17269 bp, 18 predicted proteins | sample WalLakDeSediment_FD_184131 | JGI IMG/M metagenome (GOLD analysis project Ga0209498, IMG submission 184131) | Lake sediment microbial communities from Walker lake, Nevada to study Microbial Dark Matter (Phase II) - Walker Lake 11/02/13 Deep... | ecosystem: Environmental > Aquatic > Freshwater >... | reverse complement strand
GTGCACAGGTAAGGATTTGCAGTTGCATCCGGCGGACGATACTCAAATCTTGTTTCATCGGGATTAGAAATGTATTTCGGAATTCTTATGGCTGATGCACGATTTCCTTGTCCGTATGTTAGTGCAACAGGCGCTTCAAATCCCGGCACCAATCTTTTATAAGAGTTTGTACTCGGATTAGTGAAAGCAGAAAGTGCCGGTCCGTGTTTCAACATTCCGCCAATAAAATATCTGCCGAGTTCATTGATATTACCGTACTCACCTTTTTTATAAAACGCATTCTTCCCTTTCTTAGTTAAATAAAAGTGGAGATGCATTCCATTGCCTGCCTGCTGGTACATCGGCTTTGGCATAAAGGTAATGTATAATCCTTTTTTCTTGGCAAAGTTGAACAAAATATATTTTGCTGTAACAATGTTATCTGCCGTATCAAGCAATGTGCTGAAGTATGTTTCAATTTCCTGCTGACCTCGTTCACCTACTTCATGGTGATGATACTTAACATTTATTCCCTGCGCTTTCAGCAGTTTGCATGCTTCATCACGGAAATCATCATACTCATCAAACGGATTTGCAGCGTGGTATGCTTTCTTATAAAACTCTTCGGCGTGCTCTACTCTGTAATAAGAAGATGCTGTTCTTGTATCGAACTCGACTTTCGAGAAAATATAAAACTCAAACTCGGGTCCCCACCAGGAATGATCGCAGCCCGTGGTTTTCTTCAGAAGCTCTTCTGCTTTCTTTGCTAAATATCTTCCATCTTGACTAAATGGTGTTCGTTTAGCATCAGTTAAAACAATTTGCGAATAAAAACTTAATGTTGACGCTTCCCGGAATGGATCCATTTTAGCAGTTGCAAGGTCAGGTATTAGTATCATATCACTGTTCTCAACTTTCTTGAAGCCATAACTTGAGCCGTCGAAGCCAACTCCTTCAGAAATTAATTTCTCTAAAATCTTTTCATAGTATGGAAGCGTGATGTGATGAAGTCTTCCTGTTAAATCAATTGCTTTCAGATCGATGAATTCTATTTTGTTTTGTTTAATTATTTTGTTGCAGTTTTGGAGATGATTGTTTTTCATTTGTATGCCTGTTTATGGAGTATAATTTATTAACTTTATTTTTATTAAAGACAAAAATGCCCGGAAGATTTCGTCATCAACCGGGCTTAATAATTACATATTATAATTTAGTGCATCAAGACCGGGAAAAACGGCAGTCACATCAAGTTCTTCTTCAATTCTTAATAACTGGTTGTATTTTGCAATACGGTCTGACCTGGATGCAGAACCTGTTTTAATTTGTCCGGCATTTGTTGCAACAGCGATATCTGCAATTGTTGTATCTTCAGTTTCACCCGAACGATGACTGATAACACTTGTGTAGCCATTTATTTTTGCGAGTTCGATTGCATCCAGTGTTTCGGTTAGAGTTCCAATCTGATTTACTTTTATCAGAATTGAATTTGCAACCCCGAGTTCGATTCCTTTTGCGAGTCTTCCCGTGTTCGTAACAAAAATATCATCTCCAACTAATTGTATTTTATCTCCAATCTTGTCGGTCAAAAGTTTCCATCCATTCCAATCATCTTCTGCCATACAATCTTCCATAGAAACAATAGGATATTTGCTTGCCCAGCCTGCCCAGTAATCAACCATTTTCTCAATTGGTATTTCCTGGTTTGGTGCAGATTTAAATAAATGATAAGCATTTTTTTCTTTGATGAAGAATTCACTCGCAGCAGGATCGAGTGCAATTGCAATTTCTTCACCAATCTTGTAACCGGTTTTCTGAATTGCTTCAAGGATTACTTCGATTGCTTCTTCATTTGATCTTAAGTTTGGAGCAAATCCGCCTTCATCACCGACTGCAGTATTGTATCCTTTTTTGGAAAGAACTGACTTTAATGCGTGGAAAGTTTCTGCACCCATTCTTAGCGCTTCAGCAAAACTTGGTGCACCAACAGGCATCACCATAAATTCCTGGAAGTCAACGTTATTGTCTGCGTGCTTTCCTCCGTTAAGAATATTCATCATCGGCACGGGTAAAGTTTTTGCGTTTGTTCCGCCAATGTATCTGTAAAGAGGAAGATCGAGTTCTGCGGCTGAAGCTTTTGCACAAGCAAGTGAAACTCCGAGAATAGCATTAGCTCCATAATTGGATTTATTTTCAGTTCCATCAAGATCAATCAAGAGTTTATCAATTGCAACCTGGTCTGCTGCATCAAGCTCAATTAATTGATCAGCAATTTTTTCATTTACATTCTCAACTGCTTTTTGAACACCTTTGCCGTTATAACGGTTTTTATCTCCATCTCTTAATTCAACTGCTTCGTGTTCACCTGTGGATGCACCGCTTGGAACAGCAGCTCTTCCGATAATTCCGCTTTCAAGCATTACTTCAACTTCAACAGTAGGATTTCCTCTTGAATCGAGTATTTCTCTTGCAATTACATCAACAATTGTTGTCATTTTGTTCTCCGTAGGGGTTTCAGATAATTATAAAATTAGTGAGTTGAAAATTACCTAAAGGTCAAAGAAAATGAAAGATAAATTAAGCTGATCGAAACCAATTTTTTACATTAACTGATGTGATTAGGATAACAACTATCTAAACCGTTCATCAAATGTAAATTGCTGCTTGATGCGAATAGACTATTTTTAGAGCCACTAATAAGATTATTAATAAAATAGATGCAAGAGAAGTACGGATTAAAAGCATACCTTGCATGGTTAACAATTTGTGTTGTCTGGGGAACAACTTATCTGGCAATCAGAATCGGAGTTACAGATTTACCTCCAATGCTATTTGCAGGATTACGCTGGATAATTGCTGGTATGTTGATGACAATTCTTTTGAATCTTCGGCAGTACAAATTACCTGCATTAAAAGATTTAAAACATCTTGCTATAGTTGGAATACTGCTTCTTGGTATCGCAAACGGATTAGTAGTAGTTGCAGAACAATGGTTACCAAGCGGATTGACTGCACTAATCCTAAGCACTCTTCCATTCTGGGTTGTTGGAATAGAATATTTTCTTCCACAAAGACCAAAAATTAATCTGTTAATCATTGCAGGATTGCTTCTCGGCACAGGTGGTGTTGCATTAATTTTTGCAAGAGATTTAAACATTGCTTTGGATTTTAATATTTTGCTTGGTGGATTATGTTTACTTGGAGCTGTAATTGCCTGGTCTGCCGGAAGCATATATTGGAAATACAAAAAAACCGATGTAAGACCATTGATGGGTGCATCAATCCAAATGCTGATTGCGGGGACACTTCAAACTGCACTTGGATTAATTCTTGGAGAGCACAATAATTTTTATCTCACTCAGAACGGAGCGCTTGCTCTTGGTTATCTTATTGTTTTCGGTTCAATACTCGGCTACGCTTCATATATTTATTCAGTTACCAATCTTCCGCTTTCGCTGGTTTCCACTTATGCATACGTCAATCCAATCATTGCAATATTACTTGGATGGTATGTTTTGAACGAACCGCTTACCGTAACTGTTTTTGTTGCTTCCGGTTTAATACTAATTGGCGTTGCCCTCGTCAAACGCGGAAACACCTTAGCTTTGAGAAAGTAAATTAGCCAATTTGTTTTCTTTATTCTGCTTACGGGATTAGTTATTGTAACTAATCCACATCTTCAACATCTAACTATCAAAATAAAAAAAACTATTATGAATCATTATGAATCTCGAAAGAATTATATCATCTATTAAAAAGAAAAAGTATTTGATGATAAGTGAACCCGAATTGAATGAGCTGCTGTCACATTCGAAAATGATTATTGAAGAGAATACCTACATCTCAGATAAAATCCGTCTGCTTAAATACAATGATGATCTGCTGATTCAGGAAAAAACCACGAAAGAAGAATTCTTAGTAAGAAGTATGAAAACGAAAAAAGAAGCGGAAGAGTTTATCAAACAAAGATTGGAAATTTACAACCGTATGTGGGATGGCTGTGGATGTAACGTAAATTATTATGATTAATTATCCCTTTGTTGATGAAGAATATTTTGATTCGCATACTTGTTATTAAATATATTTCAATGAACTAAAAATTTTATTTGGGGATCATGGTGTTGATTAGGCAATTTATTTCTTATTTAGTAATAGCACTCCTGATTAGTAATTGTAATACTAACCCACCAACATCTCCGGATGTTACACCGACAGGCAACGTCTCTCTTAAAGTACGAATCGATAACTCTGCAGCTCCTTTACCTGCAGGTAAAGTTGTATTGATGGAGAGCTTTACAAATGTAGGCTGTTATCCCTGTCCTATTACAAACAAAATAATCAGACAATTATCAAACGAAACTTATGGTAAGAGTAAATTAGTTGTGGTTAAATTTCCAGTGAACTTTCCTGCACCAAATGATCTGTTTTACCTGGCGGCAAAAGATATTTGTGATTTCAGGATGAGTTATTATAACGTCTTTTATGCACCAACAATTATAATTGATGGAATGTTAAAGCCTGTCGCTTCAGATTCACTTAGTATTAAAGCTGCAATTGATTCAAGACTTTCTGTTACTCCAAAATTTACATTAAATGTTATTTCAACTTTAGAAGGTGATTATTCAGCAGATATTGCAATTAAAATTTTAGACTCGTCTGCAGTTAATATCAATGATTTAATTATTAATATGACAATTACTGAAGCAGACATTGAATTTCAACAACCGCCGGGTTCAAATGGCGAAACAAAATTTTATGATGTTATCCGGTTGATGCTTCCTTCTGTAAATGGAGTTTCGCTGAGACAATTGATCGATCAAGGTGAGTTATCGTTTGAGTTTGAAGATGTAATTTTATCTGATTGGAATCCGGAAAAATTGAATACCGTAGTTTACATTCAAAATAGGATTACGAAGGAAGTTTTTCAAGCAGGTTCAAGTTTTAAGTAATCAGCGTACTAATTAAATTTTACTTAAAAAGTAAATTTCTGATTTTTTCTTCCACATGAATTTCATCACCTTTCATATAACCGAGATGCGAGTAAACTATATTTCCTTGGTTGTCAATTAATACATAGAATGGCATATCATACGCATAATACATTCTCGCGACTGTTCCTTCTGTATCATATAAAACCGGGAAACTATACTTTTTGATCATCACAAATGGTTTTACTTTCGCTACAGTCTTTTCATCATCGGTTGCAATAGCCAAAATCACAAAATCTTTGTCTTTATATTTTTCATAAAGAGAAGAAAAAGCTTCTACCTGCATAACGGCTGATTTACAGCAGGAAGACCAGAAGCAAAGCAGCACAGGTCCTTTGCCGACAAAATCATTTAGTTCAATAACTTCACGATCAAGATTTTCAAGTTTGAAATTTGGGGCTCTTCTGCCTGAATTAGAATGGTTATCATTCTGCGCTAATGCATCAAAAATGAATGAAATAACAATCAGAGGAATCAGTAATGATTTCATTTTTACTGAACCGTATATATCAAATAAATACCGCCAAGAATTACCAGCACACCGCAAATTCTTTTTATCCACAAAATAGTTTTTGAACCTTCTGACCAGTTAAGGTATTTCTGAACTTTTCCTGTTAATGTCCCTGCGCCTACAATTACTCCACAATGTCCTATTCCAAATGCAGCAAGCAGAATTATAGAAAAGATATAATCAGTTTGTGCGGTTTGAAAAACCACTCCAAGCACCGGAGCCATATAAGCAAATGTGCAGGGACCGAGCGCGAGTCCAAATAGTAATCCGAGTATTAACGCAGCAAGCAAACCTTTTTTCTTTGTTTGCTTCAATGCTGAGTTGTTCCAATCGAGTTTTATTATGTCTAGAAGATATAATCCGACAATAAAAAATATAACAGCAACAAAATAATTTCCAAATGATCCAAGATCTCCCATTAATCTTCCCAGAGATGCTGTGATAAAGCCGATCAACCCGATCGTGATTAAAATTCCTGAAGAAAAAATAAGTGAAATATAAAAAGTTCTGCCAACTGAAATTTTCCCTTGTGAACTTATAAACCCAACAATCAGAGGAATACTTGCAAGATGACATGGTGAAAGTATAATGCTGAGTACGCCCCACCCGAGAGATGCAAGAACTGCAATCCACGCCGCTCCCATCATTGCTTCGTAAAGTGTTATGAATATACTATCTAACATAAAGTCCTTTTGGTGATTGGTAATCGGTAACCGGTAATCAGTAAAAACCGATCACCGATAACTGATTACTTATTACTATTTTTTCGGTTTCAATCCTTTCCCTTGCAGCAGTTTATCTATCTCTGCTTCGGGATAAAATCCTTCGTGGCGATGAAATTCTTTTCCGTTCTCATCAAGAAAAACCTGTGTTGGTATTAACTTTATTTTATATTGCTGTGCATACTTTTTTTGTTCGTTTGTCCATACATCATAAAAAATAACTTTTACCTGATCACCATATTTATTTTCAATAGCTTCCATCACCGGCTGCATCATTTTACATGGAATGCAGTTGACAGAACCAAGTTCAATGAAGGTTACTTTTGGTTTTACTTCTTTGCTCTGAGCGAGAATGTTAATGCCTGCTAAAAAACTCATAAGTAGTAATGATATTAGAATTCTATTTTTCATTTCAATCCTTTCTTCAATTGTTAAATTGCTGCATTGTCAAATTGTTAAAAGCAGTTACACAATTTAGCAATTAAGCAATGTGTGTTTAGTTTTCTTTAAGCCATTTAAGAATTTGATCATCTTTTGGAATTATACCAAAGCTTTTAACCTGTTCATTTATGACAAGACCGGGTGTCATCATAATGCTGTAGTTCATCATTTCGTTTATGTCTGACACTTTTTCTACAGTTGCATTAATGTTATTTACCGCAACGAGGTCTCTTATTTTAGCTTCGAGAGTCAAACATTTTTTACATCCTGTCCCGAGAACTTTAACTGAAATCATTTTTTATACTCCATATTTTTTGTTTATAAATTTGCTTTTTTATTATTAAGTAGTTTCATTTGGATGATGAGACTTAAGCCAGCTTTTATGAACATAACCACCGAAAATACTATTTGCTGATTCCGGGTTTATGACCAATCCAAGGTAAATGTGTGTAAGAAGAAATATCAAAACAAAAAGTGCAGACACATCGTGAATAGTATAAATCAGCGAGAGGTTTGCTTCGGTACTGTTTCTTAAGAAGAACATTAACCCACCCGTAACAGCTAAAGCCGAGCCAATTAAAAGAAGCAGCCAGAAAAATATTTTCTGCCCGGCATTAAATCTTCCTGCAGGGAGCTCCGGCGTTTTATAGAAATATCCACCGAAAAACTTTAACCATATACGATCTTCTTTCTTAAGTTTCATCTCTCTGAACCAGAGGAACACCATCAAAATCATATTGATAACGAACAGCCAGCCAAACCAGCTATGCAAATCTCTCGCCCACTGTGAAGTTGGATCGCTTTTACCAAGCAGAAATAGAAAACCGGTAATTCCGAGAATAATAAATGACAACATCAGAAAATAATGCGGCATCCTTTCGAGCAGCTTAAAGCGGCAGATTAATACATCATCTTTACTTATTGTTTCATCCTTTCTTCTTCCGCAAATAACAAAATGGAATAACAAGAACGAAACAAATGACAGAACTATCCACGGTGCGGAAGGTTTTAATATTGATTCGCGGAAGTTACCTAAATTAACAGATGCATTACTTATCTGAAGAATTTCATTTTGTGTTGTATAAACCGGCTGCGCATCGTAATCAAAAGGATAAACAAGAACCTGTTTCGTAAAGAAATCTGAACTACTGCTGTGACAATCTGTGCAACCGTTAACACCGAGAGCACTTTTGGCAGGATAAACATCGTGGCTGTATTTATGAACATTTGCATAAGGCGATGCTTCCCACTGCTCTTTGGGAATTAAATAAAATTCTGAACCTGATGTATAAACTTTGTCGTTGATTACCCAAACTACTCTTTTATTTTCCATCGGGTAATTTGTTTTGATAAGCATTGAAGTAACAGCAGCAATGAGTGCATCAATTTCCTCAGCGCTGTTGACCTCAACAATTTTATCGCCGTTATCATCTTTTATTTTTGACAGTTCAGGATACTTGGTGTTGTCAGCAAAATGATCAGTCCACATTTTATAAATATCACTCATCTTCGGCTGCATCAAACCTTGCTTGCCATCAACTTCAATTCCGGGCCAGGCGCTATGCACACGGTTAACAGGATATATTTTTCCTTTATACCTGATATAAATTGGATTGAAAGGATCTGTTGGCTTATCATCATAACCCATCATCTCAATGTTGCCGTAATGATTATAGAAGTTCATATCATAATCATAAAAAGTCCAGAGGTGCTTTCCTTTAGTTGGAATTTTAGGAGAGAGATTAAAAACATCACTTGCCTGAAACTGTGATGGCTTAACGAGCCTTTCGGGAATATGGCAGGTTTGACAAGCGATTCTGTTCATATGTAATGAAGGAAGCCAATCGTGTTTTGCAACGGGTGCACCAAGGTAACCGCTTGAATGACAATCATCGCAAGTGCGAGCTGTATTATCGAGATCATTACGAACAAGTCCACCCGGATCATCTCCTTTTCCAAACTGATGCGCTTCTTTCTGATTAATTCTTTCATCAGTTGCTTTTGAACCAGCGGAATGGCAATCAACACATTTTAGTCCAGCCCTCAGATGAACATCTGAACGGGCTGAGAAATTTGCACCGCGTTTTTTCCAGCCGGGTTGAGCGTGACAGGACAGACAGGCTTCATTGCGCGGCTCTCTGATAATTTTGGGAGAGATTGTCCCATCTGAATTGAATAAAGATTTATCATATTCAACCTTAATAGTTGAATTTTCTTTCACAAATCCAACAACATTTGCCCAACCGGTTCCTGCAGTTGCACTCCATCTGAAATTCAAGTTTGCAATTTGCTTTTTTCGGATTTCATAATTGTATCCAGGCTGATGACACAGCATACAATCCGCTTCTAGCACACCTGTTTCAATCCATCTTGCTTTATAATAATCTCCATCAAAATTATTATCACCGCTAGATTCAAGATTGTTAGCTTTCATATACTGATCGTAACGATTACCGTTTCTGTCATACTCGGCGGATGCACCACCCGGATGGCAATCACCGCATCCATCAGTAATGAAAGAGAATGAAGTCATATCCATCATTCGTGTAGAATTGTTTTCCTTTTCAGAAAGATATTTGTAAAGCGGAGCGGGTGAACACCAATTTCCGCCGTAATTACCGGGAGATGTTACCCATTGATATCGTTCGACCTGTTTGGTTAATGGTTTTTCTCCTCTGCCCTGAGTGAAATGATATCCTTCAGTTATCAATTCATAGTTATGACAACCTTCTGCACCACAGGTTTGTTTTGGAGAGTAAGGTTTATCTGCGTAAATTCCATTTATTGGATCAATGATGTTGCCATCTTCATCTCTTAAAAAGAAAGGCGGACAAACTCCATCAACCGTGAATTGTTTTTTTGTGGTTTGAACTTCCTGTGCGTTTGTGCTACCGAAATTCAATACAATTTGCAACGATATAAATACTACTATTATTTTTTTCATACTATTTCTCCATTACTATCAGGACAGTATTTGCCTCAATCAGAAATAAAATGTTGATTCAAGAAAATACCAGTCAGCAAAAGGACTATCACCTGTATTTTTAACAAACTCACCGGGAATAAAGAAACTGTATCCGGCTTGGATTTCTAAAAAAGAAAATAATTTTTTCTTAGCTGAAAAATCAATCTCGTGTCCAAGCTCAATACCTGACTTTCCTTCTTTATCTCTTCTTTGTGCATTGCCCGGAAAATACCACGCATCTTTCGGTTCAGATAAAGTTAAGTAATGATACTCAGCTCTAAGAGAAAAATCTTCTTCAGGAGTTAAAGTGAAATTGATACGATACTCAGTTAAATTTTTCCAGAAGAATAAGTTCATCCAACCGTAAAGTTTAGAATCGGCTCCGCCAAATATTCCATCGAATGTATTGTTCTTTCCGTCGTTGGGATTTTTATCACCAGAACCATAAGTGTACTGTACTTCAACATTTGGCTTCCAGCTAATATTAAAATTATACCCAAGTGATAGAAACAATCCCAATGAGCTTATTTCATCGGCGCCGAATTCACCGAACTGACTCGCTAACATTGTGCAGTAATGCCATTGACCGTAATTTCCGTTAAGCCAGAATCCAATTGAGTGTGAAGTCAGATTACCCAACCCCGATTCGCCTTGTGTAATTCCGCGGTTATCTTTTTTAAGAACATAAAAAACGTCCAGATCGAATGGCAACTGTTTAACGGTATTATACAATGCAAATGCTGTCGGCACCTGATTATTAAAAAATTTGTTCGGCCAGATATCGGGATTATGCAGAACAAATCTTCCAACTATAAAATCACTTTTAAAGTAATCAGTATTTAATGTGAAAACTCCTGCATCCCAAACATATCTTCCGGTGTTTCCCCAGTTACCAGGACCAAATACTCTGCTGTCCCTGTAGGAAAGCTGCTGTCTGCCGATTTTAAATTTTATTAAGTCGTTATCGTATGAAATATTTAATTGATTAATATCCATATAGTCGCGAACAGGATTATTAGCAGGCAACTGTTCATCAGGAATTGAAAATCCCAGCGCACGCGCATCCTGCAATTGGAGATGAAGATTTATTTTTTCAAAAAACTTAAGTGCAAAATCAGCACGCAAACGTGAAAGCACAAAATCTTCGGCTACATCAGTCGCATACTTTTTAATATTATAGTCATTCTGAATTTCACCACGCAGTCTATAACTGCCAGAAAGATTAAAGTCAATTTCCTGAGCGTAAATCATCGAACACTTTCCAATTATTAAAAACGATAACAAAAAAAACACGATAACTTCTTTGAGCTTCATAGCACAATCTTATTCACCAAGTAAAATCTTAAGAGAATTTGCAACAGTATCATTGACAGTTGCCTGTTTCATATAGCGCGCAACATTAATTGCTTCAATAATCTCTTCATTTGTTACACCGCTTTGTTTTGCCATTTTAGTCCACATCTGAGTGCAGGTATCGCTGCCTAAAGCGGCTGCAACTCCTATTCCAACCAACATTTTGTACTTATTCGGAACTTTCTGATACTTTTCATTCTCGAAGATGAGAGACTTTTCCTGCATCTGGTTTTCGGCAAATTCAGGTGCAAAGTGTTTGAGCAATTCCATTGGTGTTTTGTTCATTTTATTTTTCTCTATTAGTTCTGACTAAAGATATTTGAATTATTTTCTGCTTGAACTCATCCTGTAGTCCTTCTCTTAGCAAGAGAAGGACTTGTTGTCTACAAAAACTATATCTTGTCATCCTTGTCTTTACTTATGTCAATGATAACATTTATATGTTTTGTTACTATTGACAATAAGCCTTTCCCTTCGCAAGGGAAAGGTTGGATAGGGTTCATTATTAAAACAATATACTATGAAATATTTGAGAGAAATTTTCTCAATTATTGTTGATTAAGAGTTTTATTCATCCCAGAAATACATTTTAGCTTCAGTTGATTCGGGATGTTTGTTCTGAATTTCTTTTAACGTTTTTCTTAACTGTGAATTATCCTTTATCTTGATGTATCGAGCCGTTTCTGCGGCGACTAAAAGTTTTGGATAGAAAGATGTTCCAGCCAACTCATCAAGATCTTTTTCAATGATTTTAATTATATCATCATATCTGCCGCGGGGCATAATTGTTTCGGTGATTCCAAGTCGCATCATAGCTCTGAATTCATCTGCCGGCAGATAACCATTAAAATGATAATATGAATTTCCATTCTGATCGAGAAAATAAATTACAGGTGTCCAGTAAGCTCCGAGAGATTTTCTAACCTCTCTGTCTTTAATCAAATCAAGTTTGAGAGGGACAAACCATTCATTCATTTCATCAATAACTTTTTGATCTTTGTAAGTTGTTGCTTCAAGTTTTTTACAACCACCGCAGCTATCCATTTCAAACTGAAGAAGAATTTGCTTTCGGGATTTTGCTGCTTCTTCTTTTGCCTGTTCGAGATTTGTTAACCATTCCATTTTTATTTCCTGTTATTTTTAGTGTCTGTTGTTGTTGAAATAATCTGTTAACTGTGCAAGCATTTTTTCTTCATATTCAATTTTGTAAAGCACTTCGTTATTTCCATTAAAAACAATTACAGATGGAGCAAAAAGAGTTAAGTGTTCAATTTGCAATTCATTATACCAGAAAGAATCAATAATCCAGTAATCGTAATTATCATTATTCTCAGCAATATATTTTAATAATTCAACTGTTTGATCTCTGCTCATCTTTAATGTGCAGTAGCAGGATAGTGAAGTGCTGAAGAGTAAAATTTTTTGTTTGGGTGATGAAAAGAATTTTCCTTTTGAATATTCGTAGAAGATGTTTTGAAAGTGCAGATACCAGTCGTTGAAAAGCACAAAAGCTGAATCAGTAGAGATGTTTTTCATTTCTGATTCAAATTCGTTTAAGTGATTTATCAGACTGTCAATATTATTCTGATTGATGTCGGTAAAGGATTCGGATACTTCAATACCAATTTCAGAAGAGAGAAGATTTTTTAATTCATTTAAATGTAATGGATTAAGAGAATCCCCATCTGAAAGCGAGACTAAAATTCTCTCAGCTTCTTTTTCAACTGACTCAAAATACTGGGCACGAGTAATGCCCGTAATGAACATCAATAGTATAACAGGAAATGTTATTTTTATTAACATAATCTCCCTTCAGAGATAATTATTTATTTGAACCTATTTATGGACAAATATCGGCTGCAGTAACCGTTCCTTTTTCTACTTTACCGAAATATTTTTTTTGAAAAAACAATGCAACATTGACTAATGCAATCAGTACAGGCACTTCAACCAGTGGACCAATTACAGCAGCGAATGCTTCTCCGCTATTAATTCCAAATACTGCTATTGCAACTGCAATGGCAAGCTCGAAGTTATTGCTCGCTGCAGTAAATGATAGTGTAGCAGTCTTGCTGTAATCTGCACCGACTTTTTTTCCCATATAAAATGAGACTAAAAACATAATCACAAAATAGAGAAGCAAAGGAATTGCTATTCTAACCACATCCAGAGGAAGCTGCACGATGTATTCGCCTTTAAGTGAAAACATTACAAGTATGGTGAACAAAAGTGCAATTAAAGTTATCGGACTGATCTTCGGAATAAATTTCTTTTCATACCATTCACGTGATTTATATTTAAGTGCGATAAATCTTGTTAACATTCCTGCAATAAACGGAATACCAAGATAGATGAATACACTTTCGGCAATCTGTCCGATTGTTATATCAACAGCAAAGGTTTGTAAACCTAACCAATTGGGTAATACTGTTAAGAACACATACGCGTAAATTGAAAAGAACAATACCTGGAAGATTGAATTAAAAGCGACTAAGCCTGCTGCATATTCAGTATCACCTTTCGCCAGTTCATTCCATACAATAACCATAGCAATGCAGCGTGCAAGTCCGATTAAAATTAGTCCCGCCATATATTCAGGATAATCCTGTAGAAAAATTATAGCAAGTCCAAACATTAATATCGGACCAACAACCCAGTTTTGAATCAGTGATAACCCAAGTATTTTCCAATTTCTGAAAACATCAGGAAGCTCTTCGTACTTAACTTTTGCAAGCGGAGGATACATCATTAAAATTAATCCGATTGCAATCGGGATGTTTGTGGTTCCAACCTGAAAAGTATTCCAGAAATCCACAACCTGCGGAAATAAATAACCTGAGAAGACACCCACCAGCATTGCAGAAAAAATCCACAATGTTAAGTACCGGTCTAAGAATGAAAGTTTTTTTGTCAGTTTACTCATATTATTCTTCTAAAATATTTTCTTGTTATCGCTGAAATTTTTGTTTATTAAATATATCAGACCTGAGAAGAGAACTACTGCAGGAACAATAACTATCCATTGATTAACTGCGAGTACTGCAAACAGATTTCCGTCAATTGGTGCAGCCATAAACGTTGATTTGAAAAAATCATTAAACAGTATAAAGATAAACAGCCCCGCAACCATACCGAATGCTGCCAGCAGAGCTTCTTTTTTTCCTTCGCCTATTCTTGCCATCATAGTTCCGGGACAATAACCAAGCAATCCCATTCCGGCACCAAACATTAATCCGCCGACCAGCTTTCCCCAATCCAATGGTTTTGGATTAATTTTGATTACACTGAGTTCACCAAGTAAGTGAAATCCTATCATTGAAAGAATTACTGCGGTGAGCATAAATTTTAATACTTTAAAATCTTTCAGCAGAAGCATTCCCATAACGCGTGGATATTTTGTAATTCCGGTTCTTTGCAGGGCATAACCGAAGATAAAACCGATGATTAAACCAATAATTATTTTGAGGATCATTTTGTCCTCCATACTTTATAGAATAAAATATGGGCAGCGATAACGGCTGTCAGAAAAAATGAAGCGCCGGCTACGATGCTGCCAAGAGACAAATGTGCCCAGCCCTGAAGAATATTTCCGGTGGTGCATCCGGCAGCTATACCAGCACCAACACCAAGCAGAATCCCGCCGACAAGTACGATAAATAATCTCTTATAAATATTATCGCCATGATATTTTTTCCAGGTAGCAGGAATTCCTTCCGGTTCTCTTGTGCCGCTTATTTTAGATGCTGTGAATCCGCCAATAACTAATCCAACAAGAATAAAAAACTCCAGGTATGCTTTGCTTAAATAATTTTTTACCGCAGTGGTTTCAGCTAAATCATTAAACATTGAGCCGAACAGTGCAGAGATGTATGCGAATCCGGATGTTACACCAAACGGGTAGCTTCTATGTTCAATTGCCTGGAAGACAACGTAAGTACCAATTGAAAGTAAAGAAACGACAAGTCCTCCTTTGAACCAATGCCATTCTTTTGAATTATCAATTTCCATTTTCTATCCTGATTTTAATCCTATTTAATATCCTGTAACCAATGTGCAAGTGTATGCTTTGTCGGGATTTTACCCATTACCAGAACTTTACCGTTTACAACAAGTCCGGGAGTAAGCATTACTCCGTAATCCATAAATTTTTCTTTGTCAGTTATCTTCTCAACTTTCGCAGACAGATTATTTTCAGCTACAACTTCATTTACAAGATTTTCCAGCTTAGTACAGTTTGCACAGCCGGGACCAAGAACTTTTATGTCTAACATTTTATTTTCCTATTTATAACACGCTAATGGAACACTGATTAGACTGATGCGACTGATTTAAACGGATTTAAATCAGTGAAAATCCGTTTGATCCGTTGAATCCGTGTTCTATTGTGTTTTTAATTCCCTTTGATAAAACTCATAAAAATCTCTTTTGATTTCATCTCTTACTCTGCGATAAACTGGCATTACTTCTTCTTCTGTCCCGATTGCATCAGCAGGATCATCAAAGCCAATGTGAAGACGATGCTTAACATCTCCCATAAAAACCGGACAGGTTTCTTTTGCGTTATCACAGACTGTAATCACGTAATCAAATGACTGCGATAAATATTTATCAACATCTTCCGCAATGCCGTTACTGATATCAATTCCGATTTCCTTCATTGCTTTCACTGCAAAAGGATTCACTCTTTCTGCCGGCTTTGTTCCTGCAGAATAAACTTCCAGATTCTCGTCAAACGATTTCAGAAATCCTTCCGCCATCTGACTGCGGCAGGAATTTCCTGTACAGAGTATTAAGATTTTTTTGTTCATTTATTTCCTCTCAATCATACCCGCGAAGGCGGGTATCTCATTATTTAGTGAATTGTTCATATAAATCCTTCCACTCAGGATTCGTTTTCTCAATTAATTCAATTTTCCATTTCCTTAAACATTTCTTCATCGCTTTTTCTCTTTTAATTGCTTCATAATAACTAAAGATTCCCGCATTGACTGGAGTGACATTGGGTTAAGACTTAAAACAAACTTCCATAAATCAATCCACTGATAGTTGCCATTATAACAACAAGCACAACGTAAACAACTGTTTTTTGTGTTCCGATAACGCCGCGAATAACAAGCATATTCGGTAAAGACAATGCAGGACCAGCAAGCAGTAACGCAAGCGCAGGACCTTTTCCCATTCCGCTGTTAATCAATCCCTGAAGAATTGGTATCTCTGTTAAAGTTGCGAAATACATAAATGCACCGGTGATTGATGCAAAGAAATTAGAGAACAACGAGTTGCCGCCAACCAGATTAGCAATCCACTCGTTCGGAATAATTCCGTTGTTACCATTTTGTGAGCCAAGTAAAAATCCTGCTACCAATACACCTGCAGCAAGCAAAGGCATAATCTGTTTTGTGAAGCCCCATGTTTCACCAAGCCATTGATTTGGTTCATCCTCAGAATATGTTAAAGCTAAAGTTGTGGCAATAACTGCAACGATAAAAGGAATGGTTGGATTCTGATAGAAGAATACTGCGGATAAAACCACAGCAATCGTTCCGAGTATCACATATAATTTTTTGACTTTAATTATGTAAATCATTGAAAGTGCAAAACCAAGTCCGAAGATTGAAGTTATAAACCATTTGTTTGCAAACATAAAATACCAGAATCCATCCGCAGCGTCTGGTTTTCCCCAATTAACAAAAACAAGAATGGCTACAAGAATAAAAAAGTGAAGTGAGGTCTGCCACATCGGTCTTTCTTCAGGCATATCAGGAATTGCCATTTGTGCATCAGCTTTTTCTTTTTCTTCTTTTCGATAAATGAACGACATTATCAGTCCGATTACAATGCTGAAAACAACTGCGCCGATAATTCTTGCGATGCCAAGTTCAAGTCCAAGTATTCGTGCTGTAAGAATGATTGCAAGAATATTTATTGCCGGACCTGAATAAAGAAAAGCCATTGCGGGACCTAAACCGGCACCTCTTTTATGTATGCTTGAGAACAAAGGAAGAATTGTACAGGAACAAACTGCAAGAACAGTTCCCGAAACAGATGCAACAGAATATGCAATCCACTTTTTTGCTTTGGCTCCGAAATACTTTATCACCGCAGTTTGACTTACAAATACTGCAATAACTCCGGCAATAAAAAAAGCGGGGATTAAACAAAGTAAAACGTGTTCCTGTGCATACCATTTAGCAAGATCGAATGCGGCAACTATGGCACCGGAAAAAGATTCATCCTCGATCGGCATAAAGTAAGCGAAGAGAAAGAATCCCAGAATCCATAAAAATATTTTATATTCTTCTTTCCAGTTCAT
>Ga0209498_1001016_pt1 | contig 17272 bp, 16 predicted proteins | sample WalLakDeSediment_FD_184131 | JGI IMG/M metagenome (GOLD analysis project Ga0209498, IMG submission 184131) | Lake sediment microbial communities from Walker lake, Nevada to study Microbial Dark Matter (Phase II) - Walker Lake 11/02/13 Deep... | ecosystem: Environmental > Aquatic > Freshwater >... | reverse complement strand
GAGCCCAACCGTGAGCTGCTCGAGGCCTACCTCGCCGACGTCGATTGCGAGATCGCCACGGCCGTGGACGGGGCCGACACGCTCGACAAGGTGGCGGTTTTCCACCCCGACGTGATCCTCCTCGACGTGATGATGCCCAAGCTCTCCGGCTTCGAGGTCTGCCAGCGGCTCAAAGGGGATCCGGCCACGAGCCCGATCATGATCCTGATGGTGACGGCCCTGGGCGAGCTCGGCGACATCGAACGGGCGGTCGAGGCCGGCACCGACGACTTCCTCTCCAAGCCCGTCAACCGCGTGGAGCTTGTGAAGCGGGTGGAGAACATGCTCAAGCTTCGCCACGTCAGCGACGAACTGGAGCGGCTCAGGCGCTACATCCGCACGATGGACGACGACCAGCCCCCGCGGTAAGACTCTGCCCGCCTGCCCGCGCTCCCTCCGCCCGCGCTCCCGATCCCACGCGTCTCGCGACAAGCCGCGTCACGCCGGCCGCAGGCCAACATGCTCGAGCACACGCACAGTGGCCGGCGACTTATTGAGCACGTAAAAATGCATTCCGGCCACGCCGCCGGCCACGAGTTCCTCGACCTGCCGCGCCGCGTAGGCCACACCCGCCTCGAACTGGGCCGCCTCGTCGTCACCGGCCGCCTCGAAGGCCTGCGTGAACGCCTCCGGAAGCGTCGCCTTGCAGAGGCTGGCGATTCGGCGGATCTGGGCGTAGTTCGTCACCGGCATGATGCCAGGCACGATCGGCGTGGTGATGCCGAGGCTCGCGCAGCGGTCGCGGAAGCGGAAGAAGTCGGCGTTGTCGTAAAATAGCTGCGTCACAACGACGTCGCCGCCGGCAGCACACTTCCGCTTGAGATTGGTGAGATCGGCGGCCGGGCTTTCGGCCTCCTGGTGGGTTTCGGGATAGCCGGCCACGAGGATGTCGAAGTCGGGAAACTCATCGCGGATGAGCGTCACCAATTCCGCGGCATACCTCAGCCCGCCGGCGGCCTGGCGAAACTCCGTCTCCCCCTTGGGCGGGTCGCCCCGCAGGGCCACGATCGCCGTTACCCCGATTGCGGTCGCATCGTGGAGATAGCTCCGCAACTCGTCCACACTACTGCCCACGCAGGTGAGGTGGCTGGCCACGGGCACCTCGTGCCGCTCCCGCACTCCGCGGAGCACATCGAGCGTGGTGCCACGGGTTGAGCCACCGGCGCCATAGGTGCAGGTAACGAGCGCCGGCTCGAAGGCCATGAGTTCGGCGACCGTCAGCCACATCGCCCGCTCCGACTCGGGCGTCTTGGGCGGAAACAGTTCGAATGACAGGCCGAAGCGGCCGTTTTCGTAGGCGTCCCTGATCGACACGGGCGACTCTCACGGGGTGAACGGACGGCGGCGGCGAACCAGGGCCACCGGCTGGAAAACGTCCCGCACTATTGTAGCGGCCCGCCCGCCGCGGTCTCCCGCTGGCAACCGGCCGCACGGCGGCGTAGGCTCGTCTTCCTCGACGATTGCCGCCCGAGGCCGGAGTGGCGAAATGGCAGACGCGGCGGACTCAAAATCCGTTGCCCGCAAGGGCGTGTGGGTTCAAGTCCCACCTCCGGCATAGTTATTTTTTACGATTTTCCTTCAAGAGGGCTTGGGCCGTGAATGCCCAAGCCCATGCCAAGCCCATGGAACCAGTGCTCATGGGGGAGGGGATCGAAGGGCAGGGGATGGGATCGTGATCGGAGCGAGAGGGGACTCGAACCCCTCCGAATGCCTTGAACGGATTTGCTCCGCTTCGATCTGATTTCAAGCCACCCTATGCTCCTCGCATGAACCAGGTGGGCTTGATTAGGCGACGCCATGGGGAAAAAAGGTGTCAGGACTCTTTTCTCGGTCGCCGTAGGCGACACCGCCCTGGCCGGCCAGCGTGCTTCGCAGAAAAGAGTCCTGACACCTTTTTCACCTCGCGGCACGCCACGCGTGCATCGAATTCAGGCCCAACCCTTGTTTCTCACTTGTTGGCGACAAACGGCTTTGTTTCTCACTTTTGTCCCGAAAGTCAGAAACAGCATTCAGCACGATCGCGGAGCGTCACACTCGACGGATGCGAATCGTCCCGTGCTGAATCACGGTGAAGGCGCCGGGAAGGTCGGCCTCGTGCTCCCTGATCGCACGGGCGACGATCCGGGCCTTCTCCACGTTGGAAATACCATCGACGCGGACGAGCATGACACCGCGGTGGTGCAGTCGCTGGCGATAGACGAGTTCACCGAAATCCTTGTCTTCGGTGATCGGAATTCTCGCATCGAGGACGGCCGCCTCGAGGATAACGCTGTCTTTGGTCCCGTCGACTTCCTCGGCCATCCACCGAACGTCGTCCCCTTCTTCACGGACAGCATCGACGATCAACCCGTCCACGCCTTCGTCGGCGAGGAATCTCATGCCGACTTCCGATCACCCACCGCGTGCACCGTCTCGTGTCCCATGGCTTCTGCCGCATAGCCAAGTGCGGCCAGGATGGCTTCACGTGTGAGCCGGGGATGCGATTCGAGGATCTGCTCGATGGATTCACCGCAGGAGAGTTTTCGCAGGATGAGTTCGACGGTGATGCGAGTTCCGCGCACAACCGGCTTTCCCAGCATCACGTCCGGGTCGGATTGGATCAGTGGATTGTCCATGGGGATCTCAGTGGGGTGCTTTGCGGGAGTGTACGCCTGTGCATTCTTGCGTCAAGCAGCATTTTTCGCAGCCGACGGCTTGATTCTACCCCGGACCAACTTTATCCCTCGGCCCCGTACGCTCTCAGGGATGGTTTGCCTTACCACGCTCGCCCCCGCGGCCACCGCCGCCGACGCCTACGGAGCTGCGAGCGAGGAGCGCTTCGTCGAGCGGCGGACCGGCGCTAGAGAGCCACTGTCAGCCGGCTCGCCTTCCTCGTCGCGGGAGACCGCGGCGGCTGGCATTGGATTCGTCCTCCAGCGGCAGCGTACGCCCGGACGAGCTGGTCCAGGGAGACGTCTGGCGCCCCGACTTCGATTTTGGCGACTCGCGGCTGCGTCGTGCCGATCCGCTCGCCAAGCTGTTTCTGGGAGAGACCGCTCGCCTGGCGTTGACGCCGAATAGCGAGAGCGAGCGTGAGCCGCAGTTCGACCAGCTGTCGCTCTTCGGCGGTGAGCCCGAGAAAATCCGCCGCCTCGCCCACCCGCCAGCCCGCCGCGGTGAGCGCCTTTCGTTTCTTGCTCTTCATGGTCATGGTGTCACCTCCCGGCCGCTTTGCGGCACGCTTCGTCGTAGGCCCCGAGCCTTTGCTTGCACTGGCGGACAATTTCATCGGGCAACCGTTGGGTTTTCTTGGGAAACACGTGCACGACGATCACCGCGTCGTCGTCGAGTCGATAGATGATTCGCCAGTTGTGCTCTGCGTCTCGAACTCGTAGCTCCGCACACCTCGGTCCGATCGACGGCAGCGGGCGGGAGTGCGGCATCGACAGCCGCTCACCTGCCTGCAGCAGGCCCAGCAACAGCCCTGCCTCGATTCGACCGCTGGCGGTGAACGGTGGTGTCTTGACGCGACCGTGCAGCCAGACGACCGGCTTCCGCGGCTCGTTCTCAGACGCCGGAATCATATAGCGGATTCGATATGCTGGCAACTTGCGGCTGTTTTCGCCGCCGATAGCAAGAAGTGTACGGGCGTACCGTATTCCGTCAACTCCGGCGGGGCCATGTGTGGGGTCCGGGACCAACCTTGTCCCTCCGGGTCGTACACTGCCGGCCATGGAGTCAGCCGCCCCCTCGCCGTTTGTGGAAGTCCCCGAGGCGGAGTGGGTCTGCGGGAATGGTCTCTGCTTCGCGATCTACGATTCGTACCCAGTGTCGCCGGGACACGTGCTCGTGATCACGCGGCGGGTGGTGCCGACGTTCTTCGAGTGCACGGCCGCGGAGCAGGTGGCGCTCACGGAACTCGTCGGCGAGGTGAAGGCCCTGCTCGACGAGCGGCTCGATCCCAGGCCCGATGGATACAACGTCGGCTTTAACGCCGGGTAATGGACGGGCAGATTTCGATACTCGTCATCCGGCTCGATCTGCCATGACGTCGCATCGGCCGCCCCCAAGCCGCCGCATAGCGGTACACATTCATAGCCGTCGGATGAAGATCGCCGCTCATCGGTTGTCTCCTTGCGCCTTCGCTGTAGTCGTCGGCAGACGCGTCTCCGTGATTTGTCGGCCCACGCCCTGCGGCAGCATAAGGCCGCAGTCAAGCATGGCACGATGCCTCGCGTGCGCGTACACGCACGCGTACGCACACATAAGCGTGCGCCTGCGCACGTGCGAGCGCACACGCCCACGCGAGCGCTCGCGTGTGAGTGCGCATACACGCGCGCGTTGACCAGTGGATTCAGCGCGGTCCGATGCGTTCCGGCATCGTGTCGCTGAAAAACCTTTGTGCGATTTCCTTGACGGCCCGCCGATGTCGATCTACTTCTGAAAAGGCGACACCGCCGTCGCCACTTGGAAAGCCACGCACCACAAAGGACATGCCGACATGACAAAGCCCACCACCGGAACCGTGCAGCCCATGAAGAAGCTGGTGATCGTCGAATCGCCGGCGAAAGCAAAGACGATCAGCAAGATCCTCGGCAGCGACTTCATCGTTGAAGCGAGCTACGGCCACGTAAGGGATCTGCCCGATGCGGCCAAAGATGTCCCCAAGGACCTACGTGATCAGGAATGGACTGCGCTGGGCGTTGACGTTACGAACGGCTTCAAGCCCCTCTACGTCGTCAGCCAAGAGAAGCAAAAGCGTGTCGCCGCGCTGAAGCAGGCCCTCGCCCAATCCGATGCTCTCTATCTCGCGACGGACGGCGACCGTGAAGGCGAGGCAATCGCCTGGCACCTCGTGGAGCTGCTTCAGCCGACGGTGCCGGTGTGCCGACTCGTCTTTCATGAGATCACGCGGCCGGCGATCGAGGCAGCCCTGGCAAACGCCCGCTCCATCGATGCCGACCTCGTCCACGCCCAGGAGACCCGGCGGATCGTCGATCGGCTCGTGGGCTACATGGTTTCGCCGCTGCTGTGGCACAAGATCGCATTCGGCCTGTCCGCGGGTCGCGTTCAGAGCGTGGCACTCCGCCTGCTAGTGGAGAGAGAACGGGAGCGGATGGCCTTCCGGTCCGCACGGTGGTGGGCTCTGACCGGTGACTTTCAGGCGTCCGGACCAAATGAGAACAGCTTCACCGCCACACTCACGGCGGTGGGTGGCGTGCGGCTGGCTCGCAGCGGTGATTTCGATCCGTCGACCGGGCGGCTGGAACAATCAGACCTGTTGCTTCTCGACCGCGATGCCGCAGTGGCGCTTCGTGATCGCCTTGCTCGTGAGTCCTTCGCAGTGATGGCCCGCGAAGATGAGCCGTACAAGGCGTCGCCAAAGCCTCCGTTCACGACGAGTTCGCTCCAGCAGGAGGCAAGCCGCAAACTTAGTGGCTTCACCGCGAAGCGGACCATGGACGTGGCTCAGCGGCTCTTCGAGGCCGGCTACATCACGTACATGCGAACCGACTCGACACACGTGGCCGATGAAGCCGTGGCGGGCATTCGTGCGGCCGTCGAGCGGCTCTACGGTAAGGAGTATGTCCCGACGTCGCCTCGCCACTACCAAACCAAGGTCGCCAACGCCCAGGAGGCGCATGAAGCGATCCGCCCGGCCGGCACCGACATGCGGAGCCCCGAATCACTGCGGCCTGAACTGGGGGACGACGAGTTCCGGTTGTACGAGCTCATCTGGAAGCGCGCCGTAGCGTCCCAGATGGCCGATACACGAGGGCAGAGCACCACGCTGAAGCTGGTGAGCACGTCGACCACGGGCCCCGCCGCGGTGTTCCACGTCGCCGGACGAACGATCGCCTTTGCCGGCTTCGCACGAGCCTATGTGGAGGGTTCAGACGATCCCGAAGGTGATCTCGCCGCCAAGGAGTCGATCCTTCCGGCCGTGGCCGTGGGCGACCGCATCGATTGCCGCGGCCTCGAAGCCCACTCCCACGACACGCAGCCCCGAGCCCGGTACACGGAGGCGTCGCTCACGAAAAAGCTCGAGCAACTCGGCATCGGCCGCCCCAGCACCTACGTGTCGATCATCGATACGCTCCTCACCAAGGAGTATTGCCGCAAGCGGGGCACCGCTCTCGTGCCCACCTGGACGGGATTCGCCATCACGCAACTGATGACTGACGGCCTTCCGCACCTGGTCGACTACGAGTTCACGGCTCAGCTCGAAGAGCAGCTCGATGCTATCAGTCGTGGCACGCAGGACAAGCTCGAGTTCCTCGTGCGGTTTTACGGCGGGGACGGGGGGCAGGGACTGGAAGAACTCTTGGCGAACCTCGAGCGGTTGATCGATCCTCGCACGGCATGCAGCGTGACACTGCCGTCCGGCATCGTGGTGCGGATCGGCAAGTACGGCCCCTTCGTGGCCGTGGACGGCAAGAACCTGTCTCTGCCGCCTGAGGATCGGCTCGCACCGGACGAACTCACGGCGGAGTTTCTCGCCACGCTCGCTGCAGGAGATGAGCCGCTGGGCGTATGCCCGAACACGGGAAAGCCGATCTACAAGAAGACCGGACGATTCGGCGCCTACGTACAACTTGGGCAAAAAGACGATGCCGACAAGAAAACATGCCCATTGCTGAAGAACATGACGATCGACGACGTCGACCGGGCACTCGCCTTGAGACTTCTGGAGCTGCCGCGAACCCTCGGGGTGCATCCGGAAAACGATGCGCCGGTCGTCGGGCTCATCGGCAAGCACGGCCCGTACATTCGGTGCGGCGAGGAGACTCGCACACTGCCGTCCAGTTTGTCTCCACTGGACGTAACGCTGACGCAGGCGTTGGAGCTCCTCGCCCAGGCGAAGACATCTGGCAAAGGAGCCCGTGGCAAGGCGGCTACGATCCGCACAGTGGGGATCTCGCCAGCCACGGGCAAACCTATCGAGATCAAGGATGGAAAGTTTGGCCTTTACGTGACAGACGGGAAGACGAACGCCACCCTTCCCAAAGGCACTCCTCCCGAGAGCGTGACACTTGAGCAGGCTGTCGAGATGCTTGCCAACGGTCGGAAAAAACGCTGAAAGCCGCACGGTCCGCACCCTGCTGGGAAACTGGGCCTCCCGAGGCGGGCTCTCGTATTGCCTGGGCCATCAAGTGGGCGAGGACCAACGTTGTCCCAGCAGGAACCTAAGGTAAGGGACTGATTCCTTCCGATCGCGGCCCGCCGCATCGGTGGAGGGCCTCACCGACGCCGCCGTCTGCCGGGCGTTGGGCGACTTCTGGATCGGCATCAACATGACGAAGGCGCTCACCGGCATCAGCACGCGAGCCGGTCGCTACACGAAGACGCCCGCCGGCCGTGTGCAGACGCCCACCTTGATGATGTTCGGCGAGCGGCTGGAGCAGATCGCGACCAGCGGGGCAGCGCTTGGTGGTTCCGCACGAGCGGCCCCCGCGGATCTCGTGCTCGAGCAGCCGACCCGCTACGTCTGCGTGAATGCGACGGGTGGAAGCCCGACGTGCGGCTTTGCTCCGCGGAAGCTCTGGTGTAGCCGGGCAATCACGACCGTCGAGACGGAGCAGCTCCTTACCAACGGTCGCACAGAGCTGCTCGAAGGGTTTCGCAGCAAAAAGGACAGGCCGTTCAAGGCAACGATTACCGTCGGCCCTGAGGGCAAGCCGACGTTTGAGTTCGCCAACTAGGCTGGGGCGGCGACAAACAAGGGAAACATCGCGTCAATCCGGACGCAGCGTTAGCACGATGGCGTCAAAGATTCTTGTAAACATCTCTGCGATGCCGAATCCGTAAGATGCACAGGCTGCGAGCATCCTTCTTGAGTGTGTAGAGCACTCGGTAATCGCCGACGCGAAGTTTATAGATGCCCGCCAGATCACCGGCCAGAGCGGCCGGCGTCAACGACCCACAGTTGGCCGACAACCAGCGAACCTTTGAGAATCCGCTGCGCGACAGTCTTCGTAATTCCGCCAAGGTCGGCAGCGGCTTGGTCGGTGAACTCAACCGAAAAATTGGTCACCACCGCAATCCCAGCTGCGCGGCGACGTCGGCCGCCGGCTTCGTGGTGAGCGTGCCGTCAATTCCCTTCATGGCCTCGCTTAGCTCTTTCCTGAGATCCTCGCGGACCTCGAGTCCCTCATCAGGATCCCGCAGGAGATCCGCAAGGGTTTGAGCGACGGTCTCCTGAATCAGCAGGCGAAGCTCCTCAACCGTAAGATCAGAGACACGTGTGACCATACTAAAAATCCTTTTTGCGTCGGCGAGGGCGGTTCACGCATTCGGTTAGCCCCGCTATGCTATCCGAACGCGGTAGGCCGTGCCCCGGGACCAAGGTTGTCCCTCCGGGTCGTAGACTGTCGGCCATGGAGTCAGCCGCCCCCTCGCCGTTTGTAGAAGTCCCCGAGGCGGAGTGGGTCTGCGGGAATGGCCTCTGCTTCGCGATCTACGATTCGTACCCCGTGTCGCCGGGGCACGTGCTTGTGATCACGCGGCGGGTGGTGCCGACGTTATTCGAGTGCACGGCCGCGGAGCAGGTGGCCCTCATGGAACTCGTGGGCGAGGTGAAGGCCCTGCTCGACGAGCGGCTCGATCCCAGGCCCGATGGATACAACGTCGGCTTTAACGCCGGGGCTGCCGCGGGCCAGACCGTGCCGCATGTGCATGTGCACGTGATTCCGCGGTATGCCGGCGACATGGGCGATCCACGCGGCGGCGTGCGGCATGTGATCCCGGAGAAGGGGAACTATCTTGCGGAAAGTAGGCCCGGTGCTCCGCAACGGGTTGCCCGTCACGGAGTGACGGGCCTACGGGATGCGACGCTCTCGCTCACCACCGAGGGAAAAAGGTGTCAGGACTCTTTTCCCGGTAGCCGTAGGTGACACCGCCCTGGCCGGCGAGCGTGCTTCGCAGAAAAGAGTCCTGACACCTTTTTCATCTGCTTCGAAACAACGCTGTTCACGATTCGGATCGGACCTACGACAAGCATGATGCTACGTTTTTTCTCAATGGGCTCGCGATCATGATGCGCGGGCTTGCTTAAATCCGCCTTTTAAAACGTTGGATTTCGCACACGCTCTGGGCCGCCCACGGCAGTTGGTTCGGGTCTTGCCGGGCCGAGGAGGATCTTCGACGCTATGAGCCTTGGGAGAGACGGTGTTGCTCGTGGGCGAGGAGAGCGGCCAGCAGCGATGGGCGAACCCGGAAAGAGGTTCGCTGGAGCGCGGCGAATGACTGGTCCAGCGGCAGGAGATTCTTTGCCGACGCGAGAACAAGGACACCCAGCGTGCCCACCGTGGTAACGCCAAGGCGACGCGCGATGCTGGTCCCATCCCGTTCGTCGATGAGAAGGGTCTTGGCCCGGATCTCGAGTGCAAGGCCAATCGCTTCGGCTTCTCCGTCACCCAGTTTCGCATCCAGACTGATATTCGCTGGAGCCATCACGCGAAGCCACTGCGGAGGATCGCTGGCCCGTGGCGAACACGCTCCGGAGCCCTCTCATGTGACAATTCCCGCAGCACCGCCGGCGGCACGACAACTTCTGAAAACAACTCGGCCAGAACGTGCTCGGCTTTGATCAGAACCAGATAGTGCAGCGGAGAGGCATCTGAAACGACGGTCATGATCCCAGCAGCCGACGCAGCGTCGCAACCTGCTCGGCCACCTCTTCTGCTGTCACGAGATCCTCGGTGACGTTGTGCTGCTTCAGAAGCTCGTCGATCTCAAATCGTGTTTTGTCGGTGTGCGCACAGCACAACCACCCCTGGCCACCGGTGTGAAGCCAGTACGGAGCCTATTCCCGGCTACTTGCGGCCGGCCCTGCGGCGGGCCCGCTTGGTGACCTTGGCGTCGGCTCGGGCGGCCCGTTCCTCAGCCCGGTACACGCGCACCGCTTCGGGATGGGACTCCTTCCAGACATCCGGCCGAAGCGCGTGATAGTCGGACTCACCGGCCAGGAGCTGATCGAGCACATCCTTGACGTACACGAAGACATCGAGGTCGTTTCGCACGGCGCTGCTGACGAGTGAGAGCAGGTCAGCAGCCCGATAGCCGGGCTCGATGTCGCCGATGAAGAGCCAGTTTTTCCGGCCGATCGCCACCTGCTTCATCAGCTGTTCGGTCTCGTTGTTGTCGATCGGCATCAGGCCGTCGTCGAGATAGACGAGCAGCGGATCGAACTGGTTCCGGAGATAGGTGAGCGCCTGCCCGAAGGAGTCCTTCGGCAGCACGTCCTGAACGGCGTCGCCGTGGATGTACTCGCGCATCCGCGCCCAGATCGGCCTGGACTCCTCCTGCCGCAGCCCCTGCCGGTCGGCGGCCGAGAGCGACTTGGCACGATCCTCGATGTCGTAGAGCTGGTGGAACATCGACAGCAAGACAGCCGCATGCGTCGGGTGGTTCACCCGCGCGTTGAACACCTTGCGTCTGGCATGCGCCGCGCAGGCGGCGCGGATGATCCGCCCGTCGCTCGCCGTCTGCACGGCGTCGTAGCCCGAGTAGCAATCGGCCATCAGCTTGCCGGTGAACCCGTCCAGAAAGATCTCCGGACCGTCCCGATGACGGCTGACGGTGAAGTCGAAGACGTTGATCGGCACCGTGATCCCTCGATAGGCCCAGATGCGCGCGGTGATGCTCTTGCGTGCCTCGGCATGCGCAGCGGCGATCACCTCGCGAGTTCGGGCGGACTTCGGGTCGAGCGGATCGAGCGGCGGCAGATCATCCGGCGTCACGAGCGTGACCGTCGTGTCGTCGGTACCGATGATCGGCCCGGCCCGCACCACCTCCCGGAGGTGCGAGACGAACGCCGCGACGCATTCCGCGGCGGTCCGGAGGATGTTCAGGAGCGTGCTGCGGGGGGGCGTCCAGCCGCAGGCGGCGAAGATGTCTTGCTGGCGGTAGATCGGCAGGTGATAGCTGTACTTGTGCGTCACGATCTGGGCGGCCACGCTCGTGTCGTAGCGGTTGCCCTCCACCAGCCCGACCGGCCGGGGGGCTTCCACGACGCCGCACTCGTCGTGCCCCTGGCAGGCCAGCTTGGGAATGCCCGTGCGGATGACGACGAGCTTGGGGGGCTCGATCTTCAGCGTCTCCTGCCAGTCATAGCCGATCACCTCCCGCTCGCCGTGCTCTGGGCAGGACTTCCGGTCCTCGGGGACTGGTAGCAGGACTTCGATCCGGGGCAGGTGCGCCGGAAGCTGTTCGTTCCTGGCCTTGGCCGGCTTCTGCGTTCGCCGCTCATAGCCTGCGACCGCCTCGAAGGCGGCGTCGGCGATTCCCTCCGCGGCATCCGCGACTTCGGGCGAATCGCCGAAGTCGATCACCAGCTGATGCGGGTCGGCCAGATACCGCTCGATCCGCTTGCGGAAGGCCGCCTGGAGAGCGGCGTTGAGCCGCAGCTGGATCTCGACGAGCCTCTCCTTCTGCTCGACCAGCTGCTGGTTCTGCTGGGCGACGAGCGCGTCCTTCGCAGCCAGCGCGGTCCGGCATTCCGTGATCACGACATCCTTCTCGGAGATCACGCCCTGCTGCTCGCGGAGCAGCCTGTGGCAGGCCTCGAGGTCGGTCGGCAGCAGGACGTCGTTCGTCATGCGCGCAACATAAACATGTTCCGCGCAAAGCGCAAGCACAATTTTTTCAGACGCGAAGATTTTTTTCAGGCGCCGATTCGCTGATACCGCTTGCGGCGTTGCACCGACTCCAGCCGCACCCCGCCCAGGATCATCGCCAACTGCGTGGCGTCGATCCGCACCCGCTTCTCACGACCCGCCGCCGGCACGACCTCGAACGTTCCCTGCTCCAGCCGCTTGTACCAGATCACGAACCCGTCTCCCTCCCACCGCAGCGCCTTGATCCGGTCGCGGCGCTTGTTGACGAACAGGAACAGGCTGCCGTCGGCGGGGTCGTCGCCGAAGACGCCGCGGATAATCCCGCACAGCCCGGTGAAGCTCTTGCGCATGTCGGTGGCGTCGGCGTACATGAAGATCACCGGCGCCGGGGCAATGCTCAGCATGGGCCCGCCTCCGCCTGCAATGCCATCCGATCGATGGCCAATCGCACGAGGTCGACGCGATCGTCCGGGATCTCCATAGTCGCGCCCCCTGGAAACCGCAGGAACACCGAGCGGCGGGGGATGATCTCAACCGCCGCGAAGGGCATCGCGGGGCGAACCGGCGGCGCGACAGACACGACCGTCGCCTCCCGCTCGACCTGCCGCTGCCAGTACTTCCAGAGCGAGACACTCACCCGCTCCCGCCGGCAAAACGCGGCCACCGTCAGCCCGCTTGCCTCCTGTCGGGCAAGCCGCCGGCGCCACGCCGCCAGCTTCCTTAGATCCACTCCGCGCCCCATGTCGTGCCTCCGTTACCGATGGAAAAGGTCCACCGGCCGAGGCTATCACGGGCTGCAAGGGTGGTTATGGTGTGCGCACACTTTTGTCGAGCGACTCGGCGAGCTGGTGCTGCGTGATGCTGCCCTGTCGATAGAGCTCTACAAGAGCCGCTTCCTTGGCAAGGGCGTCGAGATTGGCGTGGTCCCGCCGCAACTGCTCTTCCACGCTGGCGGGAAGATCAAACGAGATCGACATCGGCAGGCCTCCAACTGGCAGGTACGCTCGCCGCGAGAAGTCTACGCTCGGAGCAACAACATCATCGCCGTGAGGCACTCGGGCAAGCGACTCTGCAAGTACCGTCTCCCAGGGGACGGTCTCGCCGATACCAGCGTCGCTCTTGGCGGCAAACGGCGTTGTTTCTCACTTTCGGCATCAAAGTGAGAAACAACATTCAGCTCGCCATTGGCCGTGCATGGGCGATTTCGTCCGCGTGGGCCTGCCGGACTTGGTCTGCCCGGAGCGTGGAAACGCCGATCGTCTCGCCATCGAGCGTCATGAACTCGACTTCGTATCCCCGGCCTTCGCCATGCACGAGCACGACAGTGCCGATGTCTCCGGCCGCAAGCTTTTGCTCCGGCAGATCACACGTGAGCACGACTTCGTCAAGTTCGCGAATCACAGTTGGCTCGCCCTGGCTATCGGATTCGAACGCCTGCATCATTCTACCGTCTCCTTCCGCGGATTGGGTGGGCGGTCACGAAACGAGGTATTTCGCGGCCATGATCGATGAACCACGCCGTACGGATCATTGCTCGGTGCCCGGTTGGCGAGCCGATCCAGCCATCGATCACGTATCGAACGCCGAACTCGGTGGCAGCTTCGTGCAGCACGTCGTTCTCAATGGCATGCCGCATCAGTTCGGTCGCCAACGATTCGGGGGCGGACTCGTCGAACCCCAGGTTTCGGAAAAACACAGCCTTGGCTTTCCCTCGAGGGTGCGTAGGGCTGAGCAAGTAGCCCACGATCTTGTCGATCGGAACCGTTGCGAGGTGGGCATTGGGGAGTTTCATGAGCGCAACCAAATGGGTTCGCAAGGAGTGTACAGAGGTACATTCTCGTGTCAAGCCCGTCGCTCGACGATCGCTCGAACGACGCTGCCCCGGACCAAGGTTGTCCCTGCGGGTCGTACACTGCCGGCCATGGAGTCAGCCGCCCCCTCGCCGTTTTTGGAAGTCCCCGAGGCGGAGTGGGTCTGCGGGAATGGGTTCTGCTTCGCGATCTTCGATTCGTTTCCGGTGTCGCCGGGGCATGTGCTCGTGATTACGCGGCGGGTGGTGGCGACGTTCTTCGAGTGCACGGCCGCGGAGCAGGTGGCGGTGATGGAGCTCGTGGGCACGGTGAGGCAGCTGCTCGATGAGCGGCTTGAGCCCAAGCCCGATGGATACAACGTCGGCTTTAACGCCGGGGCGGCCGCGGGCCAGACCGTGCCGCATGTGCATGTACACGTGATTCCGCGGTATACGGGCGACATGGGCGACCCCCGCGGCGGCGTGCGGCATGTGATCCCGGGGAAGGGGAACTATTTGGCGGAAAGTAGGCCTGGTGCTCCGCAACGGGTTGCCCGCCACGGAGTGACGGGCCTACGGGATGCGACGCTTTCGCTCACCACCGGCCCCGATCGGCCGCTCTGGCAGCGGTTGGCCAGCCGGCTCCCCGGTGCCAGCGAGATCGACCTGCTCGCGTCGTTTGTGCAGCCGTCGGGGCTCGCCCTGATTGAGAAGAGCCTCTTTAGCGCTCTTGCGGCCGGGGCGAAGGTGCGGCTGCTCGTGGGCGACTATCTCGGCATCACGTCGCCCGACGCCCTGCGGCAGCTGCTTGGTTGGATCAACTACGCCGGCCCGGCGTTTGCGGCCCGGCTCGCCGAACTCGAACACCTCCGCGGCTCGCCGAGCTCCTTTCACCCGAAGGCCTGGCGGATCGCCGATGCGTCGGGCGGGATCGTGGTGGTGGGGTCAAGCAACCTCTCGCGGGCGGCTCTTGAGACGGGCGTGGAGTGGAATCTCGTCGGCGAGACGTCGGGCTCGGGCGGCCTCGACCGCGAACTCATCGCGGCGTTTGATGACCTCTGGCAGCAGGCCACGCCGCTTGTGGCCGACGTGATCGAGCGGTATGCAGCGCGAGCCGCGCAGGCGGCCAGCCTGCGACGCGTATGGGATGGCGAGGCGGCAAGAGATGCGATCGCCGTCTCGTTGCCCTTCGCCTTCTCCCCCCGCCCCTGGCAGGCAGAAGCCCTCGTTTCCCTGGCCGCGATTCGGGCCCAAGGGTATTCCAAGGCTCTCGTCGCCGTGGCCACGGGCCTTGGGAAAACCTGGCTCGCAGCATTTGACGTCGTGGCCCACGGGAAGGCTCTCGGCCGGCCGCCGCGGGTGCTTGTGATCGCCCATCGGGCCGAGATCCTGGCCCAGGCAGAGACCACGCTGCGGCAGGCGGTTGCGCCCGCGAGCGTGTCGTATGTTGCCGGAGCGTCGTGCGACCTCTCGAGCCAGCTTGTGATCGCGTCGATTCAAAAACTCTGCCGGCCCGAGAGTCTTTTGGCCCTGGATGCGGCCGAGCCCTTTGATTATTGCGTGATCGACGAGGTGCATCGTGCCGAGGCCCCGAGCTATCGGCGGGTGATCGCGCGGCTACCGCGACATGCCCGGTCGTTTACGCTCGGCCTCACGGCCACCCCGGAGCGAACAGACGGCGTCGACGTCGCCACGCTCTTCGACGACATCCTGGCGTATCAGGCCACGATCGGCGACGGGATCGCGGAGGGGTCGCTCGTGCCGTTTCGGTATCGGGGGCTCAAGGACGACGTCGACTTCGAGCAGATCCCGTGGCGAAACGGCCGCTTTGATGTGAGCGTGCTCGAAGCGGCCCTGGAAAACAGTTCGCGAATGGACCGGCTCTGGGCCGAGTGGAAAATCGGGGACGGGAGCGGATTTCCGGCTACTGATAGCGATGCAAACCCTGGTGCTATGGGAAATCCGCTCCCGTCCCCGATTTTCCGTCGCACGCTTGTCTTCTGCTGTTCGAGGCGGCATGCCGTGTTTGCCCGGGATTGGCTCGTGCGGCGGGGCGTGGCCGCGGCGGCTGTGTTTTCTGGAGACGGCTCCGACCCCCGCATGGCCTCCCTGGCCGCCTTTCAGGAAGGCCGTCTCTCGGCCCTGTGCGTCGTAGACCTCTTCAACGAGGGAATCGACCTGCCGCTGGTCGACCGCGTGGTGATGCTCCGGCCCACCGAATCAAAGATCGTGTTTTTGCAGCAGCTCGGCCGCGGCCTGCGGGCGGCCACGGGCAAGACGCGGCTCGAGGTGATCGACTTCGTGGGCAATCACCGCGTGTTTGCCAGCCGGCTTGTGCATCTCTTGTCGCTTGTGCCCAGGGCCGAAGGGGCCGCGAGCGCGGCTGCCTTCGCCGTCTTGAAGGCCTATCTCGCCGGCGGTGAGCCGGAGTTGCCTGCGGGCTGCGTGCTCGACGTGGAGGTGGAGGCGAAGCGGCTTCTCGAGCAGTTTCTGCCGAAGGGCAGGGGGGCAGTGGTCGAGGCCTATCGGGCGCTCCGGGCGGAACTGGGCCGGCGGCCGACACCCGCCGAACTCTTGCATGCGGGCTATCTGCCGCTGACGGTGTCGGCAGACCACGGCAGCTGGTTTGAGTTTTGTGGGAGCGAGGGCGATCTCACTGCCGACGAGCAGGCGGCCGCCACCGCAGCTCCCGCGCCGCTCTGGCTCAAGATGCTCCAGACAACGAGCCTGACCAAGTCATTCAAGATGGTCGTGCTGCGGGTGCTGCTTGACCACGATGCCTTCTGGGACGGCATGGAGATAACCGCGCTTGCGACTGCCTGCCGCCAGTTCCTGGTCTCGCACCCCGCGCTCCGCGCCGACCTCGAGGGCAAACCAGGCCATAAAAGCCCTGAGCGCGATCCCAGCAGCTCCGGGGCTGCACCGCCACCCAGCCCGATGACGCTCGCTGACACTGCCGCCTTCACCGAATACTGGCTCGGGATGCCGCTGGCCCGCTGGATGGACGAGCAAGCCGGCCGCCGCTGGTTTGTCCGGCGCGGCAACCGCTTTATCGCTGACTTCAAGATCACCGCGAGCCACCGCCCCGCTTTTGAAACACTCACGGGCGAGCTCGTCGACTACCGGCTTGCCCACTACACGCAATCCCGGCTGGCCTCGCCAACAGCCCCTCGTGGAAGCGAGGGTGCGCTGACTACCGCCGCCTTCCGCGCGAAGGTGTCTCACTCCGCGAGCAAACCGATTCTCTTCCTACCGACCGTAGAGGCCGCTCCGACCAGGCCCACGGGCCCCACGCGGGTTTGCCTGCCTGACGGCTCCGAGTGGGTGTTTCGGTTTGTGAAGGTGGCATGCAACGTCGCCCATCCGGCCGACTCGGCCGACAAGCAAAACCAACTCCCCGCGCTCCTTCGCGAGTGGTTCGGCCCCGACGCAGGTCTCCCCGGCACCGGCTTTGAAGTCGAGTTTACCTCTATAGATGGAGCGTGGTCCGCCGCCCCCTCGTGGCACCGGGCCGCCGGCACGGTGAATCCGCCCTCCTCGCGAGCAACCACTGCCCCGCCTCTCCCGCTGCTCCCCTCCCCGCCCCCCGCCGCCCGCTACACCACCCATGTGCCGGTCTACGACCTCACCGCCGCGGCGGGTTTGTGGGGACCGGAGAGCGTGCCAAAGGAGATCGGCTGGACGGAGTTGCCGGGCGTTTCGCTGAAAGATGGCATGTTCGCGGCGCGGGTAACGGGCACGTCGATGGAGCCGCTGATCCCGGACGGCTCATGGTGCCTGTTCCGCCCGTGTCCGGCGGGCTCGCGCGAGGGCCGGATCGTGCTCGTGCAGCTGAGCACGGACGGCG
>Ga0209498_1001015_pt1 | contig 17282 bp, 15 predicted proteins | sample WalLakDeSediment_FD_184131 | JGI IMG/M metagenome (GOLD analysis project Ga0209498, IMG submission 184131) | Lake sediment microbial communities from Walker lake, Nevada to study Microbial Dark Matter (Phase II) - Walker Lake 11/02/13 Deep... | ecosystem: Environmental > Aquatic > Freshwater >... | reverse complement strand
GTGGGCGAGATAGTTTCCGGCCGCGGTTCCGTACTGGATGGCCTCGGCGATGATGACGCCCTACTGCATGGTGGCGGATTCTTGGGTGCGGTTTCCCACCCGGGTCCCGGACCACAAATTAGGTCTGTCGTCATGGTCCCGCATCGATTGGCGGGGCTGCCGGCCGTGGGCGCCGCCCGGGCGTTCAGCAGGTGGACCTGCGGACGGATTCAGATCCTCGAGGGAGCCGACCATGAGCCTATGCCTGAGACCCTGGACCTGCCTTATCCTTCCTCTTCTCCTGGTCATTCCTGGCCCTTCCGCCCACGGGCAGGAGGTGGGACCGGCCTCGGGATCGCTGGTCATCGTGGGTGGCGGCATGAGGGACCCGTCCATCGTCAAGCGCTTCGTAGAGCTGGCGGGGGGAGAGGAGGCCCGGATCGTGGTGGTGCCGACGGCGGGCGGGAGGGAAGCCTACGACGAGTCGAACTGCGGACTGGGGACATGGCAGCAGATGGAGGCGGCCAGCGTGACCTGCCTTCACACCAATGATCCCGCTGAGGCTGACACGGAGGAGTTCGTCCAGCCCATCCGGGAGGCCACCGCCGTCTGGTTCAACGGCGGCCGCCAGTGGCGCATCGCCGACTCCTTCCTGGGAACTCTGGCGGAAGCTGAGTTCGGAAGAGTCCTGGAGCGGGGAGGTGTCATCGGGGGATCATCCGCCGGCGCCACAATCCAGGGCTCCTACCTCGTCCGGGGAGACACCAGCGGAAACACCATCATGATGGGGGATCACCAGGTGGGGTTCGGCTACCTCAAAAATACCGCCATCGACCAGCACGTCCTGCGGAGGAACCGGCAGTTTGACCTCGTGGAGGTCATCGAGGCCCACTCTGAGCTCCTGGGCATCGGGATCGACGAGAACACGGCTATCGTGGTGCAGGGCGACGAGTTCGAGGTGATAGGCCAGTCCTACGTCCTGATCTACGACAACCAGAAGACGGTGGGACCGGATGGCCGGTTCTACTTCATACCTCCCGGGGGCCGGTTCGACCTCCGCACCCGGGAGGCCACCAGGGGCGAGGGGAATGCTCAACCCATCGAGGGTCCCCGGGTAGAGCCCTGGCCGGGAGGGCATTGATGCGCTCGAGCGCTCGGGGCGGCCCGAGAAGCGCCCTGTGCGGCTCCGGGGTCATCCGCTGCTGAATCGCTCCGCCACGGCGTTCTGGTAGGCCAGGAGCTCCCGGCTGATCTCCACGGGGAAGGGAGGGTCCGCCGGGACCAGGGATCGGATCCGGGGCGGGAGGGCGGCTACTTCCCGGGTGGCGTATTCCCGGATGGCCTCGAGGGGTACCTGACCTTCCGGAAGCCGACGGCCTTCCCGCATCACCGTCCTCAGCAAGGGCCTTCCCGGGACCTCCTCCCCGTTCCGAGCCACCACGTCCCGAAAAACGCCGCCCTCCCCTTCCTGTCGAAAGACCTGCTTCCTTCCGGGGAGGATGCCTTTGCCACGGGAAAGCTTCAGCCGTCCTTCGCCGTCATAGCTGATGAGCTTATAGGCCATGTCCAGGGAGGGGGCATCAGCGGACACGCTCATGCGGGTTCCCACGCCGAAGCCGTCCACGGGGGCCCCGGCCTCGACCATCTGTTCCACGCTGAGCTCGTCCAACCCACCGCTGGCGAAGATCTTCACCTTCTCCAGGCCCCCTTCGTCCAGAATGGCCCGGGCTTCCCGGGCCAGGGTGGCCAGGTCCCCCGAGTCCAGGCGGATCCCCCTTACCCGGAACTCGTCTCCCAATTCCTGGTGCAGGCGCACCACCTTCCGCACGCCTTCCAGGGTGTCGTAAGTGTCCACCAGGAGGGTGGAGTCGGGGTAAAGGGCCGTGAAGGCCCGAAAGGCGCTCTCCTCGTGGGGGTGGGCTTGGATGTAGGAGTGGGCCATGGTCCCGCTCACGGGAATCCCGTAGACCTGCCCTGCCAGGACGTTGCTGGTGGCCGCCACCCCTCCAACATAGAAGGCACGGGCGCCCTTGAGACCGGCGTCCACGCCGTGGATGCGTCGGAGCCCGAAATCCACCACCGTACGGCCGCCGGCGGCTTCAACGACCCTGACCGCTTTGGAAGCCGCCACGGTCTGGAAGTGGACCTGGTTCATGATGAAGGTCTCCACAACCTGGGCTTCGGGAAGGGAGGCGGTGACCTCCAGGAGAGGCTCCTGGGGAAAGACAGGGGTCCCCTCGGGCACGGCCCGGACCTCTCCCCGGAAGCGGAATCCTCCAAGCCAGGAGAGGAAGTCGGAAGAGAAGGATCCCAGGCCGGCGAGGTACTCCAGGCCGTCAGGCGAGAAGTGAAGGGTCTCGAGGTAATGGAGGACGTCGTCCAGGCCACAGGCCAGCATGAAGTTCCTGTGCTCCGGGAGGCGTCGGGAATAGAGGCTGAAGGTGGCCTCCCCGTCCATCCCCTCCCGCCAATAGGCCTGGAGCATGGTGAGTTGGTACAGGTCCGTGACCAGAGACACGTTCTGGTCTGAGACCCAGGTGCTTTCTCGTTCCATCGTCGTCTCCTGTGCCCGCCGGTGGCCACACGATACAGGTTCCGGGATGCGAATCCAACCCATGGGGTTGCTATCGGGGCGTCCTCAGCCTCCATTGCATTCCGTGAAACCCCTCCATCGCCTCCGTGGCAAGGAGAACCGATGAACGACCTCCGTACATGGTGGCTGTCAGCGAGCTCGGTGACTCCTCCGTGGACCTGGTGGTCCGCCCCTGGTGCGCCAGAACCGATTACTGGCCCCTGAGGTTCGACTTGACCCGCGCCCTCAAGGAGCGACTGGAGGCAGCCGGGTGCTCCATCCCCTATCCCCGGCGGGACGTGCACGTGCACACGGTGGGCTGAAGCGCATCTGCGGTGCGGATGGCCCCGGGGCCCGAACCAGGTGAGGAACCCATGCCCATTCTCGGAATCATCTCCGACACCCACGGCCTGCTTCGTCCCCAGGCGTTGAGAGCCCTTCGGGGTGTGGATCACATCCTCCACGCTGGTGACGTGGGTGGCCCGGCGATCCTGGAGGAGCTGGGAGAACTGGCGCCGGTGACGGCGGTGCGGGGGAACATGGACCGGGGAGAGTTTGGCCTCACCCTGCCCGAGACGGAGGTGGTAGAGGTGGGTGGGGCTTATTTGTACATCCTCCACGACCTGGGGACCCTGGACCTGCTTCCCGAGGCGGCGGGCTTCCAGGCTGTGGTCTTCGGGCACACCCACATGCCGGAGCTCAGGGAGGCGGCCGGAGTGCACTACATCAATCCCGGGAGTGCCGGGCCCGAGCGGCCTCGGAAGCCCGTGACGGTGGCGGTTGCGGAGGTTGAGGAGGGGTTGGTTCGCCCTCGCATCGTGCCGTTGCTGTGAAGCCGGGTTACCGGCCCTGCCCGCCCGCCACCCGGCCCTGCGCGGCCGGACGAAATCGGTAGAAACGTGGCGCTCCAGGTCGGCCCACTCGGGGCGGGGGCGTTCCAGTTCGGTTTTGCTCCGGAGCGGACGGGGCGCTCCAGGTCGGCCCCGCTCGGGGCGTGGACCCTCCAGCTCGAGGCTGACGCTCCAGCTCGAGGCCGCACGGGCCTGGATCCTCCAGCCCGAGGCCGCTCGAAGCGGTGCAGGCGGTGGCAAACCTTACACGGGCTGCGCTGAAAACTGCGCGAAATGAGTTTGCCACCGTATCGGTGGCAAACCCAACATTCGCTCGAGTGGCCGTGGGCTGCGTGCACGATTTGCCACCTATGTGGTGGCAAACCCCACAATCGCTCCTTCCGGCGTCGCCGTTGTTTGGTTTCCCCCCTCTCAAAAGGACGGTGTGCCGTCTCTGGAGGGGTCGATCATCCTGGAGAGGACGATGCGCCCCGCCGCCCGCCCGAGGCTTGTTGCTTAGAGGGCGGACGGGACGCTAGAGGCTTGGTTCTAAGGAGCCCCCGGAGACCCTCCCGTGCAAGCCCGTCCATCGATCCCGAGCGGCTGGGACGGGCCGCCCCTGGCTCTCTCCCCCATTCCACCCGATCTTTTCCCCTGGCGTCGGGACCTTTGATGCGGTGTCGGAGGCGGGATGAAAGGCGGCAACTTGCTGGGGCCCTGGGAATTGGACCGGGTGGCGGGAATGCTCCCGGTGGGGATCCTGCGCACCGACATCTCCGGGAGGTGCCGTTTCGCCAACTCCTGGGCTTGTGCGGCCCTGGGCTTGACCATGGAAGAGGCCCTGGGCTGGGGATGGACCGAGGGTCTCACCCCCGAGAGCCGGGAGCGGATCGAGAAGGGCTCGGACGGGGAGGCCTCCCCCGGGTCGGCAGCCGCCACCATCTATTCCCCGGCCACCGGCAGGAGGCTCGCCTACCGGCGGGTTCCTGTCCAATGGATGGAGCCCGCCGCTCCCGGCTCGGAGGCTGACTCCTCCGGCGAACTGGCCGGCAACCCGGTCCTCCACCACGAGGGCTACATGGCGATCCTGGTGGACGTCACCGGGGCCCACCTCACCGAGGTCGCGCTGCGCCGGACCACCCAAGAGCTGGAAGATCGCGTGAGGGAGCTCAACTGCCTCTTCGAAGTTTCTCGTGCCGTGGAGCGTTCCGCCGGAAACCTGGAAGCCATCCTCCGGGAAACCGTGGCGATCCTGCCCCGCTCCCTCCGATTCCCCGGATCGGCCTGGGCCAGCATTTCACTGGACGGAGTGACCTACCAGTCCCAGGGACACACCGACACTCCCTGGGTTCTGGCGATCCCCATCCAGGTTCACGGGGAGGTGGCCGGCGCCATCCAGGTCGGATACCGGGAGGTGCCACCCACCGGACGCGGCAACCCCTTCCTTCCCGAGGAGCGAACGCTCGTGGAGGCGGTGGCCCAGCGCCTGGGGAGGACGACGGAGCGGGTGAGGGGGAGGCGTCTCCTCCGGGAACGGGAAGACGAGATGCGGCAGCGCCTCACCCACCTCACCCGGGTCAGCACCATGGGGGAGATGGCCACAAGCATCGCCCACGAGGTGAACCAGCCTCTGACGGCCATCGCCACCTACGCCATGGCGTGCCGGCGGATGCTGGAGAACCGGAGCGCCGAACCTGGGGACGTGGAGGACATCCTGACTCGCATCAGCGACGAGGCTATGAGGGCCGGCGGCATCATCCACCGCCTGAAGAACATGGTCCGGCGCCAGGAGAGTCGGTGGGCGGAGTGCGACGTGAACGCCCTGATCCGGGACCTGGAACAGCTGGCTTCGGTGGACGCACGGATGCACGACGTTGCCCTCTCCTTTCACCTCCTCCTGGATCTCCCCCAGGTCCTGGCCGATGGAATCCAGATCCAGCAGGTGGTGCTGAACCTCATCCGCAACGGGATCGATGCCGTGCAGGACGTGGATCCCGGGTCCCGGTACGTGGCGTTGCGTACCGGGCTGGACGGGCCCGGACGGATCAGGGTATCGGTGGAAGACAACGGATGCGGCCTTCCGCCGGGTTTGGGCCGGGACATCTTCCAGCCCTTCTTCACCACCAAGAAGGAGGGCATGGGGATGGGCCTCTCCATCTCCCGGTCCATCGTGGAGGCCCATCGCGGGCACATCGGGTTCAAGTCCAACGACGGACCCGGCGCAACCTTCTTCTTCACACTCCCGGTCCTGGAGGACATCTGACTCCCGGGCGGCAGCCCGTCGGGCCCGGGGAGAGGGACCCGAGGCAACGGGAGGAACGAATGACCGCAGAAAGACGCTCGACACCCATGGTGCCCACGGTCTACGTGGTGGACGACGACGCGGGGGTGCGGGACGCCGTCTGCCTCCTGCTTCGCTCCGTGGGGCTCCCCGCCCGCTCCTTCTCTTCGGCGGGGGAGTTCCTGGACCAGTTCGACCCCCAGGCACCCGGGTGCCTCGTCCTGGATCTCCGAATGCCGGGGATGAGCGGCCGGGAGCTCCAGAGGCGCCTCCTGGAGATGGGTAGCCGGACGCCCATCATCTTTGTCACCGCTCATGGCGACGTCCCCACTGCCGTGGACGCCGTCAAGGACGGAGCCCTGGACTTCATCCAGAAACCCTTCCAGGATCAGAAGCTCCTGGACATGATCAATGAGGCACTTGAACTGGACAAGCGCCTCCGGGAGGAGCAATGGGAGCGGGAGGCTATCGAGGCCAGGGTGGCCACCCTCACCCCCCGGGAGCGGCAGGTCATGGCGTTGGTGGCTGCAGGAAAGCTGAACAAGACGGTGGCCCGGGAGCTGGGTATCAGCCAGCGTACCGTGGAGATCCACCGGGCCCGGGTCATGGAGAAGATGCAGGCCCGTTCGGTGCCGGCCCTGGTGCAGATGATCATGAAGCTGGAGGGATTCGCGGAGCCGCAGGGCTGATGACCTCGAGGCCGGCTGCCCCCGCTCTTCCCTGCTGGCCGATCCGGGAGGTGAGGAGAGATCAGTGGTCAGCAGGAGTCGCCCCGTGGTAGCCCGGAAACGTCGCGGGGGCCGGAAGCACCCGGAGTTCGCGGGGTTCGGCGACCTCCTGGACGCCACGCCCGTGGCCACCCTGGACCTCCACGGCGACACGGCCCTGAACGCGGAGCGCCGGGTGAAGGACTTCGTCACCACCCACTCCAGGATATCACCGGGAAAGGTGATCCACATCATCTCGGGACGGGGGAGGGGCTCCGGCGCCCCTCCCGTCCTTCCCGGGGCCGTGCGAAGGGCTCTGACCTCCGAGATCAAGCGCTTCGTGGAGGAGTACGACCGGGACCTGGACGAGGGTGGATTTCTGGTGAGGCTGCGCTGACGCCAGCAGCCCGGACCACGACCTGGCATCCACCGACTGACCCGGAGACTCCTCTTCACGCCCCCGGCCGGGCCAGTAGCCCTCCCTCCGGTGCGACCCCTCCCTACCTCACCCGCTGGAAGAAGACGTCCCTGGCTCGGACGTTGCTGGCCCGGAAGCCGGTGATCCCGCCCGACTCGTCTCTCTCGAAGACCACTTCCACCAGGGGGAATGAGCCGTTGAAGGTGTCTCCCGAAACATGGGTGAGGTTCACGGGATCACGCCGCCGGTGCCGCAGCACAAGTGCATCCTCCTCAACGACGCCCGTGTAATAGGTCTCGAACTCGGCACTGTAGTAGCGGCCGGCAAAGGGGGAGAGGTCCGGGGCCGAGCCCTCCTCGGGCAGGCGCCGCGCCGCGTGATGGCCATTCTGGTGCAGAGTGAGGCCCGAGACGACGCCGTCTTCGTCCCGGTGGAAGGTGACGCTGGCCTCCACGACGCTGAGGGCGAAAGTGGAGTCGGAGGTGGGAGTGATCTCGAAGGAGGGCTGCCCCGTGGCCTGGGTGAGGAGCCGGTCCCCTTCCCGCCGAAAGGTGAGGATGAAGCCGGGCTGGATCTCCAGCTCGTAGCGGCCCACGAACACGTCGAAGGATGCCGGATCGAAGGTGGCCGGGTCGAAGGTGGCCAGGTCGAGAGGAGCCGGATCCATGATGGAGGGTTCCTCCGCCTCGACCGGCGCTTCCCCCAACTCCATGTGCTCACCGAAGAAGACCTCGGCAATCCCGGCGTTGATCGTTCCGGGGAAGGCGGCGTTGTTGCTCAGGACCATGAGGCCAGCGTCCAGGTCGGGATAGTATGCGAAGTGGGACCTGTGGGCCGCGTCGGCGCCCCCGTGCTGGACGCGGCGGAGCCCACGGTCCCGGTCCATCATCAAGCCGAACCCATAGGTAGTGGTGTCCCCGGAGGTCAGGACGTAGGGGGTGGTCGTCTGCTCCAGGATCTCCCTGCCCCCAAGATCTCCGGTCCCGAGGTTGCTCATCCATCGCGCCAGGTCCCCCACCGTGGTATAGATTCCCCCTGCACCCATGGCTGCCCCGATATCGGAGACCTCCCGAAAGCCGCCTTCTCTTTCCTGGGCATACCCCTGGGCGCTCCGGGGAACGATTTGGCTGGGGTGTGCCCTGACCATCGTTTCCGTCATCCCCAGGGGCCCGAAGACGTGGCTCGCCATCCAGGCGCCGAAAGTCTCGCCCGTGACCTTCTCCACCACCATGGCCAGGAGGGCGTATCCCGTGTTGTTGTAGTTCCACTCGGCCCCGGGGGAGTTCTGAAGGGCCGGCTGGCGCTGCACCACCCCCACGATCTCCCGGCGATGGATGTAATCCGCGTCCTCCAGGCGCCACCCTCCCATGGCCAGGGCGTTCAGAAACTCCCGGTATCCGCTGGTGTGGGTCAGGAGGTGGCGGAGGGTGACGGTCTCGCCCAGATCCGGGAGCTCCGGAAGGTGCTTTCGCACGTCGTCCTCCAGGGAAAGGCGGCCCTCACTGGCCAGGAGAGCCACGGCGAACCCCGTGAACTGCTTGGACGTGGAGCCGATGTTCGTGCGGGTCTCCAGAGTGAAGGGAACCCCATGGGTGAGGTTCGCCATCCCGTAGGCCCGCTGGAAGACGATCTCCCCTTGCTTCACCACGGCAACCACGGCCCCCGGGGTGTCGGAACCCTGGAGGTCTGCCATGATCCGGTCCACCCGCTCGCCGGGCGAATCCGCCTCCTGGGCTCGAGCCGGGTGGGCCGCCACGGCCATGGCGGCCAGGAGGAGTGCGCTCAGAGAAGGAACGTGCTGGAACGAGCGTGGGCTGGTCATTTCGACTCATCGGGTTCGGGTCAACTCGACGCGGCGGCGGCGCCAGGGTCATGGTCATGTGATCTTACGGTTCAAAGGCGCCGAGGGTTCAAATCCGTCGCAGGCGAACTAGGGCACAACCTCCTGCCGGAAGGCGGGCGTCCCGCTGCTCTGCCCCTGTCCTGCCACGCCCCTCCCGGCATGCACCCTCCTGTCCGGGTATGCCCCTCCAGGCACGACCCTTGTCCCCACGGGCGCCTTCGCCCTATCATCGGGTCGTCATGCCGGGAAGCTCCGGCGGGATTTCACAAAGGAGGTTCAGGTGACGGTGGATCAGACCCCCGCACAACCGGGCCCCAACGCCTCCCAGGGCGGATGGATGGGTCGGTTCCTCACGCTGGTGGAGAAGGTCGGGAACGCCCTTCCCCACCCGGGAACCCTCTTCGCCCTCATGGCCCTCCTGGTGATCCTGGCCTCATGGGTAACCTCCTGGTTCCACATGGAAGTGATCCACCCCGGGACGGGTGAGACCATCAGTCCGGTGAACCTCCTCTCCGTCACGGGGTTGCACCGGATCCTCACCAACATGGTGACGAACTTCACCTCCTTCGCACCCCTGGGCACGGTCCTGGTGGCCATGCTGGGCATAGGGATCGCTGAAGGAAGCGGTCTCATCGCATCGGCCCTCCGCCTTCTGGTCATGTCGGCCCCCAAGCGGCTCCTGACCTTCGTCATCGTTTTCGCCGGAATCCTGTCCAATACCGCCAGCGAGATCGGGTACGTGCTCCTGGTGCCCCTGGCCGCCTCCATCTTCCTGGCGGCGGGTCGCCACCCCATCGCCGGGCTTGCCGCCGCCTTCGCCGGGGTTTCTGGGGGATACAGCGCGAACCTCCTCCTGGGAACCATCGACCCCCTTCTGGCGGGGCTCTCGGAGGAGGCCGCCCGGATCATCGACCCCACCTACACCGTGAACCCTGCGGCCAACTATTACTTCATGTTCGCGTCCACCTTCTTCATCGCCGTCGCCGGAACCTGGGTGACGGAGAAGGTGGTGGTGCCCCGGCTGGGTGAGTACACGGGGGATGAGAAGCCCGAGGAGCTCAGGGACCTGACCCCGGAGGAGAGCCGGGGGCTGCGCTGGGCCCTCATGGCCACCCTCGTCCTGACCCTCCTCCTGGTGTGGTCGGCCCTCCCCAGCGGCTCCCTCCCAGGGGCCGGCTGGCTCCGGGACCCCGCCACCGGGGACCTCCTTCGTTCCCCCTTCATGTCGGGGATCGTGGCCATGATCTTCCTGGTGGGGGCCGGCACGGGGATCGCCTACGGGATCGGCGCCGGCACCTACCGCAACGACACCCAGGTCATGAAGGGGATGGGCAAGGCCATGGAGACCCTGGCCCTCTATATGGTCCTGGTCTTCTTCGCCGCCCAGTTCGTGGCCTACTTCAACTGGACGAACCTGGGGCTCATCATCGCCGTGAAAGGCTCGGAGGTCCTCAAGGCCAGCGGGCTGGGGCCCATCCCCCTCCTGGTGTCCTTCGTGTTCATCTCGGGGGTCATCAACCTCTTCATGGGGAGCGCATCGGCCAAGTGGGCCATCATGGCGCCGGTGTTCATCCCCATGCTCATGCTCCTGGGCTACTCCCCGGAGCTGACCCAGGTGGCCTACCGCATCGGGGACAGCACAACCAACATCATCTCCCCCATGATGACCTATTTCGCCCTCATCGTAGCATGGTTGGCACGCTGGGATCCCAAGGCGGGGATCGGGACGGTGATTGCCACCATGCTCCCCTACACCGTGGTCTTCTTCCTGGTATGGACGGTGGTCTTCTCGGTGTGGCTCTTCTTCGGAATCCCCGTGGGGCCCGGTGCGCCCCTCTTCATTCCCATTCCGGGAGGAGGATGAACTTCGTGCAGCGGTCCCGCCTCCAGGCGGATCGAGCCAAGGAGACAGGTCTCGCGGAGTAGCGGCAGCCGCCTTGTCATTCGCTCTGCTCCCTGCCATGGTCATGAGTGACGGAGGGGTCCCAACTCCTGCCCAAGGGAGGCAAGGAGACCTCCACCACCGGTGCACGCACGAGGCCGGATGAAGAGCGAAGTGGCCGGATTGCACGTGTCTAAGGAAGCGCCCACGGAGGACGGACGCCTCCCGGAGATCGACTGGCTCAGGCTAGGAGCGGTAGTCCTGGTTGTTGTCATCCATGTGGCCCAGATCTTCAGCCCCTTCGAGTCCTGGCACATTGACAGTCCGGACAAGAGCCGGCTCCTCGGCCAGTTCACCGTCTTCGCCGCGCCGTGGATCATGCCCCTCTTCATGCTACTGGCGGGTGCCAACGCCTTCTTCTCCCTGCAGGCACGCTCTCCCGGTGAATACCTCAGGGTCCGGGTCCTGCGGCTTCTGGTGCCCCTGGTTGCTGGGATCTTCCTTGTCATCCCCCCCCAGATCTACTACCGGCGCCTGTCTCGGGGTGAGTTCGAGGGCTCGTTCCTGGAGTTCTACCCGAGGTTCTTCGACGGACTCTTCCCATCCGGTAACTTCTCCTACGGTCACCTCTGGTTTATCGCCTACCTCTTCCTGTACCTCATGGCGGCCCTGCCGGTGTTCCAATACCTGTCCGGGGCAGAGGGCCGGAGGCTCATGGCTCGGGCAGGGCTGTGGTGCCAGGCTCCGGGGAGGATCCTGTGGCTGGCGGTCCCCTTGGCTGTGGGACAGCTCCTTCTCCGGGTCCGCTACACCCAGACCACCGGTGCGGTGGTGGGGGACTGGGCCACCCACGCCTGGCTCTTCACGTCCCTGGTCTACGGATACGTTCTCATGGCCGAACCGCGGTTCATGAAGGGGATCGACCAGGGCTGGCGCATGGCCCTGGTACCGGGGGTCATTTGCTCCCTGGGGATCGCCGGATTCACCTGGACCGGGGACGTCTTTGCCCGCCTGCCGAGTGAGGCGGGATGGGGTTACCTGGTGTTCTGGTCGGGCTTCACGCTGGCGAGCTGGTCGTGGATGGTCGTGATCCTCGGATGGGCCCGGGAGAACCTGCACCGGACCACGCCCTTCCTGAGGAATTGGCGTGACACGGCCTACCCCCTCTACATCTTCCACCAGACCGTGGTGATCGTCATCGCCTACTGGATGGTGGGGTGGCCTCTGGGCCTCCATACCCGGTTCGCTCTCATTACCGTGGCCTCGCTGGCCAGCACCATCCTGCTCATGGCCGCCGTCCGCAGGATTCCGGGAGTCAGGGCTCTTTTCGGGTTGCGCGGGGCCTCCTCCCCGCCTGAGCCGGCCGCCTCGTGAGGTGAGCCGGTCTGTGGGGGCAGAGCCCAGCTCCGCTTCCTCCTCCTGCAAAGCCATTGGCTTCGAGGGTCGCGGATGAGATGGATCATATTCGGCCGGCAGGTGGACACCCGGCTCCTCAAGGACCGCCTCTACAACCCCGACGGCTCCCAGTTCAACTGGAACAACCGCTGGAACAACAACCCCTACTGGGTCACCCTGGTGAACAAGAACTGGGACACCCGGGACCGTGTCCCTGAACCAGGCCGAGGTGGAGAAGGCCATCGCCCGGCAGGCCGGGGCGACGATCAACACCCCGGTTTGGTGGAACGTGCGGTGAAGCGCAGGCGGGTGACCGCCTGAATGCGAATCATCCGAAAGCCGTCCAGGGCTCGGTGGCCTACCGGGTCCTGGGCGGCTTCATCCACCTACCCCCTTACCCGGGGCGGCGAACCGTCTCCTCCACCGCCTCCCCCAACTCCCGGGTGGTGGCCCTCCCACCCATGTCCGGGGTGCGGAGTCCCGGCTCTCGCAAGACCGCCTCGATGGCAGCCTCTACGGCCCGGGCCGCCTCTCCTTCACCCAGATGTTCCAGCATCATGGCTCCGGACCAGATCTGGCCGATGGGGTTGGCGATCCCCTTGCCGGCGATGTCGGGAGCCGACCCGTGGACGGGCTCGAACATGGAGGGATACTCTCTTTCGGGATTCAGGTTGGCGGAGGGTGCGATGCCAATCGTGCCCGCCACCGCCGGTCCAAGATCCGACAGGATGTCCCCGAAGAGGTTGCTCGCCACCACCACATCGAACCAATCGGGGTGGAGGACGAAGTTCGCGGCAAGGATGTCCACGTGGTATTGATCGGCTCGGACATCCGGATATTCCTCGGCCATGTACCGGAACCTCTCGTCCCAGAAAGGCATGGTGTGGATGATGCCGTTGGACTTCGTGGCGGAAGTCAGGTGCCGCTTGGGCCGGCTCCGAGCCAGTTCGAAGGCATAACGGAGAATCCGATCCACCCCCTGCCGCGTGAAGACGCTGAGCTGCTCCACCCGTTCGCTCAAGCCCCCAACGTCTCGCCGTCCCCCGATCTCCGAGTACTCTCCCTCGCTGTTCTCCCTCACCACTATGAAGTCGATGTCTTCGGGGCCACGGTTCCTGAGGGGCGTAGGGACTCCCGGCATGAGGCGCACCGGCCTGAGGTTCACCCACTGCCTCATCATCCGGCGAATAGGAATCAGAAGTCCCCAGAGGGAGATGTGATCCGGGACCGCCGGATCCCCCACGGCACCCAGGAAGATGGCATCGTGGCCCTGGATCTCTTCCATGCCGTCATAGGGCATGAAGCGACCCGTTTCCAGGTAGCTCCGGCAGCTCCAGTCCTTCTCGTCCCAGGAGAAGGTAAACCCAAATCGGGATCCTGCCGTCTCCAAGACCCGGATTCCCTCGGGTACGACCTCCTGTCCTATCCCGTCTCCCGGTACCACGGCAATGCGATAGTTCCTCAAGTCGGCTCACCCTGGGTTGGAATTGTAAGATGGTATAACCTATGATTCACCTGGGGGTCCGCCTTGGCGAACTTTGGTTGACGGGTACGGGTCCGGCGGGCGCCTTCCACCCCACCCAGAAGGAAGGGGCATGCCCATGAGAATCGTCGGAGGAACATGGGCGGGGGTTTCCCTCGTCTCGCCGGGAGGCAGGGTCCGGCCAACCGGCGAAGAGATCCGGAGCAGCTGGCTCTCGGACCTGGAGCAGGAGCTGGCTGGGGCCCGTATCCTGGACCTCTTTGCCGGCACCGGAGCCCTTGGGCTGGAAGCTCTATCCCGGGGCGCCGCAAAGGCGGACTTCGTGGAGAACGGCCCCTCGGCCCTCCATGCCCTCAAGGCCAATGTGACCCGGCTGAAGGCCAGAAACCGCGCACGCGTCTTCAAGAAGGACGTCTTCGCCTTCCTCCAGGGGATCGATGGGATGGCGTACGACCTGGCCCTGGCTGACCCCCCCTACACGTCCCACCTGGCCGACCGGCTGGTGGCGCGATGGCTGGAGAACCCTTTCTCCGGGATCCTCTCGGTGGAGCACGCTGCGGACCGGCCCACCCCCGGGAGGGGTTCCCGCAGGGTTTTCGGCGACACAGCCGTCACCACCTACCTGGCCGGTAGCAGGCGGACCCGTGTCTCCTGACTGTCGGGGCACCACCGTTCCCCACACCGGCGTGGGCGGCTCGGCAGGATCAGGTGGCCGCCGGGAGGGTACCTCGGCAAGCAAGAGACACATACTGCGAGGTGATGCTATGCCGGTACGCCCTCTCCTCCTCCTGGCACTCCTGGCTGCGTGCGCCACTTCCGAGCCCGATTCGGTAAGGCTGCCACCCAATCGCCCTGCCTCCGTCGTCGTCGCCGGCTCCACCGTGGAGGTCAGCCTACCACCCGACCGGGAGATCGTGACGGAGGCCATCCGAGCGACGCCCATGGTGGCCTGGGCCGCCCTGCACAAGGCCTACGAGGATCTTGGGATCGAGGTGAGGGAATCCAACGAGAGGACCCTCAACCTTGGCAATTCCAGGTTCCTGGTCTCCCGTCGCCTTGCCGGAACACCCCTCTCCCGGTACCTGGAGTGCGGCCAGGGGCTCCTGGGGTACTTCGCCGACATCTACCGCATCGAGATGCAAATCTCGAGCTCCATCACTGCCGGCGGAGCGGGCTCCGTGCAGGTGAGCACCTACCTTGGAGCCGTGGCCCGCAACCCCGAAGGGACCAGCAGCAACCCTGTCGCCTGCTCTTCCACCCGGCGCCTGGAACGGGAGATCGCGGCCCGGGTCAGGTTCCACTCCGAGGGAGGGTGAGGGCCTACCTCCGGCTCGCAGGTTGCCGGGCCGGCAGGGCCACGCCGGCAGGGCGACCCGGACGCCCGGTCCATCGCAGAGCTCGGACCTGTCCTGGCTGAGGTCGTGCGAAAGTTCTTGGGTCCAGCCATCCTCATGACCTACCTTGCTCCCATCCGGGTTCGAGAAGGGGACCGGACGGAGGGCGGGTTCTTCTCTGACGGCCAGAGACCTCGAGGACACAGAGAAGGAAAAGGATGGGCTCCACCTGGCAGGACCACGGTTTGTCGGATCCCGTCGAGGCCTTTCGTGAAGCCTTCGACGGGTCGACCCCGACCCATTTTTCCCGGGCTCCCGGGCGTGTGAACCTCATGGGGGAACACACCGACTACAACGGGCTCCCGGTGCTGCCCATGGCCCTTCGCCAGGAGATCCGGCTTCTGTTCCGGCCACGAGCCCATGGGACCGTGCGGATGATGAACCGGAACCCTGAGTTCCCCCCCCGGTCCTTCAATCTCTCCGACCCCATCGCCCCCGGCCCCGCCGGAGACTGGGAGAACTACCTCAAGGCTCCTTGCCAGGCCCTTCTCCGTCTCCTGGGCCCCCTCCGTGGACTGGACGGCCTGGTCACGTCCACCCTCCCCGTGGCTTCGGGCCTCTCTTCCTCGTCTGCCTTGGTCATCGCCATGGCTCGGGCTCTCCTTCATGCCAACGAGGTGGAGGTCCCCACCCTGGAGTTGGCCGAGGAGATGGCCCGGGCGGAGCGCTACACCGGCACACAGGGAGGCGGCATGGACCAGGCCATCTCCCTGGGCGCTCGGGCGGGACACGCCAGCCGGGTGGAGTTCGGTCCCCTGCGCCTGTACGAGAGCTCCGTCCCTCCCGACTGGCGCTTCGTGGTGGCCCACACCATGGTTCGGGCCGAGAAGTCCGGCCGGGCCCAGGAGGCCTACAACCGGCGCAACAAGGAGTGCCAGGAAGCCCTCAGGAAGATCGGGCCGGCCCTTTCCGCGGCCGGGATGGCCGACGCCGAGACCCTCTCCTACCCGGAGCTCATGGCGCGCCTGTCCCTCAGAGACCTCCTGGAGCTTGGCAGGGTCCACCTGGCCGGCCCCGTCCTGGGCCGTTTCCGTCACGTGGTCACGGAGGCCCTCAGGGTCTATCGATCCGAGGAGGCGATGCGTCAGGAGGACCTCCTGGCCTTTGGCCTCCTCATGGACGCTTCCCACGAAAGCCTCCGCACTGATTACGAGGTCAGCTCTAATGAGCTCGACCGGCTTGTGGCTCTGGCACGGGAGGGGGGGGCCGCAGGCGCCCGCCTGACGGGCGCCGGCTTCGGAGGATGTGTGGTCGCCCTCACGGACCCGTTCCGGCTGGACCGGCTGCTCGGGACCCTGGAGAAGGGATACTACCGGCCCATGACCCTTTCCCATCCCCTTCGGGAGGTCCTCTTCGTAGCCCAACCGTCGAGGGGGGCTTCGGTGGAAGAGGTATGACGGGATCTTCCGGGCCGAGCCTCACAAACCGACCCTGGGTAGCACCCTGAAGATCCCCGCCATGGAGGCGGCGGCCACTCCCAGGCACGCCAGCCCCAGGGCAAGGTTTCCGAACAGGAGGAACCCCGTCCCGAAGAGGGCGCTGTACACGGCTGCCACCCCCAGGAACCATCCCAGGAGTCCCGCCGCCAGTCCACCTGCCTGAGGCCCCGGATCTTCCGGACCCAGTTTCAACACGCGCCGCCACCCTGCTCCGAAGGGTCGGATCTCCAGGTAGAACTTACGGAGCGTCTCTTCCGAGGCCGGGGCCGTGAGGAATGTTACCAGGAGCCACCCCACGGTGGTGACGGCGACCCCGATGACCAGCTGCAGGGACGGATCCAGGGCAGGAAGACCCAGGGAACGGTGGACGAACTGGAAGTAGATGGCCACGGAGAACGAAACCACCATTGCCGCCAACTCACTCCAGGCGTTCACCCGCCACCAGAACCATCGGAGCAGAAAGACCAACCCTGTGCCTGCGCCGATCTGCAACAGGATCTGGAAGGCCTGCAGGGCGTTTTCCAGCCAGAGGGATAGGATCCCGGCCAGGATGATCAGACCGACCGTGGTGATCCGCGCCACGGTGACGTAATGCTGGTCTTCCCTCTCCCTGTTGATGAACCTGCGGTAGAAGTCGTCCACCACGTAGGAGGCGCCCCAGTTCAGGTGGGTACTGATGGTGGACATGTAGGCCGCAGCCAGGGAGGCCACCACCAACCCCAGGAGTCCTGAGGGCAGGAATACCAGCATGGCCGGGTAGGCCAGGTCATGACGGACGATGGACGGGTCCAGATGCGGAAATGCCTGGTGGATGGACTCGAGGGTTGGGTACACCAGGAGGGAGGCCAACGCCACCAGGATCCAGGGCCAGGGCCGGAGGGCATAGTGGGCAAGGTTGAACCAGAGGGTGGACCCCATGGCCTCCTTCTCGTTGCGGGCTGCCAGCATCCGTTGGGCCACGTAGCCACCGCCACCCGGCTCGGCCCCGGGGTACCAGGCGCTCCACCACTGCACCGCCACCGGCACGATGAATATGGCCGCCGCCGTGCGCCAATCGGT
>Ga0209498_1001014_pt1 | contig 17286 bp, 10 predicted proteins | sample WalLakDeSediment_FD_184131 | JGI IMG/M metagenome (GOLD analysis project Ga0209498, IMG submission 184131) | Lake sediment microbial communities from Walker lake, Nevada to study Microbial Dark Matter (Phase II) - Walker Lake 11/02/13 Deep... | ecosystem: Environmental > Aquatic > Freshwater >... | reverse complement strand
TCGAGGGTAACCATGACGTGGTTGCCAGGTTCGAACGTGGGGTTGGGGGTCCGGCGGTCAGGATTGCGGGAGTCACCAGAGGAGTTGACGGCGCCATATTGTCCGGGGCGGATGTTGTTCTGTACCACAATGGTGAAACCGTGGCGAACACCGTCAGTGATGAGATGGGGCAGTACTATGCCACGCTGTCTTCGGGCCCAGGCTCCTATGACGTGATGGTGAGTGCGGATGGCTTCCAGAACGAGGCCCGACCTGTCTCAGTGAGTGAACTGACAGCGACTGTTCTCGACTTTGTGGGTGACTACGGTCTTATCCCTCGTGTCCCCAGTACGCCGTATGTCCTGGCCTGCATGAGTCTATGGAAGCTCGGCGAGCCACCCCTGCAGTTGAGCACATCCAAGATGCTGCAGGTGATAAGCGCCTGGCTATATGGTTAGACCTTGGCCTCACGGAAATGCAAAGCACAGAGACTGTAATGGGGGGCAGTATGAAGCTAAAGTGCAAACCGACCAGGGCAGGCGTAAGTGTGTTGCAGGTTGTACTGATTGGTGGCCTGCTTGCTACTCTTGTCGCCTTGGGTTGTGCCGGGCCCATTAATGGCCCGCCAGATAACGACAACGGTCCGCAGGTGCCAGACCAGCCGGTGAGAGAAGTGCCGGACCTCGTTCAGGCGGGAGACGAATTCCAGATAACTGTGACTCTTGTCTCGCCAGGCGATGGTTTTCATGCCATAGGACTGACTGAGATAGCTCCCTCTGGCTGGGAGGTTAGCGTCGATGTGGCCTGGACTGAGCCCCGGGCCTGGCGCGCCCGAACTCAGGAAGCTGAGACCGCCGAGTACATCTGGGAGGGGCCCTATGATGCCGGTGTGGAGTTCACCGCAGTGTTCAAAGTCAGGGTGCCAGTCGATGCCGAGCCCGGAAGCTATGCCTTTAGTGGTCTTGTAAAGTACTATATTGAACCCCACCCGGCCCCATCTTATGAGAAGGAAACGGCCGGAGACATGACTGTGACTGTCTCATCCTAGCGCTGGCGGTTGATACCAAGCCAACCGCCAGCCGGATGGCTGCTGGGCAGGGTCGTCTACGACCAGACTCAGGATCTCCGCAAGACTGCACTGTCGCCCAGGATCTCGCGTAGATAATCCCCTGCCGCTATGCCCCGTGCGTGCAACACCAGCGCCAAGCGCTCATGAACGGCAGCGTGTGTGCCTCTGGCTGTCCTCCTCTCTCAGTGACTCCTGCAGACCAGCTTCTCGTGATCCGCGGAACCGCCAGCCTGCGACTCAGCAGGACCAATTCACCATTACCAATAGGTGATTGACGGTGAAGAGGACTGCCCTTAGAATGGGCCATGGAGAGTATACCAGACTATACCAGGCACGGAGTTGTGGAATGAACTCCAGGAGGACTGAACATGCACGAGATCTGTACTGTCTCTAGAACCACTGACAAAGGAAAACGGCAGCTGGCGACCCGCAGGGTGGTCGTATGGGTACTACTGGCTTCTGCTGTGCTGTTGACCCTGACACCGCCTGTGTCAGTTTCCGGAGCGCATCTGAGCCTAACGATAGGGCCCGCGCGAAGCGCCCTTTCTGTTCCGGTAGCTGATCGCATCTGTCACGCTGCCGGCACGACAGAACTGCATCACCGAGCATTGCCGGTCACGGCTACGGCCGGGGAGGAGTTTGAGGTAACGGTGACATTCACCGCCCCGGCTGACGGTTTTCACGCTATTGGACTGACCGATGTGGTGCCTGCCCGCTGGAAGGTGAGCGTCGATCTGGCCTGGACTGAACCGCAGGCGATACTGGCGCACACGCCTGAACCTGAGGAGGTGGTATACATCTGGATGGGGCCTTTCGCCGCCGGCGTCAACTTCACGGCGGTCTACAGAGTCATGGTGCCCGTTGGTGCCATGCCGGGGACTTACGCCTTTGGCGGTTCTCTGGAGTACTACGTCGAGCCGTTTCCTGCCCCCTCTTACTGGGCAACACCGGCCGGCGACCTTCAGGTGCAGGTGGTAGATGCCACGGCAGTTACGACAGGCAGGATAGTGGGGGTGATCAGCGAAGTCGATGGTACCAGTGTGCCGGGAGCGTCTGTTGTCCTGCATCGGGACGGGGAGGTAGTGGCGAGTGCAGTCAGCGACCAGAGCGGAGCCTATTCACTGGAGGTGCCGCGGTTCGGAGATTATGAAGTGCTCGTCAGGAAGCCAGGATTCAGGGACGAGGCTCAGCCCATCTCGGTGACTGAGCCTGTGGCAGGGGCCCTCGATTTTGCCGGGGACCGTGGATTGATCCCCAATGCACCGGGCAAGCCGTACGTTCTGGCATGCGCGGCTCTATGGCAACTCGATGACCCGTCGCTCCAGCTAAGCACGTCCAGGCTATTGGATGTGATCAGCGCCGCGAAGTACCCGGCGGGGTAGCCTTTCAGAAGCAATCCAAGATCTGTCTTGTCAATATGCGGACGGCGACCGTTCGGTAGTTTGTCGTCTGTATCGTCCCCCCTAGCTCCAACCATGGCGATTCTCATGGCCAGAGACGTTGTCACGCCCGATAATAGCTATTGACAATTTGCTGAGTAGTGGTACAATACTAGTAGAAACAGTGTTCTGAGATTCGCGGGAGGCTGCTGGTCAAGTGTCTGTGTCAGTGGGTTGCGGCAGTTCATATGATGCTCCGCGAAGCAGGTACATATCATGCGGGCCGCGGTTTGTGGGTCGCTACAGCATGATCAAATCCTCGTAGGTCACGGTTGTTGCTCCGCTGGATGGAGTGATTCTCCGTGAGGTTCGCCAGGCAGCATGGGGCAGCAGGAGCCGGAGCGGAGCTTTCGGCAGGATTGAGCCGTAACAAACACCCCGACGATGACATAGGAGGACAGAAAGATGCGCATTAGTAGTCAAGTGATCGTGGCACTCTTGATCTGTATGAGCCTGGCCCTGACGGGAGCCATGGCTGCTTGCGTAACTGAGAACCCTGCTCCGCCCCCATCGACCTGGACCTATTCTACCGACGCGGAGTTTCAACAAGGACTCCTCACGGGGGTGGAGGTGGTTCAAGGCTGCCTGCATCTCCCCGAACAACTGGTTGATCTACCGTATATCTGGGTTCCTAATGATGACGGGACCGTCTCCAGAGTTCATACGGTGACGGGAGATGAACTGGGGCGCTACCGTGTTGTACCTCCCGACGCGCTGCCTGAGGACGGCAGTGTGTCCAGAGCGGTGGTCGACCTCGAGGGCAATGTTTGGGTCGGGTTGAGACGAGCGGGTACGGTGGTGAAGATCGGGCTTCATGAGGCCGGACACTGTGTGGATAGAAACGGAGATGGTGTGATCCAGACCTCGAGAGACCTTGATGGCGACGGCAACATCAGGGGGGCGGAACTCCTCGACTGGGGTAAAGATGAGTGCGTGCTGCTTGAAGTTGTGCTTGTACCCGGCTCTGAAGGAGCATATACGCCCGGCACCTATGACGGGCCTTATGACACCGACTTCTGGGGTACATCGCCCAGGAGCCTGGCAGTTGATGCCGATAGTAACCTCTGGGTCGGGACCGGGGCTCCGCAGAAGTTCTACCACATCGATGGAGAGACGGGCGAAATCCTTGATGCACTGGATGTTGGCCCGTGGAAGCACGTTGCCTACGGCGCAACCATCGACAGGAACGGCGTGATATGGTCGGCGCGCCCGCTTCTGCGCATTGATCCCTCCAGTGCGGAGCCAATCCGAGCCGTGGACTTCCCGTACCACACATATGGTCTTACGCCGGACTATCTTGGCCACCTGTTCGTGACCGGTGGGGACACCAACAAGCTCTACAAGATCGACATAGAGACCGAGGAGATCGTGTTCATGCAGGATATGCCGGAGGGATGCGCTCGTGGTGTCGCCGTGACCCCTGTTGACAACCATGTCTGGGTGGCGGATAGCTGTCGTGACAGCGTTTTGCGCTATGACAATGATGGGAACCTGATCACTGAGATAGAGGGCTTTGACTATCCTTCAGGTGTTGCCGTAGATGTTGCCGGCAAGGTCTGGGTCGCCGACATGGCCAGCGACTACATCCATCGGATTGATCCCTACTCCAACACAGTTGATCTGTCCAAGAGGCTGATCGGAACCTGGGGGCATTACAGCTATGGCGCCAGGACGACCGGGGTGGTGTCAACCACCACGATTACACCAAGCGGGACTTGGACAGTTGTCTGTGACAGCGACCAGGCTGAGACTTCATGGGGGATCGTTTCCTGGAATTGTACGGAGCCGCGAGGAACCTGGATCACAGTTGAGGTCCGAAGCTCTCATGACAACAGCCTGTGGTCAGACTGGGAGATAGCCGATAATGGTGTCGGTTTCGCCACTACTCCTGCTGGCAGGTACCTGGAAGTACGAGTAACATTTGAGGTTGCGGCAGGGGAGCAGTCGCCTGTGCTCCATGATCTTACCGTGGAGTCGGCCCCATCAGCGGAGCCTCTCGAAACGTGCTTCATCGCCACGGCAGCTTACGGCACGCCAATGGCGGATGAAGTACAGGTCCTGCGTGACTTCAGGGATCGATACCTGGTCACGACATTGCCGGGGAGATTCGTGGCGGAACTCTACTACAGCGCCAGTCCACCTCTGGCTGAGTTCATAACTCAGCGTCCTGGCCTCAAGCCGCTTGTCAGGATCGGGCTCTTGCCCGCCGTGGTCATCAGCAGCGTGGCTGTCAACACGAGTGTGGCCGCGAAGACGGCCATGATGGTCTTGCTGATGCTGATTGCGGTGGTAGCAGGGGTATGGGCTGCAATTCGGCGAACCGGGGGACAGGCCTGCAGTCGGACATGAGGCCGGCCAACAGCCTGGCGGTGCCGACCTTGACAGGTGGTGCCGCTTGTGAGACGTCGGAGCCAACCGACTAATACGAGTTCCCGTTATCAAACGACTTCACTCTCTCGGTAAGCTATCGGCTTGCCTGTTCAACTGGCAATGACGTATCGGGGCCACTATAATTGCGTCTATATGGCTGCCGAAGCGCGATCTCTGGATCTCTCATGCCTGCTCCGTTTGCTCAAAGAAACGCCTGCCTACAGGGAACTGGTGGCGGCGCTGTCGGTGAAAACGGGCGAGCAGCGGGCAATCATACTCGATGCTGCGCGGCCCTACCTGATCGCTGCACTGCATGAACGACTGGACGTTCCTCTCCTGGTGGTAACCGCTCAGCCCGAGGGTGCCAGAAGGTTTTTCGAGCAACTGCGCGTTTGGTGTCCACCTGGGTCCGAGTTACACCGTCTTCCCGAGCTCGACTTTCTGCCCTATGGCAGTTCTCAGCTATCTTCTTTCAGTTATCCGATGGTGGAGAGACTGAGGGCACTGGCTGCCCTGGCACTCTATCGGCCTGTCGGTTCGGGACCACAGACATTGCTTCGTCCCGACAAGCCGGACCTCGTAGTGACCCAGAACGGAGTCGCTCGCGATTGTGGAGGAGTAGGTGAATCATGGGGCGGTGCTGATGAGGGACAGACAGGGGCGCTTCCTCGACGGGCTCGAGGCAGGCCACTTATCGTGACCTCGGCCCTGGCCGTCATGAGCAAGACCATTTCGCGAGAGCGTTTCGCCGCTGCCTGTCATGTCCTGAATCCGGGCATGTCTGCCCGGCCCCTTGAGCTAGTCCGCCGCTGGCAAGGTCTGGGCTACGAGATGGCGGACGTCGTTGAATTGCCGGGTCAGATGGGCAGGCGTGGTGGCATCGTTGACATCTTTCCTCCCTGCAGCCAGTTGCCGGTGCGCATGGACTTCTTTGGCGATCAACTAGAGAGCATGAGGTGCTTCGACCCCGAAAGCCAGCGTTCAGGCAGCGCTGTATCTGCATTGCTGGTTACCCCGGCTAGGGAGTTCCTTGTGCCGCCACAGGGCATGAACGAAGTAGCGAGCCTCGATGGCTGTACGGTGGAGGTGAGACAGCGCATGCAGGCCGAGATGAGCAAACTGCAGCAGGGGCAGTGGTCTCCCGGGGCTGAATTCTATCTTCCTCTGTTCAGTACAGCAGGCGTCTTCGATTATCTGAGCAGTGATGCCTTGCTTGTTCTGGATGACCCGGAGGGAGTTGAACTCAGCGTTACCAGGATAAACGAGGAAGCTCAGGCGTTGAGAGATACCAAGATACAGAGAGGCGAATTGCCGGATGCATTCCCTCAGCCTTACTTCAGCTGGCGCGAGTTAGATTCTCAGCTGCAGGACAGAGATCGCCTGGTTTTGCTCAACGCTGTCAGTCATCATCTGCCGGCCGCTGGCGGTGAGCCCGCCCTTCGAGAGAGCTCAACATCGGACCTTGGGCGAGGCGCAGACTATCATCTGCCCTTCACCAGGGCTCAAAGCTATGGCAGTCAACTGGACAGGTTCCTCAAGACAGCGGGGCAGATGGTGGCCGAAAAGCAGCGTGTGTTTGTGGTCAGCCACCAGGCGAACCGTCTGGCTGAGCTGCTGCAAGGAGAGGGTATTCATTCTGCGCCCGCATCAAAGGTGGAACGGTTGCCTCCGGCGAGCTCGGTTACTTTGCTCCAGGGCTCTCTGGATGGGGGTTGGGCGATGGATGACAGCTTGACACTGATAACCGATGCCGAGTTGTTCGGCTTCATCAAGCAGCCCAGATCAGCAAAGAAGCGGCGAATACCGCGGCGATGGTTTCTGCCCGAGCTAGCTCCTGGCGATTACGTCGTCCATGTCGACCACGGCATTGCCCGGTTCCACGGCTTGACCGTGATGTCTGGCGATGGAGTCGACAGAGAGTATCTTGTTCTGGAGTATGCAGGCGGGGACAGGCTCTATGTACCAACTGAGCGGATAGACCGGGTCAGCCGTTACGTCGGCGCTGGCGATCAGGCTCCCCCGCTGAGCCGCTTGAGAACTCTGGAATGGCAGAGAACCAAGAAGAGGGTTGAAGAGTCGGTGGCAGAGATCGCCCGGGAGCTACTTGACCTGTACGCTGCTCGAGAGGTAGCCCCGGGCTTCGCCTTCTCTGGCGACTCCCTGTGGCAACAGGAATTGGAGGCATCGTTTCCCTACATGGAAACGCCTGACCAGATTGAGGCCATCATGGCCGTCAAAGGAGATATGGAGCAGGCCAAGCCTACCGATCGACTGATCTGCGGAGATGTGGGTTACGGCAAGACCGAGATAGCTTTGCGTGCCGCCTTTAAGGCGGTGATGGACAGCAAGCAGGTGGCTATTCTGGTACCCACCACTGTTCTGGCGCAGCAGCATTTCCTCACCTTCACTCAGAGGCTACAGACCTTTCCTCTAAAAGTGGAAGTGCTCAGCCGCTTCTGTCCCCCCGAGCGGGAAAGAGAGGTCCTGGCGGGCCTGGCCGCCGGCACCGTAGACATCTGCATAGGCACTCATCGCCTTTTGCAGAGAGACGTCGTGTTTAAGGACCTGGGGCTGGTGATAATCGATGAGGAGCAGCAGTTTGGTGTGGTGCAGAAGGAGAGATTCAAGCAGGTGCGGAGGGAGGTGGACACCCTGGCTCTGAGTGCTACGCCCATCCCGCGCACCCTGCATATGTCCCTGACCGGTATCAGAGATATGAGCATAGTGGAAACGCCCCCAGAGGAACGCCTGTCGGTTAAGACCTACGTCGGGGCTTATGATGATGCTCTGGTCAGGCAGGTGGTCCTCCGGGAGATGGAGCGAAATGGGCAGGTCTTCTTTGTGCATAACCGCGTTCAGAGCATTGCTCTGGCTGCCAGGCAGCTGCAGGACCTGGTGCCCGAGTCCCGCATATCCATAGCTCACGGTCAAATGCCCGAAGAACAGCTCGAGAAGGTCATGACCGAGTTCATGGATGGCAAGTATGATGTTCTGGTGACCACCACGATCATCCAGCTAGGTCTGGATATGCCCAACGTCAACACGCTGATCGTTGACCGGGCTGACAGGTTCGGTCTGGGTCAGCTTTATCAGCTACGGGGCAGGGTGGGTCGGGGCATCAACCAGGCGTATGCCTATTTCTTCTTCGACAGTGGTAGAGAGCTAACACCCCAGGCCTATAAACGGCTCAGGACTATCTTCGAGGCCACTGAGCTTGGTTCGGGCTTCGGCATCGCTCTGAAAGACCTGGAGATCAGGGGGGCGGGCAATCTACTGGGTGTCAAGCAGAGTGGACACATCGCCGCCCTGGGCTTCGAGCTCTATTGCCAGTTGCTGGCCGAGGCAGTGGAGGAACTGAAGGCATCCTCCGGTAGGCTCTCTTCGGAGGCGACAGCGCAAGGTGACGGTGAGATGAAGAAGAGGAGCATCGCACTGGGGGCGAAGCAACCCCCTAGTATATCCCTGCCCCTGGATGCACATATACCGGAGGAGTATGTCTCCAACCTGCGCACCCGGTTAAGCCTTTACCACAGGCTGGCTACCGCGGAGCATTTTGAGGAGGTGGACGACATGGCTCAGGAACTCAAGGATAGGTTTGGATCCTTGCCTCAACCTCTGGAAAACCTTCTCTATATTGTTAGAATCAAAATCCTGGCTGCGAAGGCTGGGGTAACCTCTGTCGCCGCACAGGGCAGGTATATTGTCCTGAAACCCGACAGGCCTGTGGTTGCGAGTCCCGATTTCATCGGGACGAAGCAATCTCCGGGCAGACGCTACGATTCTGCGGTGAAGATAGGCCCCACACAGATTAGGCTGGACACCAGGGTGCTGGGCGAGAGATGGCGAGAGGCCCTGGAGGAAGTCCTGGGGTCTACTGGCCCTTGAATCCTAGCTTGAGGCACGATGCCGTTGCTTGGTGAGATGTGATCGAAGGCGGACCTGGAAAGAGAGTGCTTATACTGGGCGCAGGTGCGGCCGGTATCGGCGCGGCTCTGGAACTAAGGAAGGCCTCCGCCCGGATCCCTGGACTGGAGGTTACGCTAGTGGACCAGCGCGACTACCATTATCCGCTGCCCTTCATCTGGCACATAGTCAGCGGCAGCCTCGAGCCGAGGCAGATCACCTTTCCCCTGCGCGCCCTGCTGGGGGGAGGTGGTGTTGGCGGGACATTCGAGTTCAGGCGGGGTCGGGTGCAGAGCATCGATGTCGACAGGAAGGTGGCCAGCATAGCAGATGACGAACTGCGGTGGGACTACCTGGTGGTGGCTCTGGGCAGCACCACCAACTACTTCGGGATGGCTGAGGTCGAGCGGCACTCGCTTGGTTTTAGATCCCTGCCGGATGCTATCCGTATCCACGACCTTATGCTGGACAACTATGAGGCGGCATTGGGGGAGGTTGATGAGGAACGCCAGCGGGCACTCCTCACCTTTGTGGTGGTAGGAGGCGGGCCCAGCGGCATAGAGCTTGCCGCTGCCATGCAGGACTTCCTGGCGGGGGCCCTGGCGCGCAAGTACCCCTCGCTGGCGCCGATGGCTCGACTGTTTATCGTCGAGGCGCAGGAAACCCTCCTGTCCGGCTTTGGCGCTAAGGTGTCTGAGCTGTCCGGCCGCGGCTTGCGTGCTCGAGGCATCCACGTGCTGCTTGGAACCCGCATCACCGGCGTCTGGCCGGGCGGCCTGGAGACTGCCGACGGACAAACCTTACCTGCCCGCACGGTGATCTGGGCGGCAGGGGTGAAGCCGGTCGAGGTTGTGGCCTCGCTTCCTCTCGAGAAGGCAAGGGATGGACGTGTGTTGGTGAATCAGTTCTTGCAGGTTCCCGGAGTTCCTGGAGTCTATGTGATCGGGGATTGCGCCTATCTGCTGCAAGTAGGGAGTTCACGACCTTATCCTCCGACCCAGCAGGTGGCCGGGCGACAGGGCCCGGCCTGCGCCCGGAACATCATCCGGGTTATGCAGGGCTGGGAGCAGCAGGCCTTCCGGTATCGTTTCAAGGGGCAGGTGGTGTATATGGGCAGAAACCTGGCGGTGGCCCAGCTGGGCAGCCGAGTCTTCGATGGCTTTGCCGCTGCTCTGCTGAGGAGGGTCGTCTATCTCTGGACATTCGTCTCATACCTCGGCCTGCGGACGGAATTCAAGAGAAAGCTGGGCGCTGTGCGTAGCTGGATCCCTGCCTACTTCTACCGTCGCAACACTGATCGCCTTCAGGAGCAAGGAGAGGCGTCGACCTGAGTAAGCCGGGCACGATATCAGGCCGTGCCCGGGCAGTTCTGCCGGCCCGCGCCAGTTAATCAGTATGGTGTCCCCGTAACTCGGGATTGCTTCGTCGCCCCGACAAGTCGGCACTCCTCGCAATGACAATATTACCCTCGTCATTGAGAGCACCTGAAAGGTGCGCGGCAATCTCAGTCCGCAGATAACCCCGCTGTTCCCTCTGCCCACACAGGGCAGACCTTCACACTTCGATCGCGCAGGTTCATCGTCAGCAGCGTTCTGTTCTCCATCTCCTGCCACTCTCTGCCGCAGTTTCTTAGCCGTTCGGACGAGATGACTGTATAATCGGCTGTCTGCAGGTGCTTGATGGTGAAGTACTTCGGCGTCTTCTCGCCCCGCTTCCCATGCATGTTGAGCACGCAGACGTGATCGCCCTTGAAGAGCATGAAGTTGAGCGCCGAATAGTCCTGCAGCGATCGGACCGTCCTGGCTATGGCGTCCGGTGCGTTGGAGCACAGTCTCAGGTTCTGCAGGAGCAGAGTGAATAGCTGTTGCGCGTCACTTCTCTCCCCGGCCTCGAAATCGTGCACTGTGCCGTTATGGCAGAAGTACCAGCCATCCTCGTAAAAAGGGTGCGTGAACTCGTACCTGACCGCTATGCCTGGCGAGGCCTTCCTGGCATGCAGCATTATGAAGTCCGGGTGAACCTGGTACAGATCTGTGAACCGCGGGTCCTGCCAGCAGGGCGTAACGCTCCTATAGCACTCTAGGCTTCCCGCCCTGCCCGTGACCACGCCCCAGCCGTCGCCCTGGAGGTGATCGGGGTGGTCGTGGTATTCGTGCCCTTCGTTCTGGTTGAGGGCCATAAGCCTGAAATCATCCAGCAGCATGCCCATGGGCAACCGTCCTGTCGCTACCAGCATTCTGCAGGCCATGCTTCCTCGTGAGGAGTATTGTAGCAGGTTGGGCTGGATTCACGCTGAGGACTTGAGATGGTTGTATCACCAGTACAGGTTGAGCAAACGGCAGATAGCTTGGTTGCTGTAGTCAGCCCGGTAGATCGAGCAGCTATGCCTTCTGCTCTGCCATCCTCGCTAGCAGAGCGGTCACCTCGACCGGCGAGCTGAGGCTGAATCTGGCCATTGAGGCACCACCCCCCACCTTGATGGACCAGGCGGTGTCAGGCAGTGCCCTGAACGTGTCCTCGTCGGTCCAATCATCGCCTATGCCCAGCACAAAGCCCCATTGCTGCCTGGACGTCCATCGCATGGCCGCACGCCCCTTATTTATGCCCGAGTTCTTGACCTCCACCACCTTGCTTCCTTCCAGCACCTGAAGGTCTAGATTGGCAGTGGTGTTGGAGAGGCTGTTTATCAACTCGCGGGCGCGAAGCTCGCCCAGCCCGGGGTTGGCCTTTCTATAGTGCCAGACCAGGGAGAACTCTTTCTCTTCGATAAAGGCGCCAGGCGTCCTGTCCACCCATGACTCAAGTATCGGGTAGACCTCCGCCTTCCATTCGCCTGTCAGATTCTCTATCGTCTCCCATTCTCCCCCTCTCTCCCTGATCCAGGCGCCGTGCTCGGCCACCAGTCCCACCTCGAGTCCACCGAACCACTTCTCCAGCGTGTCTTTGTCGCGCCCGCTGATGATCACTACCTGGTTGCCGGGCCGGCGGGCCAGCGTCTGCAGCAACTCAAGCAGATCAGGGCCCGGCCTGGCATCCGCCGGCCGGGGCGAAAAGGGGACCAGCGTGCCATCATAGTCCAGCAGGAGCAGCGCGGTATCGCTGTTCTGGAATTCTGTGACCAGCCTCTTTTGTATCTGGTGGCCAAGTGCCTTCTCTGTCATCTCCCGCTGGATCTTCTTTGTGTGAAGGAGTTTGTCCATGAACTCGTCTGCCCAGCGGACCACGTCGTAGCGACGGAGACGCTTCTGCATGATGCTGTTGCGCTCTATCTGCTCCTGCTCGGGCATCTCCAGTGCGCGGGCCAGCGCCCGCACGATCTCCTCCTGGCTATTGGCGTTTACGATGATTGCCTCGCCCAGTTCCTGAGCAGATCCGGCAGTCTCGCTGAGGATGAGAACCCCCTTTTGGTCTATCTTGCTTGCGATGTACTCCTTGGCCACAAGATTCATCCCGTCTCTGAGAGGAGTCACCAGGCCAACATCAGCCAGGCTATACAGAGCGGCCAGCGAGTGGAAGGGCAGGGAGCGGTACAGGTACCAGACAGGCATCCAGCCTATGGTGCCGTGCCTTCCGTTGATCTCGCCCACAAGTCCATCGACCTGCCTCTTCAGCCTTACATAATGCTCGACCCTGGTGCGCGAAGGAACCACCAGCAGAACAAACACCACTCTTCTCTTGAATCTCGGGTGTTCGTCCAGAAAGGCATTGAAGGCCTCCAATCTTTGAGGAATGCCTTTGGTGTAATCCAGCCGGTCCACCGAGAGAATCACCCGGCAATCTGCGAGCTTCCTGCGGAACCTCTTACTCTCTGCCTGTATCTTGGGGTCCCGGTCAACGCCGGAATAGTGCTCGTAGTTTATGCCCATTGGGAACGCATCCGCCCTCACTATACGGTCTGCCACGGCGATTTGTCCCATGGTTGCCTCATGGCCCAGCAGGCGATGCACACTTTCCAGGAAGTGCCCGGTGTAGTCATAGGTGTGAAAGCCCAGCAGGTCAGCGCCCAGAAGCCCTTCCAGTATCTGATTGCGCCAGGGCAACAGGCGGAATATCTCGAAAGAGGGAAAGGGTATGTGCAGGAAGAAACCGATGGTCGCCTTTGGCAACCTCTCTCTGAGCAGCCTGGGCAACAGCATCAGGTGGTAATCGTGTATCCAGATAGTGTCATCGGGCCTGGCCACGCCGGCCACCACGTTGGCGAAAGCATTATTGACCCGTTCATAGGCGGGCCAGAAACCTTCGCCGTATTCGGCATAGAGCGGAAAATAGTGAAACAGCGGCCAGACAGTCCTGTTGCAGATGCCGTTGTAGTAGGCTTCGACATCCTGCTGTGAGATTGAGACAGGATGGCAGTTCTCAGATAGCAATTTAGCCATGATGTCCTTCTCGCTCTTCATCTTCTTCTGGGTTATTCCCGCCCAGCCTATCCAGATGCTGTCGAGGGATTTGTACCAGGAGCTGAGGCCTGTAGCCAGGCCACCGACGCTGGGCTCAATGTGCAACTCGCCCTTTCGGTCCTGTATGGTGAAAGGCAGTCTGTTCGAAACGATCAGCATTCTCTGCACGGTGTTCTACTCCAGTTCCATGCGGCAATCATCGCCAGCGAAAACCCTCATTCGATCCGGGCCTCTCCCCTGCCCGGTCAGCACTGTGTTTCTACCTATGACGCTGCTGGCCAGGTGCCTGACTCTCAGTATCTGGCAGTTCTCCAGTATCACGGACTGCTCAAGCGATGAATCCTCGATCAGGGTTCCAGCCCCGATGCTGGTGAAGGGTTTCAGCACGGAGTTCCGTATCCGGCAGTCCGGCCCGATTAGAACCGGGCCTTCAACCCGGGAGTTCTCTATCTCTGTTCTCTCTCCGATCTGGACTCTGCCCTCGATGGTGCTATGTGACGAGACTGCTCTCGTGATATCGCGCTTCAGGAAGGCGTCGAGGAAGACCCGGTTGGCCTCGATCAGCCCTTCGTTGCTGCCGATATCGAGCCACCAGCCCTGGAGGATGTGGCTCCTGACCTCCCTCCCCATCTCCAGTAGCCTCTGAATGGCATCCGTGATCTCCAGTTCGCCGCGCCAGGATGGCTTCGTCTGAGCTATAGCTTTGTGTATCTCAGGGGTGAAGAGGTAGACTCCGATTATGGCCAGGTTGCTCCTGGGTTTTTCGGGCTTCTCTACCATATGCACCACTCTCCCTGAGGGGTCGAGTTCGGCCACGCCGAAAGCCCTGGGGTCTGACACTTCCTTGAGGAGGATGCTGGCATCCGGCTTGGATGCCACGAACTCTTCCAGGAAGTCGTTGATGCCTTCCTGGAAGAGATTGTCCCCGAGGAACATGATAAAAGGCGAGTCCCCCAGGAAGTCTTCTGCGGTCTTGACGGCGTGCGCCAGGCCCAGGGGTTGAGTCTGAAGTATGAATGAGACCTGCCCTCCCCATCGGGAACCGTCACCTATCGCTTCTCGTATGTAGGGACCGGAGTCCGGCGACACAACGATGCCTATATCCTTGATGCCGGCCTCCGCAATGTAGTCCAGAACATGAAACAGGATCGCTTTGTTGGCGACCGGCAGGAGGTGCTTGGGCAGGGTGTTGGTCAGAGGCCTCAGCCTTGTGCCCTTGCCCGCAGCTAGAACCAGAGCCTTCATCTGACCGCCCCGCTACCGTACTCAGTGTTCTGTCCGCACATCTTCCCGACCTGCTGTATCCTCTCGCCTAGCCCTGGTCACCGGAAACGGTGGCCCTGGCTAGGTACTGCTTGACGAAGTCTATCGCATCGATAGACGTAGGATCAACCTGGTTGAGCATCGCGAGGTAGAAACTGGCATAGTCGCCCAGCAGTACCAGGCTCAACACTTGAGCCAGAGCGCTCTCTCCTTCTGATTCGACAAAACTATAGGGGACCCCGGTTCTGGCCAGCAACTCAGCGGTAGCCTCGTAGCGCAGCAGACTCCGCGCATGGAAGGCAGGCGAGCGTAGCATAAGTGCAAATACCTTCTCCCTGACCGAGGCCGGAAACTCGTATCCTACCACGGCATTGTGGTTTAGTTCGGGGAATGCCTCAGAGAAGGCCCAGGACTTGCTGTTCTCATTGAACTGCGCCTTCCAGCGCTGGGCCACGTCGGTGAGGATCTCAGCCCCATAGATGAGTGCAACGCGCCCCCGCAGACTGGTCGCCAGTTGTTTGGCGGGGTTGGAGGCGAGCGGTGTGGTTTCAGTCAAGGAACCCGACAACTTGTTCAGAATGCCGATGCTCTCCTGCAAGACCGCCGACTTATCCGCCAGCAGGCGGAGCTTCTGGAATATGCCCAACAACGGCACGAAGTTATGCGGGAAGGCGGCCCTGGGAGGCGCCTTGTAGTCAACGACGTAGACGGGAACGCCTTTCCTCTCGGCCATGAGCCTGAGTTTGCCCCCCGAGGTGATTACGAGCTTCCTGGAACGCGTTCCCAGTGATGCTTCGAATGCGGACAGAGTCTCCTCGGTGTTGCCCGAGTAGCTGGAGGCGATGACCAGGGTGTTCGCGTTCACAAACGCCGGCAGGCCGTAGTCACGGTGCACGTGTACAGGCACACCGCTCTCGGCCAGGGCCAGCCGTCGCGTTATGTCGCCCCCGATGGCAGAGCCGCCCATCCCCAGGATGACCACATTGGAGATGTCGGCGTATTCGCGAGGGAGTTCGAATTTGAGCACCTTGTCCCATGCCCTGCCGCACTGGTCGGGAAATGCATGAAGGTGATCCAGCATTCGTGACTTGTCGTATCGTTGGTAGACGGAGGCATCATCCAGATCAACCATCGCTATCTGCTCCTTCCTTCTGCCACTGCCCACATCGACACAATCATAGTCATCTACGAACTTATCCCCTGGGCAGAGGCCCTGCACGAGTAGATTATACTACATTTCGTCGCTGAGGTAGCTGATGAGTCAGGTCCGCGTTGACCGGTGCACCGGCTGTATTGTCCACCTGTGAGACTACATGCGCAGATGTCAGACAACTATCTATTGGATAGCAGTTTGACTCTGCGCAACCCCGGCTGCTAGACTGCCTTACATTCCAAGCTTAAACCACGAAGGAGGCGATATGGGAGATCCCAGAGTAGAAACTGTAGCTAAGATCCTGGTCGATTATTCCGTTGAGGTGAAGCCGAATCAACTGGTCCGCATCACCGGTGCTCCAGAGGGAGCGCCGCTGGTGCTGGCCGTCTATAGACAGGTATTGGAGCGCGGGGCTCACCCCTGGCTCCAGGTCGCGTTAGATGGCGCGGAGGAATTGTTCTACGCCTATGCGGGCGACGCGCAGCTGGACTACATACCCCCGTTTGTGAAGGATGTTGTTGAGCAGGTGGACGCGACCATCGGGATCTGGACCGATGTCAATACCAAGGCGCTCACCAATGCCGATCCTGCCAGGCAATCCCGCCGGGCAAAGGCGATGCGTCCACTCTCTGAGCGGTTCCTGGAACGGGCTGCCAAGAAAGAACTGCACTGGACTGCGACTCTTCATCCTGCTCATGCCTTCGCGCAGGATGCGGAGATGTCGCTGCGCGAGTTTGAGGCCTTCGTGTACGAGGCCAGCCTGGTACATGAGCCCGATCCTATCAGAGCCTGGCAGGCCATCTCGGAGGAGCAGCAGCGGGTGGTCGATTGGCTGAACGAGGCGAAGGAGATCCATGTCCTTGGCACGGACACAGATCTCAGGCTCGAGGTCAATGGCCGCAAGTGGGAGAATTGCGACGGACATGAGAACTTCCCGGATGGAGAGATCTTCACCGGCCCCATTGAGCAGAGCGTCAACGGGCACATCAGATACACTTTTCCTGCCTGTGCCTATGGCCGCGAGGTTGAGGACGTCCGGCTTGAGTTCAAGGACGGCAAGGCGGTCAAGGCGACGGCCGCCAAGAACGAACAGTTTCTGCTGCAGATGCTGGACACCGATGAAGGTGCCCGCTATGTGGGCGAGTTTGCCTTTGGCACCAATCGCGGCATCCAGAGGTTCACCAAGAATACTCTCTTCGATGAGAAGATCGGCGGGACCATCCACCTGGCCCTGGGCAAGGGTTATCCCGAGACGGGCAGCAAGAACAGCTCAGCCATCCATTGGGACATGGTCTGCGACCTCCGTCAGGGTGGAGAGGTCCGAGTCGACGGGACGCTTTTCCTCAAGGACGGGAAGATCCTGATCTAGGATCCGGTGCTAACGATCGCTTGCGGGACGCCGCCCATGACGGGCGGGCCACCGGGTGCCTACTATGCCTCCCTGGTCAAGAGGATCCACTCCCGCCGGGAACTGCTTTTGGTGCCCCGGTCATAGTAGATCTTGAATACCTCGCTGCTATCTGTCTTCACCACGAAGTAGTTTCTGTGATGTCTCGATCTCCAGGTCTTGCTCCGGGCTTCGCCGCTACCGAATCCCCAGTCCTGCCAGTCTTCGATAACTTCTGAGACGAGGTACCTCCTGCCCCGCCAGATGAACGCCGCAGGCCTGCAAATGCCGTCGCCCAACTGGACCTGTATCGGCTCACAGTAGAA
>Ga0209498_1001013_pt1 | contig 17288 bp, 17 predicted proteins | sample WalLakDeSediment_FD_184131 | JGI IMG/M metagenome (GOLD analysis project Ga0209498, IMG submission 184131) | Lake sediment microbial communities from Walker lake, Nevada to study Microbial Dark Matter (Phase II) - Walker Lake 11/02/13 Deep... | ecosystem: Environmental > Aquatic > Freshwater >... | reverse complement strand
CGCGCTCTCCGCGGGCGCATGCACCATCACCCGCAGGACGAGGGGATCGCCCGGGTCGTCGGCCGGCGGTCCGTAGCGTTCGAACATCGTGGCCGCCAGGTCCATGACCCGCTCGTCGTCGGTCTCGAACCGCAGCGCCGCGCCGGCCAGGCGGAACGTGCGGCCCATGGTGGGCTGCAGCTGCTCGAGCAGGGAGTTGGCCGGCAGGGCCCTGGCCGGGCGACCGGACGGCGGAGGGAACGTGCCGCGCCCCATCAGGCGCGACCGCCCGTCGTGACGATGCCGCGCTGGATCACGCGCTGCGCGGCGAAGAACGCCACCGCGACGGGCGCCAGCGCGAGGAGCGACATGGGGATCAGGTACTGGAGCTGGGTTCCGTACAGACCTTGGAAGAACGCCAATCCCAGCGGCATGGTGAAGGTCGACTCGCGCGTCAGGTACACGAGGGGCTCCAGGAACTGATTGTACGAGCCGATGCCGGCGAACAGCGCCACCGTGACGATCGCGGGTCGCGCCAGCGGCAGCGCGACGGACCAGAAGGCCGTCCACGGGTTGCAGCCATCGAGCTCGGCGGCGTCGAACAGCTCCCGCGGCATGGCGCGGAAGAACTGCCGGAACAGGAAGACGTAGAACGCATTGGCGAAGAAGTGGGGGACGACGAGCGGCAGGTAGGTGCCGACCCAGCCGAGTTTGCTGAAGAGCAGGAAGGTGGGCAGCAGCGTCACGGCGCTCGGCAGCATCACGGTCGACAGCAGCAGCGCGAACCACACGCCCTTGGCGCGGGCGGGAAGGACGGCGAACGCATAGCCCACCAGCGACGACGACAGGACGGCACCGACGACCGTCAGAGCGGCGACGAGCGCGGAGTTGCGCAGGAAGCGACCGAAGTCCAGCAGCTGCCACGACTCCGCGAAGTTGGCGAGCGTGAGGCGCTCGGGCCAGAACGTCGGCGGGGCAGAGAGGAGTTCGGCCGGCGGCCGGAAGGCGGCCAGGAGCAGCCACAGGAGCGGCAGCGCGAAGGGCAGCACCACCACCAGCGTGATCGCGTAGCCGAGGGTGGAGTTGAGCACCCGCATCAGCCGGACCCCAGGTAGAAGACGCGCCGCTCGAGGAGGCGGAACTGCACCAGCGTCAGCAGGCCGACGCATGCCAACAACACCACCGCCAGCGCCGCGCCGTAGCCGAGCCGACCGTAGGTGAAGGCGCTCTGGTAGAGGTAGAGGGGCAGGGTCAGGGTGGCGTCGTTGGGCCCGCCGCCGGTGAGCACGTAGGTGGGCGTGAACACCTGGAACGCGCCCACGAAGTTGACGACGGCCAGGTAGAAGGTGACCGGCGAGACCAGCGGCCAGCTGACGTGGCGGAAGCGCCACCACCGTCCCGCCCCGTCGAGCTGCGCGGCCTCGTAGAGCTCGGTGGGGACGGCGTCCAGTGCCGCCAGGTAGACCACCATGTTGATGCCCGCGCCCCACAGCCCCAGCAGGATCAGCGTGGGCATCGCCCACGTCTCGCTGTACAGCCACGCGGGTCCGGCCACGCCGACCTGCGCGAGGAGCCCGTTGGCGAGGCCGAAGCGCGGGTTGAACACCCATCCCCACAGCAGCGCCATGGCGACGCCGGACAGCACCGCCGGCAGGAACACGATGGTGCGGAACAGCCGGACGCCGGGCCGCGGCCGACGCAGCAGCAGGGCCAGCGCCAGCCCGAGGGCGAGCCCCAACGGCACGACGCCGCCGGCGTAGTAGGCGCTGTTCGCCAGGCTGCGGAGGAAGCGGGCGTCGCCGGCGAGGGCGCCGAAGTTCCCGAGGCCCACGAAACGCGCCGGGGCCGGGAACGGCCAGTCGGCGAACGCCATGGCGACCACCGCCAGCAGCGGGCCGCCTTCGAACAGCAGGAGGCCGACCAGCCACGGCGCGATGAGCAGGTAGAACCAGCGCTCGCGGCGACGCGCGAGGGAGCCCGGCGCCCGGTCGGTCGCGCCGCTGCGCCCGAAGCGCACGCGTGCGCTCACGGCAGGCGATCGCCCGCCAAGGTCTCGTTCAACACGCGCTCGATCTCAGAGAGCGCCTCGGCAACGGGCAGGTCCCCACGCATCATGGCGGCGAACAGGTCGACGGTGAGCGCGTAGGCCTCGAACGCGCTCGGTGTGAAGGGATGGAACACGGCGCCAACCTCCATCGCGACCAGCGCGGCGTCCTGGTTCGCGGGTGCGCGCGCCGGGTCGACGACCGAAGGGGCGGCGCTGCGCCGCGCCGGGACGGCGTGGCCCGGTCGACCCCAGGTCTCGGCCAGGAAGGCCGGTGAGGTCAGCGCCAGCAGCAGCGCCAGCGCCTCGCGCGGGTGCTCGGTGTCGGCGGCGATGGCGTAGCCGTTGATGCTGAGCGACGCACGGCGCCGACCGTCCACGCCGATCAGTGGCGGTGCGACGTCGTAGTCGATGCCGCCGATGGCGTTGAGCTGCCCGACCGCGAAGAAGCCGTGGTAGCCCATCGCGGCCACGCCCGCCAGGAACGCGCTGCCGGGGATCCCGGTCTGGGCGCCGGAGAACGGGGCGTACAGCCCGGCGTGGTCGACCTGCACCAGATCGGCCCACCACTGGACCGCCGCGACCACGTCCGGCGCGGTGGCGGCGAAGGTGGTGCACAACACGTCGGCGCACCAATCCGCACCGAGGGCCTGGACGAGGTCGCGTTGCCAGTACATGGTGAGCGAGTTGTTCCAGCCCCACTGCACGACGCGCGCCGGGTCGAAGCCGCCGTCCAGCGGTGAGCGTCCTGCGGCATCGCGCGTCAGGCGGACCGCGGCCCGCCGCATGTCCTCGTAGGTCCACGCGTCGGTGGGGTACGCGACGCCGGCGGCGTCGAACTTCGCCCGGTCGTAGAAGAGCATGGTCGGAGACGCGGTGTCGGCCAGCGCCCAGATGGCGTCGCCCGTCCGGTACGGCGCCAGCACGCCCGGGAAGTAGTCGTCCAGGTCGACCCCGTCGAAGCCGGGCAACGAGGACAGCTCCAGGAAGGCGCCGCTCTGGATCAGGCGCTGGGCCACCAGGCCGTCCATCCGCACGACGTCCGGTAGCGTGCCCGAGGCGAGGCGCACGTTGGCGCGCTCCGCGAACGACTGCTGCGGCACCGGCTCCAGGTCGACGACGAACTCGGGGTGCGCCGCGTCGAGCGCCTCGAGCGCCGGCCGGAAGCTGGCCAGCTCCTGCGGCGTCATCCCGACCATCAGCGTGAGCCTCACCGGCTCCTGCGCCAGCGCCAGGCCGAGGAGCGGGAAGAAGACGAGGACGAAGCAGCGTGCGCGCAACCTGGACATGACACACCTCGTGGTCCGACGAGATCGCGTGCAGCCTTCGGCCGTCACCGCGGCGGGGGGAGACCGTCGCGATCGCTTGGCAGACTGTACGACAACGCCACGAGCGGGCCGGCGCGGCCTCGGCCATGGCATGGACCTCGACCACGCCGGGGCGCGCCGCGTGGACCAGCGCCGGATCGGCCCTCACGCCGCGCGCAACCGCACGGTCGTCCCCCACGGGTCGTCGACGACCACGTCGGCCCCGTCGCGCCGCGCTGCGAAGCCGCGCTCGGCCAGCCGCGCCTCGACCGCCGCCAGGTCGGACGCCGCCGGCACCTCGATCGTCCACTCCAGCAGGCGCGCGTCGTCCGCGCCCGCCGGGCGCGCGCCCGGGCCGGCCCAGGTGTTGGCGCCCAGGTGGTGGTGGTACCCGCCCGCGCCGAAGAACGACGCCCCGGGGTAACTCCAGACCATCCGGTCGAAGCCGAGGCCATCGCCGTAGAAGGCGTTGGCGCGCGCCAGGTCGCCCACCTGCAGGTGGACGTGGCCGACGCTGGTACCGGCCGCCAGGCCGGCCCACGGGCGCCCCTCGGCGGCGGCGAGCACGCCGTCGACGTCCACCGGGTCGGTGGCCATCATCAGCTCGCGGCCGACGCGGCGCCATGCGTTGCGCGGACGGTCGGCGTACACCTCGATCCCCAGGCCGTCGGGGTCGCTGAGGTAGAACGCCTCGCTCACCAGGTGGTCGCCCGCGCCGAGGCGGACGCCCTCGGCTGCGAGGTGGCCGACGAGGGCTCCCAGCACGGCGCGGTCGGGGAGCAGCAGCGCGACGTGGTAGAGGCCGAGGCGCGCCGCGCGGCCGGCGGCGGCGGCGCCGGGGCGGGCGCGCAGCTCGACCAGGGCGCGGTCGTCACCCTGGGCGGCGAGCACGACGCGGGCGGCGTCGCGCCGCAGCTCGCGCATCCCGAGCAGTAGCCCGTAGAAGGCGAGCGAACGCTCGAGGTCGGCGACCTGCAGCCGCACCGCGCCGAGGCGTGTGGCGTCGGGGAGGTGGCCGCCCTCCGGCCGCAGGCCGTAGCTGCCGGGGGTGGCGGGATGGGCACCGTCGTCGCCGCCGAACGGGTCGCGGGTGGTGGTCATGCGGCTCCTCCTGCGGACGCGGCGGCGGGACGCGGCGAGGGTCAAACCGTGGTCGGGAATGCCTCGCGCAGCGCCTCGAAGATGAGCGCGATCGAGGTCGCGCCGGCGTCCTGATGGCCGATCGACTTCTCACCCTGGTAGCGCGCGCGCCCCTTGGTCGCGCGCAGCGCCTTGGTCCCTTCCGCACCCGTGCGCGCCGCCTCTGCCGCCAGGCCGAGCGCCTCGGCCGGCGGCAAGCCACGTTGCGCCGCCTCCGTCAAGGCTTCGCTGGCCGGCGCCAAGGCATCGACGACGGTCTTGTCGCCGACGCGCGCCTTGCCGAGGTCCTGCACGCCCTCGAGGCCCGCACGGCACATGCGCGCCAGGTCCTCCGTGCCCAACGCCTGCGCGCCCTCGGCCTCGCGGCCCCAGCGGAGGAACATCGTCCCGAAGATCGGCCCCGTCACGCCGCCGATCGTGCCGACGAGCGTCGAGCCCACCGTCGCGCACACCTGGCCGATGTGGGTCGCCTCGACCTCCCCCAGCTTCTCGGCCACCGATCGAAAGCCCCGCGCCATGCTCAGGCCGTGGTCGCCATCGCCGACGACGGAGTCGAGTTCCGTCAAGAGGTCGAGATGCCGCTCGAAGACCTCCCGCATCGCCACCATGGCCGCCGCGAAGCGCTCGAGCGGGATGCCCGACCGGTCCATCACGGCGCCACCCGGATGGTGGCGAAGCCCGGCGAGGACGCCTCGTCCCCCCACAGGTCTGTGAGTTCGTCATCCATCTTCATCAGCGTCACGGAGCACCCCGCCATCTCCAGGGAGGTGCAGTAGTTGCCGACGATGGCGTCATGGAGCACGAGGCCGCGATCCTTCAGGGTGGCCACGGCGCGACGCGCCACGATGTGCAGCTCGGCCCGCGTGGTCGATCCGTAGCCGTTCACCAGCAGGCTCACCGCGTCGCCGGGAGCGAGCGGCAGGTCGTCGAGGATGCGGCCGACCATCACGTCCGCGGCCTCGTCGGCGCTCGACAACGGCACGGTCTCCATGCCCTGCTCGCCGTGAAGCCCCATGCCCACCATCATCTCCGCGTCACCGATCTCGAACACCGGGCGCTTCGAGCCGGGCAGCGAGCAGGAGGTGAGCGCGACGCCCAGCGATCGGCAGTTGTCGCGCGCCTTGGCTGCCACCCGACAGGTCTCGGCCAGGCTCAGGCGACGCTCCGCGGCGGCGCCCGCGATCTTGATGACGAACAGGTCCGCAGCCGTTCCGCGGCGGTCCTCCAAGTCGGCGGCAGGTGCGGACGCGATGTCGTCCCAGACCCGAACCGTCTCGGTCTGGATGCCCGCGCCGGCCGCCAGATCCGCCGCCATGCCGAAGTTCAGGTTGTCTCCGGCGTAGTTGCCGTAGACGAACAGCACACCCGCGCCGCCGTCCACGGCCTTCACCGCCTCCAGGATCAGGTCGGGCCCCGGCGACGTGAACACCGCGCCCGCGACGGCGGCGTCCGCCAGGCCGACCCCCACGAACTCCGTGAACAGGGGCTCATGGCCGCTCCCGCCGCCCACGACGACCCCCACGCGGCCAGGCACCGGCATGCCGCGCCTGACGACCACCGCCATGCCCGGAACCTGGCGTAGCCACCGCTCGTTGACCGCGACGAGCCCCTCCACTGCCTCCAGGGGCACCTGCTCCGGATCGTTGATCAGCTTCTTGCCCACCATGACGCAACTCCTTACGCCCAGCGAAGGCGACGAACCTTCGCCGCGACCCTCGAGGTCTCCATGCCGGCACGCACACCGGTACGCGGTCCGATGCCAATCATCGCGCCGCGAGTTCGGGGTACGCCTCGGCGAACCCGGGAATCATCTCGTCGATCAGGCGTTCCAGCACCTGGGGCGGCTGGCCCACGGCCACCAGGTCCGAGATCGTCGACAGGCCGACGGCGTCGATCAACCGACTCGCGGCCCACATCATCTTGTACGTCGTCCCGAACGCCTTCACCACCGGAACCCGGCTGGGGAACACGTCCGCCGCGAACCAGCCTCGGTAGTCGACCTTCCGCACCACGTAAAGGAGCTCGACCAGGTCCCACCAGTTCACGCTGCCGGCGATGAGGTCCCAGTCCCAGTTCCGATAGTTGTCGTTGACGTGCACCAAGAAGAGCTTGCCGGAGCGGGCGAGGAGGGCCGCCGCCTCCGCAGAGGACTCCCCCGCGTAGAGGGCGTGCCCCATGTCCATCGTCACACCGACGTTGGCGCGGCCGAGCTCATGGCAGGCCAGCAGCGCCTTCGCCGCCGAGTCGAGGATCATCCTGGCCCGCGGCTCCGAAGGCTTGTACTCGAGGCTGACCAACACGTCGTCGCGGTGGCCTGCCGCTTCGTCGATCGACGCCAGTAGCCAATCCCAGGCTCGTGCGTAGTCCTGCTCGAACGCGTAGTCGTACCCGTCGTTCAGGGGGCAGCAGGTGACGACCTCCGCCCCGAGGTCGGCGGCCGTGTCCATCGCCCGCTTCATCCACGCGACGGCCTCGGCCCGGACGGCCGGATCGCGGTGCGTGAAGCTTCCGTCGCGGAACTGCCTGTCCTTCTTGACGTTCAGGTTCACGGACGCGATCGCGAGGCGGTGTGCCGCGCAGGCCGCCGTGACCTCGCCGAGATCGGCGAGGTCGTGCGGGTACACGATCTCCACGCCGGTCACGCCGGGGATGTCGGCGACGAGCGCGAACCGCTCCGCCACCGAGCGAGGCTGGCCGTACGCCGTGAACCTGTCCGAAAGCTCGCCCAGGAACCCCAGAAGCAGTGAGTACTTGATGTTCATGGTCTCTCCTCATGACGCTGAAGTGGGGGTTCGCCCATGGCCCCGACCCTGGCCAGGAGCTGTTCCACGCGCGGCCGTAGCACGTCTTGCACGTACGCCCAGGCGCGGCCTGCGGACGCATCCGCCGGCCGGCGGGCGAAGGGCGGCACGAGCCCGTAGTGAAGCTCGATGCTCGCCACGGCCGGGCCGATCCCCAGGGCGCGGCACCGCTCCTCGACGCCGCTTGCGACGATCCGGGCGACGTAGGCCGCCAGGTCCGTCGTACCGGCGCCCAGGTCCTCGTGCGCGTCGTGGGTCCCACGATTGTCGCTCAAGTGGACGTGTAGGACGTGGTCGACGATGGTCCCCAGTTCGTCGGCACCGACCCGGATCACGTTCAGGTGGCCCGTATCGAGGTTGAACTTCAGCGCCGACGCGTCGACCGACCGCCGGTACGCCTCCAGCGACTCGAGATCGCGCACCAGCGAGGCGACGCTCGGCTCGAGTTCGACGAGCAGGTAGATGCCTCGAGCGCGCGCTTCCTCGCAGCAGCGCCGGGCGAAGTCGACCGACCGATCCCAGGCATCGCCGCGGCTACCGCCCGGCTCCTTCTCGCCAGTCATGTGCAGCACCTTCTTGGTGCCGAAGGCGTCCGCGGCGTCCAGCGCCCGCACGAAGTACGCCCAGTTCGACTCCTGGACGGCAGCGTCGGCCGACCCCGGGTTGCCCGGCAGCAGGGCCGTGTAGGCGGCGACCTCCATGCCGGCCGCGGTCAAGCCGTCGACGCAGTTGCGGAGTTGGGACGCCGTGAGGTGCCTGGGGTCGCCATGGCCGCGCCCGAAGACCTCGACGCGCGGGATCCCGAGCACGCCGGCCCGGCGGAGGCTCTCGTCGAGCGGCACGCCCTCGATCGACCATACCGACGTGATCAGTCCGTACTCCACGCCCCACCTCGCCCCTCTGGACCAGCAACCCGTACCGGTGGCGTCACGCCGCGGACGGCCCCGGCCGCAGCGCGACTCGTGCCGAACCTGCGGCGGCGGCGTGCGGTTCGCCTCATCGGCCGCCGCCCGCGAGGCGCTGGCCGATGCGCTCCGCGTGGAGTTCGAGGCTCGTCGCCAGCCCGTCGATCCGCCCGGCGTCGCTGGGCTCCCCGATCAACGTGAGCGCGGCCACCACGGCCCCTTCCTGGCGCACGGGGGCCGCCAGCGTGTGCTCGCGAGACCGGGCGCCGTCGACGGCGTCGGAGAACAGCACGTCGTGCGCCGCGGAGTGTTGGAGCGCGGTCGGCTCGAGCAGCGAGCCGTGGTGCCGGTCCTGCGCGACCACGATGGCGTTGACGTCGTCACGAACGACCACGGCGACGCGGCGTGACAGCGTCGCCGCGAGCTCGTCGACGACCGGTTGCGCGGCCAGTTGCAGGGGGGCGCGTTCGCGGATGTCGTCGATCGTTCGCCGGATGTGCCGCACCATCCGCTTCTCCGCCTCGTCCGCGTCGCGCGCGTGCAGGGCATCGAGGATCGCCAGATGCTCGGGCAGCGTCTCGCTAGGCGGCCGCAGCAACCCCTGCGCGAACGAGAGGCTGAGGACCTGGACGGAGTCGACCACGAGCTTGAGATGCGCATCGTCGGCAACGCCGACGAGGTAGGTGTGGAACTCGATGTCGGCCTTCCGGTACGCCGACCAATCGGTCTCGCTGACGGATCCGGCGGCATCCACGATGAGGGAGCGGAGGTACGCGAGGTGCTTGGCCTCGATCCGTTCGGCCGCGTAGCGGCAGACCAGCCCCTCGAGCACCGCGCGGATCTCGAAGACGCTGGCGAGCTCCTTGGGTTCGAACGCCTTGACGAACGCGCCTTGGCCGGGCGCCAGGTCGATGAAGTGTTGGGAGGCGAGCTTACCGAGCGCGCGACGGAGCGGCGTGCGGCTGATGCCGAGACGCTCGGCGACGTCCTCCTGGACGATCTGGGCGCGGGGCGGTAGTTCGCCCCGGACGATCATCTCGCGAACGGCTTGGTAGGCGTACTCCTCGAGCGGCATGTGGATCGCGGACGCCTGCGTCACGGGGTGGCCTCCGGCGCCGAACGATGGTGTCGTCCGTGGCGTCCCCGTCGCACCAGCTGGGTCAGGGAGCCGAACACGGTCGCGAGGATGACGAGGGTGAGGATCAGGCTGATCGGGCGGGTCAGCAACGGCATCAACGATCCCTCACTGAGGAACAGCGCCCGGCGCAGGTTCTCGTCGGCCATGGGGCCGAGGATAAGGCCCAGGACGATGGGGGCCGGGGTGTAGCCGAATCGCTTCAGGAAGTAGCCGAGGAGACCGAACGCGAACATGAGGTACACGTCGAACATGCGGCTGCTGACGGCGAAGGCGCCGATGACGCACAGGACGGTGATGACGGGCATCAGCAGGCCCACCGGAACCTGCAGCAACCGCGGAAGGAAGCGGGCCGCAGCCAGGCCGCCGACCAGCATGAAGCAGGACGAGATCACGAGCATGGCGACGATCTGATAGAAGTACTGGGGCTGCTCGATGAAGAGCAGGGGCCCCGGCCGCACGTTGTGGATGAACAGCGCCCCCAGGATGACCGCGGACACCGAGCCTCCCGGGATCGCCAGGGTCAACAGCGGCACGAGGGCGCCGCCGATGCAGCTGTTGTTGGCGACCTCACACGCCACCAACCCTTCTTCACTTCCGGTCCCATAGAGCTCGGGCTGCTTGCTGAAGCGCTTGGCGTTGGCGTAGCTGACCCAGGCCGCGATGTCCTCACCCGCGCCGGGCACGATGCCGATGGCGGTGCCGATGACGCCGGACCGGAGGGTCGTCGGCAGGTGCCGCTTGAAGTCGCTCCACCGCGGTAGCACGCTGGCGACCTTGCGGATCACGGATGGGCGAACCTGCATGGAGAGGCTGTCGATGATCTCGGGGATGGCGAACAGGCCGATCATCGCCGGGATCAACGAGATGCCGCCGTTGAGCTGGAACTGCCCGAAGGTCAGGCGTGGGAAGCCCTGCATCGCGTCCATGCCGATCATGGCGAACGTCAGGCCCAGGAAGCCACCGATCCAGCCCTTGATGGGGTTCCCGGTCGCGAGCGATCCGCAGATCATGACGCCGAAGACCGCCAGGAGGAAGAACTCCCACGACCCGAACTGCAGCGCGACGCGACCGAGCAGGGGCGAGGCGACGAGCAGCATCAGTGCGCCGAACAGGGTGCCCACGAAGGAGCTCAGCGTGGCCACGCCGATCGCCTGCCCCGCCAGCCCGCGACGGGCCAGCAAGTTGCCTTCGATCGCGGAGGCTGCCGACGCCGGCGTGCCGGGGATGTTGAGCAGGATCGCGGTCTGCGAACCGCCGTAGACCCCACCCACGTAGATCCCGATGAGGATGACCAGCGCCAGGGTCGTGTCGAAGCTGTAGGTGATGCCGACCAGCAGCGACACCGCCAGCGTCGCGGTGAGTCCGGGGAGCGCCCCGACCATGATGCCCGCAAAGACGCTCAGGCCGCTCGCCAGGAGCAGCGGCAACGACAGGATGTGCGTGAACTCCTGGAGGAAGAACGTCAAGGCGCCGAAGACCTGTTGCATGGTGGCGTCCGCCTAGGGGAGGGAGATGATGAAGATACGGGCGAAGACGAGATACGCGCTCAAGGTGGTCACGATCGTCACCAGGGCCGCCGCGAGGACGTGCCGACGATGGAACACCATCGTGCTCAGAAAGAGGAACGCGGCCGTGGCCGCCAAGAAGTGCAGCCGTGGGAGGAGCATGACGTACCCCCCGATCAGCAGAACCGCCCACAGGCCACGCGCCAAGAGCACGTCGCGGATCCTCGTCCGCGGCACCCACGAGCCCTTGAAGGCATCGCGCCTCAGAACGATCAGCACCACGCCCAGGACGATCAGCAGCGACGTGAGCAGCAGCGGCACGAACCCCGGGGTGTAGTAGAAGGGCATGAAGCGCCCGGCGAACCGCAGCGCGATCCGGTACGACTGCCACCACAGCACGCCCGCCGACGCGATGAGCACGAACCCGAAGACGATGTCCGCCTTGCGCGCCTCCATGGTCAGAAGCCTGCTCCGTTCGTCTGGCTGGGTCGGGTGGTGGGGACGGACGAGGGGGGGGCGCTGCGGTGACGGCGTCACCGCAGCGCCCCCGGACTCATGGACGCGGGATCCCGAACTGCTCGGGCGAGTTGTCGGCGAGGTCGAGGTCGAAGAGCAGCCAGGCGATGACCGAGGTGTTGCGGCGCACGAACTCGTCGGAACGCGTCCGGTCGAACCCGAGGACGGTGCCGGTGAGCTGGCCCGCGATCAGGTCACGGAAGCCCTCGGACGCGACGGCGGCCAGGTACGCCTCCTCGATCGCGGCCTGGATCGCCTCCGGGGTGTCGCGCGGCACGGCCAGGCCGATGAAGCTGGAGAAGGGCAGGTAGCTCGCGAGCTCGGGGACCGCGCTGGTGACGGCCGGCACGAGGCCGACGCCGGGGATGTCGACCGGCTCGCTGGTGAACACCGCCAGCGGACGGAGCTGACCGCTCCTGAGGAGGTCGCGCTGTTCGCCGATCGAGGTCCACACGACGTCGATCTCGCCGCTCACGGCCGCCACTTGCGCCGGCGCCGATCCCTGGTAGGGGACGAAGCGGAAGTTCAGGCCCGCCACGTCGCGCGTCAACTCGGACTGGATGTGCCAGATGGTGCCCGCGCTCGAGGCGCCCAGCGTGACGGTGTTCGGGTTGCTCCGGACGTGGTCGAACAACTGCTCGATGGTCTGGAACGGCGACTGCGGCCGGACCGAGATCACGCCGTTGAAGCCCGCGGCCGTGAAGTGTTGCCAGTCGGCGAACGCCGTCGTCGGGTGGAAACCCATCACGGCCTGAGCGGCCATGATCTCCGGTGACACCAAGATGGTGTAGCCGTTGCGGGGCGCGTTGATCACCTGCTCGGCGGCGATCCCTCCACTGCCGCCCGTGACGTTGATGACCGTCGTCGTGACGCCCCAGTATTCGCCCATCGCCTGGGCCAGCCCGCGGCCGGTGAGGTCGGTCCCGCCACCGGCGCCGAACCCGACCACGAACGTCACGGGCTGGGACGGATAGGTTTGGGCCAACGCCGCCGACGCGACGAAGAGCCCCGTGAGTACGAGCCAGAGAGCCTTCCGCATACCTGCCTCCTCTTCACACGCACTGCCTGTTCGGATACACTGTATTCTCAAGATCCACTCACGTCAAGGTCGGCGCCTGCCTCCGCGCCTTGGCGCGGTCCCGGTGCGGGCCATGAGGGTTCGGGGTCACGGTGCCACGGCGGGCGCAGCCGCCACCCGTGGCGGGGAGGAGTCGACGCTCGGCCACGAGGGCGCTCGCCCTCGATACACTCGGTTCAGGAAGCCCTGGTCGGGATGGAGGTTCCATGCGCATCGCATTGGGTTGTGACGAGGTCGGCTTCTCCTTGCTCGAGGTCATCCGTGGGTTGCTGGCGACGCGCGACATCGAGGTGATCGACTTCGGGGTCCACGCCACGGATCCCGTGCTGTACCCGAACGTGGCACTGGAGGTCGCGCAGGCGATCGCGTCGGGCGCCTGTGACCGCGGCATCTTGGTTTGTGGGACGGGCATCGGCATGTCGATCACCGCGAACAAGGTGCCGACGGTGCGCGCGGCGCTCTGCCACGACACGTACTCGGCCGAACGCGCCCGCAAGAGCAACGACGCGCAGGTCCTCACCATGGGTGCACGCGTCATCGGGCCGGAGCTCGCGAAGCAGATCGTGAACGCCTGGCTGCGGTCGGAGTTCGAGGGCGGCGGCTCGCTGCCGAAGGTCGTGCGGATGCAGGAGATCGACGAGGCGTTCCGCAAGACCCCGTAGCCGCAACCCGCGGCATGGCGCCACGGCGCGAGCCGCCCGCGTGCGTCACACAGGCACGAATCCGGCCGATCCAAGGAGGAGGGTGACGGCATGCTCATCGGCTCGAGCTGCAAGATGCACCTGTCGGTCGACGAGGTTCGCGACTGGCTGAGGCGTTGTGCCGCACTGCTGGCGCCGATCGACGGCGTCGACGTCTTCGTCCTCCCCCCGTTCGTCTGCCTACCGATGGCCGCCGCGGAGCTGCGAGGAACGCGCGTCGCGTACGGGTCGCAGAACATGCACTGGGAAGAGCGCGGGGCCTTCACCGGCGAGGTGTCGCCGACGATGATCACGGCGTTCGGCGGGACGATCGTCGAACTGGGCCACGCCGAACGTCGACGGCACTTCGGCGAGACCGACGCCACCGTCAACCTGAAGGTGCGGTCCGCATTGCGCCACGGCCTGAGGCCCATCATCTGCGTCGGTGAGCAGGCACGCGCGGCTCCCGTGGCCGACGACACCGTTCAGGCTCAAGTGCGCCACGCGCTGGAGGGCGTCGCGGCCGAAGACCTCGACGAGGTCGTCATCGCCTACGAGCCGGTCTGGGCCATCGGCCAGGCCCAGGCGGCCGAGCCCGCGTACGTGTTCGACCGCCACCGCGCGATCCGCGCGGTCCTGGTAGATACCTACGGGACCGCTGCCGGCGCACGCCCCACGATCATCTACGGCGGCAGCGTCGCGCCCGACAACGCGGGCGAACTCGCGGCCGACCCGGCCGTCCAGGGGCTCTTCGTCGGGCGTTCGGCCCTGAATCCCGAGAGTTTCCGCCGGATCATCGTCGAAGCCGCGACCTCGGCGACATCATCGCCCTCGTCGACGGTCGCGAGGAGCTCTTGGCCGAGGCGCGCTCGAACGAGAACGCGGCACTGACGTTCATCGCCCACGCTGGGCATCGTGCGAACGGATGGCACTAGGCAGATGGCCAAATGCTGAGAGAATGGCACGTATCAGAAGGCCAGAACCGTGGCCTCCTCGTGTCACTCGAGGACGAGCGGCTCGTCGGGATGACGGCAGAGACCTGGGCTGGTTGCCAGAGGAGCACAAGAGGGGCGTCTCCAGCGTGCGCGTGCTGGGGCGCCGGACGATCTACCTCGATGAGATCCGGGTCGTCCCCGGCTGGGAGTCCGTCTTGCGGCGCATCTTGGATGCCCACGACACCGAGGTCTTCATCTCCGGCTCCTCGGCCAAGCCGCTCAGCAAGGAAGTGCACGCCTCGCTGCGGGGGCGTTCGATGGAGGTGCTCGTGCACCCCTTCTCCTTCCGGGAGACGCTCCGCCACTCGGGCGACGAACCGACAGAGGCACGGGCACGGCTTGGCCCCGACGAGCGGGCCGGCATCGACGCCGCCCTCCGCAGCTACTCGACGGTCGGCGGCTTCCCCGAGGCGCAAGGGATCGACGTTCGCGACCGCCTGCCGCTGCCAAAGGGTTTCGTAGACATCATGCTGCTCCGTGACGTCATCGAGCGGCATCGTGTCACGAACGCCGAAGCCCTTCGCCGGCTGCAACGCCACCTGCTATCGAACCCCGCCGGTCGTTCTCCGTCTCCAAGTTCCACCGCGACCTGAGCTCTCAAGGGCTCGTGGTAGGTGAGGATACGCTCCACCTGCTGCTGCACCACCTCGAGGACGCGTTCATGGTTCGTCTGGTGGGGATGCACACGGCCTCGGAGCGGCAGCGGATGCGGAACCCACGCAAGGTCTACCCCGTCGATCCAGGACTCATCCCGGTGTTCCAGCGAGCCGGTCGTGAGAGCCGCGGGCACGCGGTCGAGGCGCGGGGCCGTCGCCATCGCACGAAGACGGTGCCGCCATCGCTCAAGGACGGGCACCGGTACCGGCCGTCGTTGCAGGACTCGAGTGCGATCCCTCGCAGCGGGTCCTCAAGGCCTGGTCTCGCGCGGTCGTCGCCCAGTGCGGAGTTTTCCACGTTCCGGAAAACGGAATGTTCTAGCGTGAGGCCATGCTCGGACCCACCGACCTCTACGTGTGCCTGTACCTGAGCAGGCCCACCACCGACACGCCACGCTTCGAGCGCGTCGCCGAAGACCTCGGCATCGGCGTCGGGACCGCCCACCGGTCGGTAGGGCGTCTCCAGGCAAGTGGCCTCGTCCTCCCCTCCCGGACGGTCCAGCGCCGCGCCCTCCTCGACGTCCTCCTCCATGCGGCACGCCACGTCTACTACGTCGAGCCCGGAGGCCTGACGCGCGGCGTCCGGACCGCGGACGCCGCGGCGCCACTCGCGAGCATGATGACGCCCAGCGACCCGCCCCCGGTGTGGCCCGATCCGTTGGGCGACAGCCGCGGCTACTCGATCAAACCTCTTCACGAATCGGTACCCCGCGCAGCCAAGCGCGACCCCGAGCTTCACGCTCTGCTGGCCCTCGTCGATGCGCTGCGCATCGGCCAAGCCCGGGTCCGGAACTTGGCCGCGACCGCGCTCCGCGAACGGCTCGCGCCGTGAACCCGCCCGAGGCGATCGGCCGCGTCGCGTAAGCCCTGGCTGCCCTGGGGCTAGACGACGTGGTGTTCGTCGGAGGCGCGGTCGTCGGACTGCTGCTGACGGATCCAGCCGCACCGCCACCCCGAGCCACCGACGACGTGGACGTGGTCATCGGCGAGACGTCGCGCGCCGCGTACCACCGGTTCGAGGCGCGACTGCGCGAAGCAGGCTACTCGCAACCCATGGAGGGACCTATCTGCAGGTGGCACATCGCGGGCGTCAACGTGGATCTCATGCCCATCAACGCGGACGTGCTCGGCTTCGCCAACCGCTGGTACGGCGCGATGATGGAGCACGCAGTCGCCATGGAGTTGAACGACGGACGCCGTGTCCGCATCGCGCGCGCCCCGTACCTGATCGCCACGAAGCTCGAGGCCTTCGCCGACCGAGGCGCAGGAGACGTCCTGTTCAGCCGCGACCTCGGCGACATCATCGCGCTCGTCGACGGCCGCGAGGAACTCGCGGGCGAGGTTCGCTCGACCGAGGACGCGGCACGCACGTTCATCGCCAACGCCTTCCGGGCACTCCTCAACGACCCGTCGTTCCTGGAGGCCATGCCCGCGCATCTCCTGCCCGACACGGCGAGCCAGGCGCGGACGCCGCTCATCATGGAACGGATGCACCGAATCGCGGGAGCGTCACCCGCTGGCCGGCCCAACTCCTGAGACTGGGCCACCGTGGGCCGGGTCCGACAGAGACCAGGTGGACGATTCGAGGCCGCGACCATAGAGGCCGGGGCCTCGAACCTATTCTTGGTGGGCGGCACAGGATTCGAACCTGCGACCCCTCGCGTGTGAAGCGAGTGCTCTTCCGCTGAGCTAGCCGCCCGCGCCGAGCGCGTCCCCAAGCCTACCGGTCGGACGCGGCCGCGTCAACGCGACGGATGGGTTCAGCTGGCGCACCCGCGACGGGTTCCGCAGCGACCACCGGCCAGCGCCTCGGCAGGCCGCGGCGTCATCATGGCCTCACGGGTTCCGCGCGGCGCACCCGTTGGCGCGCCGCGCGGCTCGTGTCGTTCCGACCCCGGAGGGATGGCTGGTTCGTCGGCGTGGTCCATGCCGCCGACGCCGGCGCGGGGGGTTGGCCCGCGCGCGGACCGATCAGAAGTCGCAGGTCCCGATGGAGGTCGAGGCGCAGACCTGCCCGTGGGTCCAGGTGGCGCTGTCGAAGATGGCGCCGGTCGTCTTGAAGCTCTCGCCGGGCATCTCGGCGCCGAGGAAGATCGCCCGGGTGAAGTTGCCGTAGCTCATGTCGGCGCCCTGGAGCCGGGCGTTGGTGAAGTCGGCCCCCACGAAGCTGCCGTACCGCATCTCGGCGCCGTTGAGCTTGGTGCCGACGAAGCTCGCCCCGTCGAACATGCCGCCGTTCAGCACGAAGCCCGAGAGATCCATGCCGTCGAACTCGAAGCCGGAGAAATCGCCCTCCAGCACGGTGCCGGGGCCGGCGTCCTCGAGGACGTCCCCGATGTCGTCTTCGGTCACGGGTTCGCCGTCGACGGTCGGCGGCTGGTCGTAGGTGGTCTCGCCGGGATCGGTGTCGACGATCTCCTGCTCCGCCTCGGGCAGCAGATCGGGATCGAGCACGCTACCGCACGCGGCCAACGCGAAGACCAGGCCGACGACCAGCAGCGAGCTCACCAACGGACGGACGATCGGATGACGTTCCATGGCTTC